>OLOA01003852.1_pt1 | contig 11867 bp, 8 predicted proteins | sample 1672201 | NCBI WGS metagenome assembly OLOA01 (sample SAMEA3136658, study PRJEB25190) | human gut metagenome
ACCCTTCTTTGCAGGAACTTCTGCCTTTGGTTCATCGGGGAACTTCTCTGTTTCTTTTGCGTCAATAATAGAGATAAATTCTTTCGGAGTTTTTGCGGCTTTAAGTTTCGCTGTAAAATCTTCATGCATTAAAAGCTGCATAAGTCTTGCGAGAACCTCAAGGTGAACATCGCCGTCTGTTGTAGCCGCTATCATAAAAATAAGTTTGCAAGGCTGTCCGTCCGGAGCCTCATAATCTACACCGTTAGGAACTGTAATTGCAGCAAGTGCAGGAGCTTTAACTGCTGTGCTCTTTGCGTGCGGAATGGCAACTTCCATACCGACTGCTGTTGTTCCCATTTCCTCTCTTGCGAGGATTCCTTTCTTATACTCGGCTGCGTTTACAAGGTTTCCGCTCTTGTCGTGCAATGAAACGAGCTTGTCGATTGCTGCCTGTTTGTTTGCCACTGATACATTAAGCTCTATGGCACTTTGTTTTAATAAATCAGTAATACGCATAAATTCTTCTCCTTTTTAGTTTATTTATTTCTACCCACTCAGAATTGAGCGAGCAATTCATCAATTTTATCTTTTGTGGCAAGTCCGTTTAAAAATGCTGTTGCATTTCCGCAGGCACTGCCGAGCTTTAACGCATAGGCGTAATCATTTTTGTCAATGCAGCCGGCTACAAAGCCTGCTACCATCGAGTCACCCGAGCCTACTGTATTCAGTACCTTGTGACCTTTAATAACGCCCTCTTTATGAACCTTTCCGAATTCGTCAACAAGTAATGCACCGTCGCCGCCCAGAGAAACGAGAACATTTTTTGCACCCATTTTCTGCAATTCCTGCGCATATTTGACAACATCGCTTTCTGTCTTTACTGTTGTGTCAAAAATTTCTGAAAGCTCCTGACGGTTCGGTTTGATTAAAAACGGTTTGTATTTTAGTGAATTAACAAGCAACTTTTTAGTTGCGTCAACTACAATTCTTACATCTTTTCCGTCAAGTTTTTCGATGATTCTTTCATAAACATCGTCAGGCAATGTATTTGGAATATTTCCTGCAATGATAAGTGTATCGCCGCTCTGAATATTGTCGATTTTATCAAACAGATTCAAAAGTTCTTCCTCATCTATGTGTGGTCCTTGACAGTTGATTTCGGTTTCTTCGCCTGCCTTGATTTTAATGTTTATTCTTGAAATTCCGCTTTTAAGTGTGATAAAATCTGCTGTGATTTTAGGATTTTTAAGACCTTTTTCAATAGCCTCTCCGGTAAATCCTGCAACAAAACCAAGCGCTGTGCTCTTGATACCGAGTTCGGCAAGTACGCACGAAACATTTATTCCCTTGCCGCCGATGTAATATTCCTCGCTTGTTGTTCTGTTTGTAATGCCTGTCTTAAGCTCATCAAGACGAACGATGTAATCAATTGACGGGTTTAGTGTAACTGTGTAAATCACTTCATAACCTCCTTGATTATTGTTTTTTCCGAAAACTCATTATACGGGAGTTTGTCGGTTATAATACAGCAGTCTTTAAGCTCTGCAAAGGTAATCGGAAATACCTTTCTGAATTTGGTATTGTCGGCAAGAACAAAAGACATATAACTTCTTTTTATAACTTCCTCTTTGATCAAGCCCTCTTCCATATCAGGAGTGGTAAAGCCTGCATTTAATTCAATTCCGTTAGTACCCATAAAGGATTTTGTAAAGTTAAAGGTTTTCAGCGACCTTAAACCTTCCGCGCCCATAATAGCCTCGGTAGCAGGTTTGATTCTGCCGCCGATTGTGTATGTTGTAAGTCCCTTTCTTATAAGATTTTTTGCGTGGGTAATACCGTTTGTAACATAGGTTGCGTTTTTGTTTGTAATGTAATCTGTGAGAATATCAGTGGTTGTGCCTGCGTCTATATATACAAAATCCGTATCGTTAATAAGTTTTGCACAATAAATTGCGATTGCTTTCTTTTCGTCAAGCATTATACCTTCTCTTGATTTCACATCAGCCTCATATACGCCCGAAAGCTGGTGAATTGAGGTTGCTCCTCCGAATACTTTATTAAGCTTGCCCATCTCGTCAAGTGTTGTGAGGTCACGCCTTATGGTTGACTCCGATGTATTCAAAAGCTTTGTAAGCTCCTGTACCGTGACTGTGTTTTTCTCGCTTAATATTTGAAGTATTGTTTGATATCTTTCCTGAGTAAGCATTTCCCTCACCTCTTGACTACATTATAACACCTGTTTTGTTAAAGTCAAGCAAATTCTTTCAAAAAAATTCATTAAAATTGAAATTCAGTTAGTTTATATCAAAAATCGCATATAATTTTGTGTGTTTTAACAAGTGATTTTGCTTTTGCATTTTTAAGTCATTCAAATTCAGCCATAAATCAGTCAAGATTATTCAAAAATATTCTATCCCGATTACTGTCTTTTTATTCCCGTATTTTATCATTTATAAAAGCAAAAAGCTGTTCGGTAACTCTTGCCCGAACAGCTTTAATGTACTTTTAATATTAAATTTTAATTACGAAGCAATAATAGTCTGAATCTTTGTAACATCGGCAACATCAATTTTACCGTCGCCGTTTGCGTCTGCCGCCTTTGTATTTTTAATTACATATGATGAATTGCCCGAAAGATACATCTGTAAGTATGTAACATCCGATACATCTATTTTGCCGTCATTATTTATATCACCTACAGGTACAGTTTCCTCCTGCAATGCTTTGAATGTAATTTTATTTTTGGTTGCGTATGTCTGCGCCTTTGTATTTTTATAGCCGTAAATTATAAATCCGTCAATAACTCTGCCATCACTATAGCCCACTGCGGTTGTACCAAAATATGTAACACTCTTTGGAATAGTAATAGATTTCATAGCTTGGCAATTTTTAAATGCAGATGTTTCGATTGATGTAAGAGTATTCGGCAAAGTTACCGAGGATAATTTTGTACAGTCATAAAAGGACATTGAACCTATTTTTTTAACTGTATTTGGAATGGTTATCTGTGTCAGATTTGTTGCTTTACTAAACAAATTATTCGGCACTGATGTTGCTCCGTTTTCGATTATAGCTGTTTTTAGTCCCGAATCTTCAAACACATCACTGCCTGCTTTGGTTACAGTCTTCGGTATTGTAATTGTTGTGAGCGCTGTTGTTCCGTTAAATGCGCTATAGCCGATTTCGGTAAGAGTATTTGGCAATGTTACCGATGATAGACTTTTACAACCGTAGAATGACATTGAGCCTACTTTCTTTACTGTATTCGGAATTGTTACTTTAGTTAAATTTTTAGCGTTACTGAAAAGATTGTCTGCTACTGCTGTTGCGCCGTTTTCGATTGCGGCTGTTTTAAGTGCCGAACCGTTAAATACATTATTACCGGCTGTTGTAACTGTTTTTGGAATTGTAATTGTTGTAAGTGCTGTTGTTCCGTTAAATGCGCTATAGCCGATTTCGGTAAGAGTATTTGGCAAAGTTACCGATGATAGACTTTTACAACCGTAGAATGACATTGAGCCTACTTTCTTTACTGTATTCGGAATTGTTACTTTAGTTAAATTTTTAGCGTTACTGAAAAGATTGTCTGCTACTGCTGTTGCGCCGTTTTCGATTGTGGCTGTTTTAAGTGCCGAACCGTTAAATACATCAATGCCTGCTTTGGTTACAGTCTTCGGTATTGTAATTGTTGTGAGCGCTGTTGTTCCTTCAAATGCATTATAGCCAATTTCCGTAAGATTGCTTGGTAATGTAACTTTTGAAAGTTTTGTACAATTGTGAAATGCCATTGAACCGACAACTTTTATTGTATTTGGTATTTTAACAGAAGTTAATGTGCTATTGTTGTAAAAAGAATTATCAGAAATTTTTACAACATTTTTATTTAAAATTTGCGACGGAATTGTAATATCGGTTGCTATACCCTTATATCCCGCAATATTTACGGTATCATCTGAATTTACAGTATATTCATAGTTGCCGCTTATAAAAATAGTTGCCGCATTTGCTGTAATTGAAATCACAGATAACCCGCTTACAGCTAAAACCACAGCAATAATTGATGCTAAAAATTTTTTCATTTATTTTCTCTCCTTGTCATTATGACAAAATATTTTATATACTTCTCAATATACAATAAAAATAATAGCAAATATGAAATTTACTGTCAATACAAAATTGTGCAATTCAGTTACATATACAATCATCAAAAATATAAATTTTTTTATTTGTCTACTTTAACACAAAAAGGTCACATCATTGCATAAGCGGAAAGTATTTGTGGGCTTTGCCCACACCTACAACCTTCAAAAAGGTCGACCAAACATTTATAATTGCTTGGAAAATCAATTTGCTAAACCATAATTTATTAATGCTATCTCAAATAATCTTATAGCCTTTGACCGAAAACAAATCAAAGGCTATATATTTTTCTCAATATTACTTTTCAAAATCAATTGAAAGGCTCTTTTTGTCGGAAGTAAATTTACGGCACGCTACCCCTGCCGACTGCAACATTCTTTTAGACGCAACAGTTGCGGCGCTGTCGGCATATTTATCATAAAGATAAACAACCTCTGCTATACCCGACTGAATAATGGCTTTTGCACATTCGTTGCAAGGGAAAAGGTCAACATACAGCCTTGCGCCCTTAAGATTTTTGCCTCTTGCATTAAGTATAGCATTAAGCTCGGCGTGTACCACATAGCTGTACTTTGTGTCTTCACCATCTCTGCACCACGGATAATCGTCATCGGAACAACCGAAAGGAAAGCCGTTGTAACCTGTTGAAAGAATGATATTGTTATTGTCTACAATACACGCACCTACTTGAGTGTTCGGGTCTTTACTGCGCTTTGAGGCAAGAATAGCCACACCCATAAAGTATTCGTCCCATGAAATATAGTCTTTTCTTTTCATTTATCTTTATCCTCCTTATCAATAACCTGATTTTTTCAAGTCTGCAAGTATCTGCACATAAAATTCTCTTATGTCAAAGTCCTTAATATTTTCACGGTTAAGGTCAATCATATCTCCGTGAGAAATACCTCTTTTACCTTTTGCAGTAATGTATGTATATTTTTCGCCCCAGGCAAAGGAGTTTTCTGAAACCAAGCCATCATTCTCGCCGTCAAAATATTTTACAAGATTGTATGAAAAGTTAAGCGGAAATTTTCCGCCCGACGCTCTGTTCAGCTTTGAGCCAAAGCTCTGATAATAAACCTTTGGTGAGTCAAATACATCAGCGTTAAGTTTCGTACAATTTGCCTGCGTAAGGTCGGTTACGGCAGAGATGAAGTCGGGATTTTTGTCGCCAAACTTTAAAAGTGCGTTATTGTATGCAAAAGCAATTTTGTTTTTAACATTAGGCGAAACTTTTGTTAAAAGATAGTCGGCAAAACCGCAGCCACGATGCGGAGTGTTTATTGTGGTGAGCGATGCTGTCATATCTTCAACGCCGTAACAGGCAATCGCCTTTCTGCAATCAAGCCCGCCCTTTGAATGAGCAATAATGTTCAGCTTTTCACAACCTGTTTCCGCAACGATTTGTTTAATTCTCTCGGCAATCTCTTTGGCGCTGTCATCTACAGAAGCGGCCGATTCGTGATTACCGTAGTAAATTTCTGCGCCGTTTGCAATAAGCTCTGCCGGCACTCTGCCCCAATAATTGAAATATGCGCTGTCACGAAAAAACACACCGTGCACAAGCAACACAGGGTATTTTGTTTTGCAAATTTTCTCATTAATTCTTTTTCTGTTAAGTTCGGCTTTATCAATCTCAAAATTAACCTCTTGCATAGTTATTTTTATAATAACGCCAAGACAAAATAAATTTACAATCGGAATAAAACCGCAAATTATTCCGATAAACCTATGCTTTATGCCAAGTTGAACCGATGTGCAATAAACGGAAATGATACCGTTCCAAAACAAAATAAACTCCGCAAGCAGAGCACCTCCAAGGCACAGCGCCCATTTTACCCAATTGTCAGGTAACATTTGAAAAGCCGACTGAATATAAATCACACTTGAAAGCAGAGTTGTTATTAAAAATTGCAAGAGCAATTCACTGCCGTGTGCAATCATTCTGAATTTAAAAGACGGATAGCCGCCTTTTGCAACAGACGGAAAAACATTTGCGGCAACAAACGCAAAAACACTGATAAGCGGCAAATACCACCTGTCAAGCATCTCTGCAAGAAAAATGCCGTTAATACCGACCATAAGCATAAGCGTGAGCAACAGCCTATAAAAGAATGTAAACACTCCGGACTTTTTCATTAAATCACCCATTTTTATAATAACACGCACACACAAAAATTGCAACAAAAAAGCGGATGCAACTAATGCAACCGCTTTAAGATAATTATTTAATTACACCATAAGACTGCAAACGAGATCTGCATATTCGCCAGGATTTTCAATCGGAAGTCCTGCAATGAGGAGAGCCTGATCGTAGAGAAGCTCTGCGTACTTCTTTGCTTTTTCAATATCCGTCTGCACTGCGCTTTCCATTGCCTTTACAGCCGAGTGATTCATATTAAGTTCAAGCACTCTCTGTGCTTTCATACCGCTGTCAGGCTGAACCGCATTGAAGTATTTTTCCATTTCAAATGAAATGCCGCCCTTTGCGGTAAGGCAAACAGGGTGAGAAACCAACTTTTTAGACGCAACAACTTCGCTTACCTTGTCGCCGAGTGTTTCTTTTACAAAAGTAAGGATTGCACTGCTGTCCTTTTCTTCCTCTTTGTTTTCATCATTCTCAATACCGAGGTCATCGTTTGTAGCCGAACAGAATTTCTTATCCTTATACTGCATAAGTGTTTGGAGTGAGAACTCATCAATTTCTTCTGTACAATAGAGAATTTCGTAACCCTTTGAACGCAAAAGTTCTGTCTGCGGGAGATTGTCAATTGAAGAAATGTTTTCGCCGACTGCAAAGTAAATAAACTTCTGATCCTCTTTCATTCTGTCAACATATTCCGAAAGAGTTACAAGTTTTTTCTCTGTAGAAGAGTAATACATAAGTAAGTCTTGTAATTCTTCTTTATGCATACCGTAGTCGGCAGATACTCCGTACTTAAGCTGTCTGCCAAAGGCATTGAAGAACTTTTCATAATTTTCTCTGTCATTTGCAAGCATTGAAGTAAGCTCGTTCTTAATCTTCTTCTCAATGTTCTGTGCAATAGTGATAAGGTGACGGTCATGCTGGAGCATCTCTCTTGAAATGTTAAGCGAAAGGTCTGCACTGTCAACAATACCCTTTACAAATCTGAAATGTTCAGGTAAAAGCTCCTCGCAGTTTTCCATAATAAGAACACCGCTTGAATAAAGCTGAAGTCCCTTTTTGTATTCCTTTGTATAGTAATCGTAAGGTGCCTGTGACGGAATGAAAAGCAATGCCTTGTATGTAACAACACCCTCTACGGAAGTTACGATTGTATGCAAAGGCTTGTCCATAGCCATAAACTTTTCACGATAAAAATTATCGTACTCTTCCTGCTTAACATCTTTCTTTGCTCTTTGCCAGATTGGGAGCATACTGTTAAGAGTTTCGGTTTCTGTATAATCCTCATACTCCGGTTTTTCGCTGTCCTTGGTTTCTTCCTTAACTCTGCTGTGAGTCATATCCATCATAATCGGATAGCGGATATAGTCGGAATACTTCTTGATAAGTCCCTGGATTCTGTACTGCTCAAGGAACTCATCATAGTTTTCTTCCTCTGTATTGTCCTTAATTTTAAGTACAATTGTTGTACCGATTTCGTCCCTCTCTGTTTCGGTGATTTCGTAACCGTCTGCGCCGTCAGATTCCCACTTGTAAGCTGTGTCACAGCCGTATTTCTTAGTAACAACGGTAATTTTCTTTGCTACCATAAAAGCGGAGTAAAAGCCGACGCCGAACTGACCGATAATGTCAATATCGTCCTGCTTTTCGCTCATTTCCTGCTTAAACTTGTATGAACCCGAAGATGCGATTGTGCCAAGGTTGTTTTCAAGGTCGTCTTTATCCATACCGATACCGTTATCGGTAATTGTAAGTGTACGGTTTTCCTTGTCGGGCTTTATAAAAATCTTAAAATCATCTCTGCTCATATTAAGCTTATCGTCTGTAAGTGCAATAAAGCAAAGCTTATCAATAGCATCGCTTGCATTTGAAATAAGCTCTCTAAGGAAAATTTCCTTATGAGTATAAATTGAATTAATCATCAGGTCGAGAAGTCTTTTTGACTCTGATTTAAATTCTTTCTTAGCCATAAAATTACTTCCTTTTTAATTAATAATGCGTACTACATTCTTTCGTACTAATATTATATTATACATCAAATTGCTTATTTTTTCAATAGATAAAGTGGTGGTTATGTGTAATATTGTCTGCGCACAAAAAACCTCCGCCATAAGACGGAGGTTTGAATTTGCGAAAATATTGTAAGATAATATATAAAATTAAGCCTTACCGACTGAACCGAAGAGTTCCATTTTCTCTTTAACAGTAGCCTTGATAGCCTCTGCACCCGGAGCAAGGAGCTTTCTTGGGTCAAAGCCCTTACCCTCTAAGTCCTTACCTGCCTCAACATACTTTCTTGTAGCATCGGCAAATGCAAGCTGGCACTCTGTATTTACATTGATCTTTGAAACGCCGAGTGAAATAGCCTTCTTGATCATATCAGCAGGGATGCCTGTACCGCCGTGGAGAACGAGTGGCATATCGCCTGTAAGCTGCTGAATCGCATCAAGAGTTTCAAAGCTAAGGCCCTTCCAGTTTGCAGGATACTTACCGTGAATGTTACCGATACCTGCAGCGAGCATTGTTACGCCGAGGTCAGCAACCATTTTACATTCCTTAGGATCTGCGCACTCGCCCATACCGATAACGCCGTCTTCCTCACCGCCGATTGAACCAACTTCAGCCTCAAGTGAAAGGCCGAGAATGTTACAAGCAGCTACGAGTTCCTTAGTCTTAGCAATGTTCTCTTCGATTGGGTAGTGTGAACCGTCAAACATAATTGAGCTGAAACCTGCCTTAATGCAAGCCTTAGCGCCTTCGTATGAACCGTGATCAAGGTGGAGAGCAACCGGAACAGTAATGTTAAGCTCTTCGAGCATACCGTTTACCATACCAACGACTGTCTTGTAACCGCACATATATTTACCTGCGCCCTCAGATACACCGAGAATTACAGGTGAGTTAAGCTCCTGAGCAGTTAAAAGAATTGACTTTGTCCACTCAAGGTTATTGATGTTGAACTGACCAACTGCATAGTGGCCTGCTTTTGCTTTTGTAAGCATTTCTTTAGCGTTTACTAATGGCATATTAATCTTCCTTTGTAGTAAATTTTCGGAACAAAAAATATAGTCGCTCCGAGTTACTTTTATTATACAATAAATCATTTCAAATATAAAGTCTTTTGCAAAAGTTTTTTGGTTTTTTGAAGAAATTACAGGAAAAATCTTGTAAAATCACCTAATTTTCAATATATACTCACATAAGCGTGATATAATTTTGTTGCTTTTAAAACAATAAAGATATATAATACTTATGAAAGCTATAAATTAGTAATTCATAATTAAAAATTTGCAACATATAAGTTTGACTTAATTATTTTATACAATTACGAATTATGCATTACTAATAAGGAGATATTTTTATGGATAATAATTTCAATTCTAATAATCAGTTTGAACCTGAAAAGCCTTTTACCGAAAAACCAACCGAGCCGCAGCCTGCGCCTGTTTTTGAAACCGAAAATACAGAAAGCAACGCAGAAATGACTAACGAACAATCGGTAACACCGCAGTATCGAAATTTTGAGCCTGAAAAACCATTTGAAAATAGATTTTCTCAACCTCAGCAACCGCAAAATGACTTTGCTCCTCAAACACCGAATTTTGAACAGCCGCAGCAAAACGGATATTATCAAAACAACGGCTGCAACGGACAATACAACCCAAACTTTAATCAGCAGTATAATCCGAATCCGCAATATCAACAGCCGTTTAATCCGCAACCGCCTCAATATCAGCCGTACGGCAATCCGCAGGCTGGCGGCAGACCTGTGTATCAGCCTCAGCATGGACAATACGCTAATCCACAGCAGCAATATTCTCAACCGTACGCACCACAGTATCAACAATATCAACCGCAGTACGGACAGCAGAATTATCAACAGCCAAACTTTAATCAGCAGCCATACGGACAGCCTTATGTGCCGCAGCAAAAGCCGCCTGTTGATTATTCAAATACATACGCACAACCGCCAATGCCGAATATACCACGCAAAAAGATGACACCCGGCATTATTGTAATAATAGTTGTGCTGTCATTGCTTTGTGTAGGCAGTATCTGCGGAATGATTGCCTATGTTGCGTCAAATTCAAACAACAACAAAAATAATACAAATAACAGCTATACATTTACATTACCGAGTGACAGTCACAATGACAGTTCAAGCACTCAAGAGCATAATGAATCCGATTACAGCAACAAGACAAATTCTTCTTATGAGGGAATTGACTTAAAAGCTAAACCGAGCGATGCCAAAGATTCCAAATACAACACCGAATATGCAAGCAACGAAGTAACAGATTCTATTGTCGGCGTTCTTTGCTATTCAGACGAAATCACAGATGATTCACAGTGCACTTCGCAGGGCAGCGGAATTATAATTACATCAGACGGTTATGTGATTACAAATGCTCATGTAGTTGGCAACAGCAAAACTCTCTACCTTATACAGGTCGTTACTTCCGACGGCAAGCAGTACAAAGCAGGTGTTGTTGGTTACGATACACGCACAGACCTTGCTCTTTTGAAAATGGACGATGCAAGCGGACTTAAGGTCGCTAACTTCGGTAACTCCAAAGATGTTTCACTTGGTGAAAGTGTAATAGCTATAGGTAATCCCGGCGGAGTTAAGTATAACAACTCAATCACTCAGGGTATTGTATCTGCAGTTGACAGACAGAGCAGTATTACGACAAATGTAAAATTCATTCAGACAGATGCAGCCATTAACCCTGGCAATTCCGGCGGCGCTCTTGTAAATATGTACGGTCAGGTAATCGGAGTTTCATCCGCAAAAATAGCCGCTACAGATTATGAGGGTATGGGCTTTGCAATTCCTTCTGCCACAGTAAAAGATGTTATAGATGACATTATGAAATACGGCTATGTGCAGGGCAGAGTAAAAATTGGCGTTACAGGTGAAAATGTACAGAGCAGTGGAAACACGCCAGCGGGTATTGCGATTTACAGCATTGACGAGGACGGTCCTTGCGCAAACACAGACCTTAAAGAAAACGATATTATCACAGGTGCCGACGGCAAAAAGGTAAGCAACTTCGCCGAGTTCTATGATATACTCGAAAGCCATAAAGCAGGCGATACAATTGAGCTTGAATATTACCGCAGTTCAAACGGCAGTACAGATAAAGTTACCATAACTTTGCAGGAAAGCAAGTAATAAAATTATATAATCATAACGACCGCTGTCATTATCGGACAGCGGTCGTTTTTTAAATTATATAACAAGTGGCTTTTCCTGTTGCTGTCGCATTTAAAGGCTAACGCCGTTGTGTTTAGGCTGCCAAACAGCTTGCCGTTTGGCTATCGTTAGATTGTGTAAACGCAAAGTATTTGTGGGCTTTGCCCACACCCACAACCGTTGAAAAGGTTGCCTGAATTTTTATAATTAATTAGCAAAGCAATGGTTAAACCGTAATTCACCAAACCTTTAATAAAAATGGTTCTTTATCAAAAGTTGGGGTAAATTGTGGTTTAGCGGAGTGTCGGTTGAGCATTGAAATTTAGCTAACGCTAAATTATCCTCCTAAAAGCAAAAAAGTTTACTCAATTTTTTCAAAAATTGCGGGTTTGGGCAGCGCCC
>OLOA01003863.1_pt1 | contig 11849 bp, 8 predicted proteins | sample 1672201 | NCBI WGS metagenome assembly OLOA01 (sample SAMEA3136658, study PRJEB25190) | human gut metagenome
AAGTGTTGAATCGCGTTCAGGTCCGGGCATCTGAATGTGCGGTTCTTCACTGTTCATGTTTATTTGAACACATTCGAACATCAACTGCAAGAATTATTTGTTTGTCTTTGTTCTTTTTTGAACAAATACCGTTCGCGGATGATTGCTGACCGTTTGGAATCGGGGAAAGCCCACCCTGCCACGTATTCAACAAACAAAAGGGCGGCCGAGAACGTGTCTCGGCCGCCCTTCGGCGGTATTCCCCGGTATATACAGCTGTTTTAGCTACTCGGACTGCCCGCCCTTTTTGGCGTGCTTGGACGGAGCGCTCAGAAAGCGACCCGTCAAATAGTTCGCCGGGCCGGAAATATCAATCCCCAGCAGGGTGTGCCCCAGCCACAAAAACGCCGCGAGCACCAGCAATGGAATCACGCACGAGGTCACGATCATCACGATGACGCCTTCGATAAGGTCGGTCACCTGCTGCACGATCTCGTCGGTCATCTGCTTGGCACCACCGGTTACCGACGTGACCAGGCTTGAGGCACCGTCGGCAAGCTGCTCAAGCACGTTCTTGGACTCTGTGGACTCGGTCTTTTTCTTGCTTGCTTTGGAGCTATCACTATTTGCCGTACCCGCAGCGTCGGCCGCCTTTTGCTCGGCCGCTTCGATGCTCACTCGATACGTTTCGTCGACCTTTTGCGACACCCATACGCTTGCAGGCACCAACGCCATGCCGATCGTGGCGACCACCAGCACGCGAGTCGCCACGCGGCGCAGGACGGCGCTCGTGCTCCAGCGCCCGTGAATGCCGAGCGACACCGCAAGGAGCACCAGCGCAAACGGGATCAGGATGCCCAGGCCAACCGACCACAAAATGGTCAGCAGGTATTTCTCGAGGTAGAGCACGGCAAGCACGATGCCCAAGTTACCCGAAAGCTGCGCGAGCTGCTCGGCAACCGGCGTTCCCGTATCGCCCGGCAGCGCAGTGATACCCGCAGATAGGGCGACGCACGAGGTCGTGAGCGCCAAAACATTGCCCTTCTTTTGATCGATGACCTCGATGGTGGAGTCCCAAGTCTTGGTATCGGCGAAATGCGGACGAGCTACAAAGCCCGACAGCAGCGCCAGTACCACGAGCGCAACGATAAAGCCAATCTGCAGCTTTTTGTTTGCGCACACGACATCGGACAGACTGGGCTGCAGCTCGGTTACCGCCGTGTGCTCGGTTATCTGGACAGAACGCCCATGAGCCATCTCGTGCGCGTCTCTTTTTTGTATTGACCCGTTATCCGGCATTTGGATACCTCCTCAGTCCGGGGCTTAATGCGAAAGGAAGTATACCCACCGAGCAAAAAACGAACGGGAAGACGAACAGAGCGCACCAAGACTGTCCCCAATGACTATCTCCGGATGAGTTGCGGTGGAATAGGGATTGTTTTGCGCCCGTCGGCCCCTATTCAGTCCCTATTTCACCGCAACTTGGAGGAGGACAGAAAAAGCCCTGCCGCGGGTAGCGGCAGAGCTTTTGGAAGGGGACTTGGTTGTGAGGGCTCGTTAGGCGAGCTTGGCCTCGAGCTCGGCGATGCGCTTGTAGGCATCGATGGTAAAGCGGGCCTGCTTCTCCAGGATCATAGTGGTCATGAGAGTGTCCTGAGCGTGAGCCATGATGAAGGTCATCTCCATCTCGCCACCGCCGGCCTCCTGCGAAAGCAGCTTGGTCTGCGTGTCGTGGGCGCCGATAAGTGCATCGCTGGCATCCTTGTGCAGCTGTTCGGCCTTCTCAAAATCGCCCTCGCGAGCAGCATCGAGCGCTGCAAGCAGATCGGTCTGGGCGTCACCTGCGTATGCGACAATCTCGAATCCAACCATCGAGATTTCTTCTTTGGTTGCCATATTGCGTTCCTTTCACATATGAACCAATGGAGAGCATCGCGTCCGGGCATACGCGCTGCGTTCTGTATGACAGAAACATTAACATTCAAACAAAAAAGAACAGCGCAAAACGTGATTTCGAGCTATGAACGGTCGCTTTTCGCCCGTGAACGGTTTTTAAACCAATCTGAACAATATCGAACACAATTAGCGGCAACCCAAACAGACCTGCGCCCCTAGCGTACATCGCGCACCGTATCGCCCTCGACGAGCACGCCCGGAAACAGCATGTGCTCCACACCGGGCGCAACGCCCTCGGCGCCGGCAATCTTGTCGACCGCCCACATGCCGACGCGCTTGTTGTCAAAGCGCACCGTGGTCAGGCGACGGTCGGGCACGATATCGCCCAGGCTGTCATCAACACCCACCACACTCACGTCCTCGGGCACGCGCTTTCCGCGCGACTCGAGCCCGCGAATGCAGCCGTAGGCCATGGCGTCGTTGGAAGCATAAATGGCCGTACAGGTCGGATCATCCGCCAGGGCCTGACCTGCGGCATATCCGCTCTGCGCCGTCCAATCGCCACGGATAAGTCGCGGTGGCTCAATGCCATGCGCGCGCAATGTCTCGCGCCAGCCTTCCTCGCGCCGCATGCCCGAAAGCGAGCGCTCGGGACACGAGATAAAGTGCACGGTCTTGTGCCCCCGCTCCAGCAAGTACTCGACCACCTGGCGCGAGCAATCGAACTGGTCGTTATCGACCGTTGAACAGAGCGGGTGCTCCAACATCGTAACGAGCACCGTCTGCATGCCGGGCAGCGGCTCAAAAGTGCCAAAGTCTGCCGGCATGCGATTCATGATCACAACCATACCGTCCACTGGCAGTGCGCTCATGCGCGACGATGCGCTCTCGAGGGTATACGGATGCCCGTCTACTTTAGTGAGGGTGATGGCATAGCCGTGCTTATCGGCCGCGGCGGCAAAGCCCTCCATACGGTCGAGATTGCCGGTGCCGGTAATGTTGAACATGGCGACGCCGACGGTCTTAAACTTACCGCGGCGCAGCGATCGACCGGCAAAATTGGGGCGATACCCCAGCTCGCGCATGGCGGCACGCACGCGCTCCTTGGTCTCGGGGCGCACGCTGGGCGAATCGTGCACCGTGCGCGAGACTGTCTGCTCCGAGACGCCCGCGAGACGCGCCACATCCTTAACGGATACCGATTTTTTAACAGCGGCCATAGGTCGATCTTTCTATGTCAACGATGCCATTGATGGCACCTTGGGCAGTCATTTTTACCGCCTTCAAGTATATCCAACGCCTCCCCCACCATACGCTCACCACCCAAAACCTACCGTTCACCGACATTTTTGCTTCCCCAAACGGCTTTTGTCGACCAAATGTTAACGTTGCCATTGTGCAAACACAGAGCCACCGGGCGGCTCAAACGTTTACGCGTAAGGAATCGACGGTTCGCAGGCACAGGAACCACCGGTTCGCTTCTTTTTTTGTGTCACAAAATGGCAACGTCAACATTTTGGCAACCGAAAGTCAAAAGCTACCATCGTTGCTAACCCACCGACTCTTAGGAGCATTGCATGGAGCAACTCATCGCCATCATCGAAAAGGGCCAGCCCTTTTTCAACGCGATCGCCCGCAATAAGTACCTCAAGGCGATCCGCGACGGCTTTATCTCCGTCATCCCCATCATCATCTTCTCGTCCATCTTCTGCCTGGTAGCCTCGGTCCCCAACATCTGGGGTTTCTACTGGCCCGATGACATCAACAACGCCCTGTGGAAGTGCTACAACTACTCCATGGGCATCCTGGCCATCGCCTGCGCCGCCACCACGGCCAAGCACTTCGCCGACGCTCAGAACCGCGATCTGCCCAAGAACAACCAGATCAACTTCATCTCGTGCATGTGCGCGGCCATCATCGGCTTCTTGCTCCTTTCGAGCGACACGATCGCCACGGACGCCGCCAGCGGTTTCAACACCACCTACCTTGGTTCCAAGGGCCTGCTGACCGCTTTCATCGCTGCGTTTGTGACTGGCATCATCTACAAGTTCTTCATTAAGCGCAACATCACCGTCAAGATGCCCGAGCAGGTTCCGCCCAACATCTCGCAGACCTTTAAGGACATCATCCCCTTCTCCGTCTGCATCACCGTCTTTTGGGTCTTTGACATCGTCTTCCGCGCTGCCTTTGGCTTCTGCTTTGCCCAGGGCGTCATCCAGGTGTTCCAGCCCCTGTTCACCGCTGCCGACGGCTATATTGGCCTCGCTGTAATTTACGGCGCCATGAGCCTCTTCTGGTTCGTCGGCGTCCACGGCCCCTCAATCGTCGAGCCCGCCATCGCCGCCGCCCTCGTTGCCAACATGACCGACAACCTGGCTGCGTTCCAGGCTGGTCAGCACGCTTCCGCTGTCCTGACCCAGGGTGCCCAGTACTTCGTCGTCTGCATGGGCGGCACCGGCGCCACGCTCGTCCTGGTCTTTATGTTCTGCTTCCTGGCCAAGTCTCAGGAGATGCGCGCCGTCGGTAAGGCCGCCATCGTCCCCGTCTGCTTTGCCGTCAACGAGCCGCTGCTGTTCGCCGCGCCCATCGTACTCAACCCCGTCTTCTTTGTCCCGTTTGTCTTTGCCCCGATCGCCAACATCTGGATCCTAAAGATCTTTATCGACTTCTTGGGCATGAACGGCTTTATGTACACCCTGCCTTGGACCGTCCCCGGCCCCATCGGCACCATCATGGGCCTGGGCTTCCAGCCGCTCGCCTTTGTGATGCTCGCCCTTATCCTGGTCGTCGACTTCGTTCTGTACTATCCGTTCTTCCGTGCCTATGACGCCCAGAAGTGCGCCGAGGAGGCCGAGATTTCCCAGGAGGAGCTCGCAGCCAAGAACGCCGAGAAGGCCGCTAAGCTCAACGATGCCTTCCAGGGCAAGGCTGACGCCAAGAGCGTTGCCGCCGGCGCTGCTGCCGAGGCCGTGAAGTCCGACGTCGCTCCCGCCGCCACCGAGGCAACGACCGCCAGCGACCTCAACGGCAAGCGCGTGCTCGTGCTCTGCCAGGGCGGCGGAACCTCGGGCCTGCTCGCCAACGCGCTGGCCAAGGCCGCCAAGGAGCGCGGCATCAATCTTGAGACCGCTGCCGAGGCCTATGGCAACCACGTCGACATGCTCCCCGACTTTGACCTGGTCGTCCTGGCCCCGCAGGCTGCCAGCTACCTGGCCGACCTGCAAAAGGACTGCGAGCGCGTGGGCAACAAGTGCGTCGCCTGCCGCGGTAAGCAGTACATCGAGCTTTCCCAAAACGGCGATAAGTCTCTCGCCTTCGTAAGCGAGCAACTCTCGAAGTAAGTAACGCTCAGGGCCAGCCGACCATCCAAGACCGGCTGGCCCTTCGATTTAGACGATTGGATCATCATGTCCGTTAACCCTGCTAGCGTCACCAACCCGCCTGCGCAGTTTCCCGAGGACTTTGTCTTTGGCGGCGCTACCGCTGCCTACCAGGTAGAGGGCGAGACCCGCACCCATGGTAAAGGCAAAGTCGCCTGGGACGACTTCCTGGAGGCCCAGGGGCGCTTCTCCCCCGATCCCGCTTCGGACTTCTACAACCAGTACCCCGTCGATTTGGAGCTGTGCGAGGAGTTCGGCATCAACGGCATTCGCCTCTCTATCGCCTGGAGCCGCATCTTCCCCAACGGTACCGGTGAGATTAACCCCGAGGGCGTGCAGTTCTATCACGACCTCTTCGCCGAGTGCCATAAGCACCACGTTGAGCCGTTTGTCACGCTGCATCACTTTGACACGCCGCTGTCCCTCTTTGAGAAGGGCGACTTCCTCAACCGCGAGACCATCGACGCCTTTGTGGACTTTGCTACCTTCTGCTTTAAGGAGTACGCCGACCAGGTGACCTACTGGTTCACCTTTAACGAGATCTGGGCCGACGCCTCCAACACCTACATCGAGGGCACCTTCCCCGGTGGCGTCAAGGCGCATCTGGCCGAGGCCTTCCAGTGCGAGCACAACATGATGCTCGCCCACGCCAAGGCCGTGCTGGCCTTCCACAACGGCGGCTTTAAGGGCAAGATCGGCGTCATTCAGTCGCTGGAGTTTAAGTATCCGCTCAACGAGAACGACCCCGCCGACATCAAGGCCGCCAACAACGAGCACGTGCTGCAAAACCAGTTCTTGCTCGACGCCACCTTCCGCGGCGACTATGCGCCCGACACCCTCGAGTGCGCCAACCGCCTGGCTGCCGTCTCGGGCGGCACCATCGAGATCCTAGACGAGGATCTGGAAATCATGCGCGAGGCCGCGCTCTACAACGACTACCTGGGCGTTAACAACTACCAGTGCCGTTTCTTGAAGGCTTACGATGGCGAGAACGACCTGCACCACAACGGTACGGGCGAGAAGGGCACCGGCCGCTGGCGCGTCAAGGGCATTGGCGAGCACGTGAACAAGCCTGGCATCCCCACCACCGACTGGGACTGGATCATCTATCCCGAGGGTCTGTTCGATCTGCTCGTCTACATTAAGCAGCGCTACCCCAACTACAAGCAGATCTTCATCACCGAGAACGGCATGGGCTACAAGGACCCCTACAAGGACGGTTTTGTGGACGACCAGCCGCGCATCGACTACATCGAGCAGCACCTGCGCTGGTTGCTCAAGGCCATGGAGGTGGGCGTCAACGTGGGCGGCTACTTCCTGTGGAGCCTGCAGGATCAGTTCTCCTGGACCAATGGCTACAACAAGCGTTACGGCTTCTTCTACGTTGACTTTGAAACCCAGAAGCGCACGCCCAAGGCAAGCGCCTACTGGTATAAGCACGTGGCGCAGACCCGTCGTCTGGACTAGTGACTGGCGGGGTTGCCCGCTCACATAACCTGTCCCCATTTCTCAGCCGGGGGCGGCACGTCACACGGCGCGCCGCCCCCGGCCTTTTTTGGGCGGACCGTGTCGCACGTTTGTCTCGATCTGTAACATCTAGCCGAGTTTTTTGGTCCTAGCTGTTACAGATTGAGACGAACAGGATTGCTCTTTCCGAAGAATCTAAATCTGTAACACGTAGCCCGCTTTTGACCGTCTACCTGTTACAAATCGAGACAAACGGAGTAGGACCTAACCCCGCATGTCCCTAACAGTCGAGCGTTCGACCAGCGTACTCGGCACATGAATCGCCTCGATAGACGAGCTCTCTCCAATCGCCGCCTCAAACGCAAGCTTACCGACACCGCGCAAATCAAATCGCAGCGTCGTCAGTCGATTGTGAGGAACAAGTCCCTCGAGTGCGTCGTCGATACCAACCACGCTCACGTCGTCGGGCACGGACAGGCCCGCGTTCTCGAGCGCGGCGATAACGCCCAGCGCCATCTGGTCATTTGCCGCAAGCACGGCAGTCGGCGCCTGCGACCCGCCGGCAAGCACCTCGGCCGCAATCCGCTCGCCCATGGCGTACCCACTGTCCGCACTCCAATCGCCACGCAGCATCGGAGCGGCATCGACATGAGCACGACCCAGCGTATCGCGCCAACCGGCCTCACGAAAACGCGAGGAAATCGAGTTTTCCGGACCCGCCACAAACCGCATATTCGAGTGACCATGTTCCAGCAGATAATTGGTCAACAGCTCGCACGAACCATACTGGTCGGAGTCGATCGTCGTGCAGCGCGGATGCGCATACATGGACAGGATGACCGTTCGCACTCCCGGCTGGGGAACAAACTCCTCAAAATCGGGAGCCATGCGGTTCATGTTGAGAATCATGCCGTCGACGGGTCGCTCGACCATGCGGCGCGAGGCATCGGCAAGTGTATAGGGCTTGTCGCCGCCCATCTCGATCATAGTGACGGCAAAATCGTGCTCGCGCGCCGCTTGCATGATACCCTCGAGCGTCGCCAGGTTACCGACACGTGTGATGTTGTACATGCACAGGCCAATAGAACGATACGACCCGCCGCGCAACGCCGCTCCAGCAAAATTGGGACGAAAGCCCAGCTCTTCCATGGCGGCCAGCACACGCTTGCGCGTCTTTTCCGTCACGTTGGGCACACCGTTGACCACGCGAGACACAGTCTGGCGGCTCACGCCAGCGAGCGCCGCAACCTCTGCCGCGCTCGCCGAATGACCATTCCTTGTCTGCTGAGCCATGCCTTCCACGCTAACCTGCTTCCCAACTATTCCCCGCGCCCATGGCGCATCGTACATACATTGATAACGTGCTCATGATACCCGAGCCATATACCACAACATGAAAACTTCTGTCAATCAAAACCGCTTACCGAACAAATACAACCGTTCGCGGCTGTTTGAAGTTGTTTTGTTTCTATACATCCCAGCCGGATGTTAACGTGCTCATTGTCAAATGTTCACGTGCTCATTTTGGTTCTAATCATTTTAAGATAGTGTTTATCGGGCTTTTTCACCGCTGAACGCTAACCAGGGAGCCTCCTGAGCGCAAACGCACAATATCGAACAGCGAGACGAGAGGGTGTATGCATATGTCTTTGCTAAACCGCGTACAGCAGCTGCCGAAGGGCTTTGTTTGGGGCGCCGCAACCGCCGCGTACCAAACGGAAGGTTCCACGAAGGTGGCAGGCAAGGGTAAGACCATGTGGGACGATTACCTTGTCGCCCAGGGTCGCTTTTTGCCCGACCCGGCCAGTGATTTCTACAACCGCTACGAGGAGGATATCCGCCTTTCTGCCGAGCATGGACTCAACGCCATCCGTGTGTCCATCGCCTGGACCCGCATCTTCCCCAACGGCGACGATGCCGAGCCCCTCGCCGAGGGCGTTAAGCACTACCACGAGCTGTTCGCCTGCTGCAAAAAGTATGGCGTCGAGCCCTATGTGTCCCTGCATCACTTTGACTCCCCCGCCGCCCTGTTCAACCAGGGCGACTGGCTCAACCGCAAGACCGTCGACGCCTATGTGCGCTATGCCGAGTTCTGCTTCCGCGAGTTCCGCGAGGTCAAGAATTGGTTCACCATCAACGAGCTCATCAGCCTCTCGCACTCCCAATACATCCAAGGCAACTTCCCGCCCAACCATCACTTTGATGTGACGAGCGGCATCCAGAGCCAGCACAACGAGCTCGTTGCCCACGCCCGCGCCGTCAACCTGTATAAGGATCTTGACGAGACCGAGCACCTGGGCGGACGCATTGGCATGGTCAACGTCCTGACGCCGGCATATCCTGCCACCGACTCGCCCGCCGACCAGCACGCCGCCGACCTGTACAACGCCTTCTACACCGACTTCATCATGGACGGCGCCTTCCTGGGTCACTACTCCGCGCGCACCCTCTCACTCATCAACGAGATTCTGCGTGCCAACAACGCCACGCTTACGGTTGAGGACAGCGACATGGAGGAGCTCGCCAAGGCGGCGCCCCGCAACGATATGTTCGGCCTCAACTACTATCAGTCGGCGTTTATCGCCGCCTACGATGGCGAGTCCACCAACAGCTTTAACGGCACCGGAGACAAGGGCACCTCGTGCTTTAAGTTTAAGGGCGTCGGGCAGCAGGTCGATATGCCGGGTATCCCCACCACCGACTGGGATTGGCTCATCTACCCGCAAGGCCTCTACGACACGCTCAAGCACATCAGCGCCACCTATCCCAACCTCCCCGTCATCTATATCACCGAAAACGGCCTGGGCCACAAGGACCCCGAGCCCGACGCAAACGGCATCGTCGCCGATCCCGAGCGCATCGACTTTGTCGACCAGCACATGGAGAAGGTGCTCCGGGCGCGCGCCGAGGGCGTCGACGTCCAGGGCTACTTTATCTGGAGCCTGCAGGACCAGTTCTCGTGGGCCAACGGCTATAACAAGCGCTACGGCCTGTTCTACATCGACTTCGACACGCAAAAACGCTACATCAAGCAGTCGGCACTCTGGTACAAGGAGCTCGCCGACACTATGGCGGACGCGCAGTAGCGCATCGCCTCGCTTTCCCCGAGAAGGGAGCGGCCCTATGCGATACAAACCCAGCCGCTCCCCTCTCTCCCCCTGGGACCGACCCCGCCTGCACCCGGGCTTTTAGCAAGCGGGAGACCATATAGGTTTTCAACGTCCATGCCATTAAGATTTCATGCAAAGAGGAGCGTGAACTATGGAATCGATCGTTAAGTTCTTGGAGAAAGGTCAGCCGTACTTCGACAAGGTCTCTAAGAACATCTACCTTCAGGCCATTAAAGACGGCTTTTTGGCAGCAATGCCCATCATCCTGTCTTCTTCTGTCTTCCTGCTTATTTCGACCCTGCCGGGCGTTGTCGCCACGGTCGGCGGCTTTACGCTGCCCGACTGGTGGAACGTCGACGTCGTGAACTTCTGCAACAAGGTTTACAACTTCACGATGGGCGTCGTGGGCATCATGGTCGCCGGCACCACCGCAAGCGCGCTGACCGGCTCCAAGAACCGCCGCATGCCTGCCGGCAAGGCCATCAACGCCACGAGCACCATGGTCGCCGCCATGTGCGCTATGCTCATCTTGGCCGTTACCCAGACGAGTGCCAAGATCGACGGCGCCGATGTCTCGGTGTTCTTTACCGACAACATGGGCACCAAGGGCCTACTGAGCTCCTTTGTCGCCGCATTTGCCACGGTCAACATCTATGCCTTCTGCATTAAGCGAGACATCACCATCAAGCTGCCCAAAGAAGTCCCCGGCGCCATCGCCCAGAACTTCCGCGACATCTTCGCCTTCAGCTTCTCCATCCTGTTTGTCGCCGTCATCGACGTTATCTGCCGCACCTGCTTGGCCGTCCCGTTTGCCAACGTCATCTCCACGCTGGTGAGCCCGCTGTTCGCCGCTGCCGATTCCTACGCCGGCCTCGCCCTCATCTGGTTCATGATCCCGCTGTTCTGGTTCATGGGCATCCACGGCCCCTCGGTCGTTAAGCCTGCCCTCAACGCCGCGCTGTTTGGCAACATCACCACCAACCTCGCCACGCTGCAGGCCGGCGGTCACCCCGCCCTCGCCCTGACCGAGAACTTCGGTAACTACATCGGCGAACTCGGCGGCACCGGCGCCACGTTCATTGTCCCGATCATCTTCCTGCTCTTTATGCGCTCCAAGCAGCTCAAGGCCGTCGGCAAAGCCTCTGTCGTACCCGTGATGTTCGCCGTCAACGAGCCGCTGCTGTTCGCCGCGCCCATCATCCTCAACCCGTACTTCCTGATCCCGTTCCTGTTTGCCCCCGTGGCCAACGTCCTCATTGGTAAGTTCTTCATCGACTTTTTGGGCATGAACGGCTTTATCTATGCCATGCCGTGGGCACTCCCCGGACCGATCGGCACCTTCATCGACACCAACTTCCAGCCGATCTCTCTGGTCCTGGTTGTCGTCCTGCTGGTCGTTGACTTCTTGATCTACTACCCGTTCTGCAAGGCCTACGACAACGTCCTGTGCAAGCAGGAGGCCGAGACCCTGGCCGAAGAAGAGGCCGAGGAGACCAAGGCCGTCAAGACCGCTGCCGCCCCCGCCGTTGAGGCTCCTGTTGTCGAGACCGCTTCTGCCACCGAGGCCTCCGCAGCTCCGTCCGCCCTTAAGGGCAAGGATCTGAGGGTTCTGGTTCTGTGCGCTGGCGCCGGCACCTCTGCACTGCTCGCCAACGCGCTTAAGGAAGGCGCCGACGAGCTGGGCATCGACATTACCGCCAACGCCGGTGCCTACGGCAGCCACTACGCCATCATGGACCAGTACAACGTCATCGTCCTGGCTCCGCAGGTTCGCACCTATTACAACGAGATGAAGGCCGACACCGACCGCCTGGGCATCACGCTGCTGTCGCCCAAGGGCAAACAGTACATCGACCTCACTAAGGATCCCAAGGGTGCCGTCGCCTGGATCGAGGAAAACCTCAAGGCATAAGACGCTGACGCCACCTGCCGCTCGCAGACAAAAAATGGCCCGTGCATCGATGAACTGCCTCCCATTTCTTGGACATGAGAAATGGGAGGCTTTCTTTATGCGCGT
>OLOA01003875.1_pt1 | contig 11814 bp, 10 predicted proteins | sample 1672201 | NCBI WGS metagenome assembly OLOA01 (sample SAMEA3136658, study PRJEB25190) | human gut metagenome
GCACCTTCTCGCAGATGGCCACGCAGCGCATGCACTTGATGCACTTGCTGCTGTCGCGCTGCAGCGGGAAGTCGGCGTCCCAGGGCGCCGGCTCGGGCAAGGGACCCGGGGCGTCGGTCAGGTTGAAGGTACTGGCAAGATCGCGCAGGGCGCAGGTGTCCTGGCGCACGCACGTGGCGCACAGCGCCCGATGATCGTCCATGATGGCTTGCAGGTTCGCCCGTCGGGCCGCCGCTACCTGCGGGGTGTCGGTGCGCACCCGCATGCCCTCGCGCACGGCGGTGTTGCAGGAGGCCGCAAGCCCCTCGCCTTCCACGTCCACCAAACACACGCGGCACGAGCCGATGCAGTTCAAGTCCTTCAGGTAGCACAGCGTGGGGATGGTCACACCAGCCGCCGTGGCCGCGTCCAACACGCTCGTGCCCTCGGGGGCTTCCACCGCCTGACCGTTTATCGTGATAGTTACCATGCTTCCAGCCCCCTTCCGGTCAGCGCGCCTATGCCGTACACGTCGCAGCGCAGGCACCGGCCACACTCTTGCACGGCTTCCTCGGCGCTCACCGGTTCTTCCACGTACTTGAAATCGCGCTTGCGCTCGCACGCCGGACGCTCGGCCACCTGCACGCGCCCGTAGGCGGTGCGGTCGTTGGGGTGCGCCGGTGGCACCGCGGCGCCGCAGTCCAGCTGATGGCGGAAGCCCAGCATCTCGTCGATGTTGGCCGCCGCCGTCTTGCCTGCGGCGATGGCCATGATGACGGTCTTGGGACCCCACTGGCAGTCGCCGCCCACGAAGATGGCGTCGAAGCCGGGCGCTTGCAGGCACGCGTCGGCGCACAGGTAGGTGCGGTCATGCTGCATGCCGAACTCCTCGAAGGGGGCACATTCGATAGCCTGGCCCACGGCGATGATGACGAGATCGGCGGCCAGACGCACCTCAGGCTTGTCGGCCGGCACTGGGGCCGGGCGGCCGCCGCGCACCGCTCCGATGCGCTGGGGTTGGCAGATAAGCGCCGCCGCGTTCCCCTCTGCGTTCGCCTCGATGCGGGCCGGCGCCTGCAGGCAGCGCATTTCCACGCCCTCCATCATGGCCGCCTCCACCTCGGAGGGCAGCGCGGTCATGTCCTCCAGGCGGCGTCGATAGGCCACGGTGACCGAGGCGGCACCGGCGCGCACGGCGGTGCGAGCGCAGTCCATGGCCACATTGCCGCCGCCAATGACCACCACATTCTTGCCCGTGAAGTCGGGATACTGCTCGTCGCCGATGGCCTCCAGCACGTCCACGGCGCTCATAACGCCGGCCGCATCGGCCCCTTCAATGGAAAGGGTCTTGCCGCCCTGGGCGCCCACGGCCACGTACACGGCGTCGAACTCGTCCACCAGCGTGCGCATCTCGTCCGTCTGAACGTCGCAGCCCGTACGCACCTCGATGTCGCCGGCACCCAGCACGGCGCGGATATCCTCGTCAAGCCGCTCGCGGGGCAGCCGATAAGCGGGAATGCCGTAGCGCATCATGCCGCCCAGGCGACTGCGACGTTCGAATACCGTCACCGCATGACCCATGAGCCCCAGGAAGTAGGCGCAGGTGAGCCCCGAGGGGCCGGCACCCACCACCGCGACGCGTTTGCCCGTGGCGGGCAGCGGCGCGGGGGTTTCCACGGTATCGGCGGCCACCGTGTCCACAATGTACTTCTTTATGCCGCGGATATTCACCGGCGCGTCCACCATCGTGCGGCGACAACGATCCTCGCAGGGGTGCTCGCACACAAGCGCGCAGGCCGTAGGGAAGGGATTGTCCTTGCGGATCATCTTCACCGCCTCGGCAAGGCGGCCTTCCTCGGCCAGCGCAATGTAGGCCGGCACGTTCACATGGGCCGGGCATCGCGTGACGCAGGGCACCGTCTGACGCGTGCCGGGAGCGCAGGTGCCCGCATCCACGTGGCTGGCGAACTCGTCGGCGAAGGCGTCGAGCCCCGCCAACACCATCGCCCCCGCCTGCCAGCCCACGGCGCAATCGGCGGTGTCGCGCAGCAGCGTGGCCGCATCTCGGATCTCATCCACCGTCGCCGCCGTGGCGCGGAAGGCGGCCACATCGCCCAGCAGCGCCTCAATTTTCGGCATGCCCTGGGCGCACGGCGTGCACTTGCCGCAGGTCTGCGCGGCGCTCGCTTGCAACTGTCCCAGCATGAGCCCCACCGGACACTGGCCCGGCGGCATGGCTTCCACGCGTCGGGCGAAGGCCTCGACGAACTCCCCCGTCCGTGCATCGGCCCGCGCCGCCACCTCAACGGTCAAACGCCCCATAGCTCTCTCTTTCCTGTATTGACGCTAACCGATACACCATAACGCGTCTAGTATTTCCGATTAGTAACAAGCCCATGGGAAAAAGCACTACGGCGCAGAATTAACTCTAAACCACCTGAGAATACCTTCTAGAGCTCTGCCACGGTGCCGAGTCCGCGCCTCGCGGCGGCGTCCAGGGCGATCTTGGCACAGGCAATGTCAAGCAGCGCGGTGCCCGCCGAGTCGAAGACCGTGACGTCCTCGGCGCTCGTGCGGCCCGGCACCTTCCCCACCAGCACGTCTCCCAGCTCGCCGAGCACATGATCCAGGCCGAAGGCGCCCTCGGCCAGTCCGCGCTCGATCTCGCCGTTGCTCGCGCAGTTGGCCGTATCGTCGGAGTAGCCGTAGCCCACGCGAAAGCTCTTCGGCTCCTCGAAGCAGTCGCCCGGCGTGACGAAGGCACCGTTGAACTTCACCATATCGGTGCAGAAATCGTAGGAGGGGATGTCGTAGTCGTAGTAGACGAGCGCCGTCGTGCCGGCCTCGGGCGGAACGACGGACAGGTGCGGCTCCGATTCCACCCATTCCAAAAGCGTAGCCAAATTCTCGCGCACGATACGGCGGCTGCGGTCGAGGATGGCGTCGGCATGGGCCAGCGCGTAGGCGCCCACGGCCTCGTCGAACAAGCCGCAGGAGATGAGGTTGTAGTCGCGATGGGACAGAAGGTCTCGGCGCAGCTGTTCGTCCTTGGTGACGCACCAGCCCAGACGGATGCCCGCCAGCGACCACACCTTGCTCATGGAGCTGGTGGTGACGCCCTTGTCGTAAAGGTCGACGACCGACTCGGCGTACTCGTCGGTCTGGTTCAAGTGGCGGTACACCTCGTCGCAGTGCAGCCACGCGTCGTTCTTGCGCGCCACCTCCACGATGGCCCGCAGCGTCTCGCCGTCGAGCAGGGCGCCCGTGGGATTGTCGGGATTGTTGATGCAGATGACCTTCGTCTCCGGCGTGCACAGGGCGTCCAGGGCCTCCACGTCCACGTGGTAGCCGTTCTCCTTCTCCAGATGCAGCACGTCCACCGCAGCGCCGCACATCTCGGGGATGGAGTAGAGCTGCTGGTAGGTGGGCATGACCGATACTACGTGATCGCCCGGGTTCACCAGCGTCGAGAGCACGAGCGCGTTGGCGCCGGCGGCCCCGTGGGTGGGGATGATGTGCTCGGGCGCCACGGTGCGGTACAGCTTGGCGATGCCGGAAAGCAGGTCGGGGCGACCCTCGATGTCGCCGTAGGTGAGGCGGCGCGCCGCGAAGGCGTCCAGAAACGCCTGCTTGTCGCCGCCGGTCAGCTCGAAGAGCTGGTCGAGGGACAGCGAGTACACGCACGTCTCGGCGACGTTGTGGGTGCACTTCGTCTCCCAGAGGTTCATCCACTGCTCGACTTCGAAATCCTTGATCTCCATGGGGGTTCTCCTTCTCGCTGATCCACGGTCTCCGCTAGGAACGTGAGTCCAGCATAAAAGGCGAACCCGAGGCAGGACATGGAGGCGGCCACAGGCTCTCAGGCGGCCCGTTGTGGGCGCCCACAACGGGGCTTGCGGCCGCCCACGGCGCAAACGAGCCGCGCCCTGTCGCACGCAGCGCTCTGCGAAAGCGAGGTGCCTAGAGGAAGATCATCGACAGGTAGGCGAACAGCTGCTTGTCCGTGGCGTCTTCCATCGCCAGCACCGCGCGAGCACGGTTGACGCGGTTGCGCACCGAATTGGGGTGCTGGCAGAGGCGCTCAGCCGCCGCGTTCGCGTCACCGCCGCAAGCCACGTAGACCCGCAGGCTCTCGACGAGATTGGAGCCTGCTTCAGCATCGGAGGCAGCGAGTCGATCAAGGCTCGCTGCGCAGGCGCGCTCGAGCAGCCAGCCGTTTTGTCGGGCAACACGGAAGGCATCTGGGCCCAGCATGTCCCACGAAACAGCAGAGTGGCCCATCCTTTTTGCCGCCTCGCCGCATCCGAGAGCCTCGACGATGGCCCCATCGGCCCAATCGGTGCCGAACACCTCGGAGAGCCCAGCCGCGCAATGCCCTCCAAAGCCGGCGATAAGCACCTCGATATCGCCTGCTTCCAGAGACTCGAAATCATCGGCGACAAGAAGGGCCAAAAGACGCTGCGCCGACGGCTCGCAGCAACGACGCGCTCTGACCGCCAGCTGAGAAATCCGAGACTCTTTCGGAGCCCCAACAGGGCGGAGAAAGGCTTTTGGACAACCTTCTCGCTACGGGGCCAGGCAGGTTATCGGGACGACGTAGACGCCGTCCGGTCGGCAATAGGCCGCTTGCTGGCCCGTGAGCACCATAAGGAACGAGGGAGCTCCCTCTTTGGAATCGTCAACACGCGAGGCGAGCTTCAACAAGTGGGCCGCGCCCTCTTCAACCTGCTTCTCGCCGAGCTTCACCTCGACGGCCCCCCAGCGACCATCGTCCAAGACGACGACGGCGTCGGCCTCGAGACCCGTCTTATCGCGATAGTGGTAGACGGTTCCCCGCAGCTTGGCCGCATACACGCGCAGATCACGCACGCACAGCGATTCGAAAAACAGCCCGAAGGTACTAAAGTCCAGCAAGAGCTTCCGCGGAGACGCGCCCAACAGGGCCGCCCCGATGCTCGGATCGCAGAAGTGCCGCGTCGGGCTGGTGCGCACGGCGGTCTTGGAGCGCAACGCCGGATTCCACGCCGGCAAGTCCTCGGTAACGTAGGTGCGCCGGAGCGCGTCGAGGTAATCGGCGACCGTGTTCTCCGAAGGTGGCTCTCCTCCCATATCCGCTGCGATGGTCGCCTGGCTCGCCTCGGTGGATATGTTGCGCGCATAGGAGCGCAGAATGGCCCGCAGCCACGTCGAGTTGCGCTTCTTGTCGTCCATCTCGTCGATGTCCGAGTCGAGCAGCTCGGCAACGTAATCCTTAGCCTGGTCGAGGGCGATCTCCGGATCGCTTTCCAGCACGGCCTCCGGCCAACCGCCACGGCAGAGCGCAAAGGCGATGTCCTCGATGGAGCGATCAGATATGGCGCCCACCTCGGCGGCACCATCGAAGAGCCCCGCTAGTGAGACCGCGCCCGTAGACTCGCGGGATTCGAAGAGCGACATGGGGCGCATATGCATACGGGATATCCGTCCCACGCCGGAATGCTTCGGTCTCTTCTTGGGCGTAGCCGAACCGGTGAGGATGAACCGGCCCTTGCCCTTCCCCTGGTCGACCGCGAAACGGACGGCATCCCACAGCTGCGGCGCCATCTGCCATTCGTCGATGAGGTGCGGCTCGGCGCCTTCCAAGAGCACCGACGGGCGCACTTCGGCCAAAGCGACCAGAGAGGGACCCTCGTCGGGATCTTGGAGGTACACAGCACTTTGCGCCTGCTGCTTGGCCGTCTCGGTCTTGCCGCACCATTTCGCGCCGACGATCTGAACGGCGCCGGAAGCCCGAAGCGCCCGCTGAAGCACAGCGTCGGCCACGCGCGGCCAATAGCCCTCCTGTCGCTCTTCGTCCTTCTCCACCATGGCGCGCCCCTTCCATCAATGATCGATCGGTGCGCCTACTATACCACGTCAGCGAGGTGATTGCGGAAGTTGGATCGTTTTCATTGCGGAAGTTGGATCATTTTTGTTGAGGAAGTTGGACTTTTGGGAGACATTTGTCGCACCGAGGACGTAACCCTTCTCCAGGTGGTAATTACCCACGTCGAGGATCTTGCCGAGCGCCTTGTGCCGTGCGAGGGAACAACAACGTCAACTCTGGCCGCAACGCCGCCAACGCTGCTGCGGTTTACCTAGCCGCATAGCGCGAGAACAAGGATAGTCGCCAAAACCGCCGGCTACTCTCGTCTAGTCGCTCTTCCCCATACAGGCCGCCACGTATCTCCCTCCCCTGCGTGGCAGCCTGAGCGTTGTCATTGTCCTGCGATCTCCTTGTGGAAATAGGCACCGAACGCGTACAGTGGCACGTTCTTAATCACTCCATCACGTGAGAAAGGGGCCAACGAAGTGCGCAAGGCCAGTACTGGGAGATGCTTTTTGACGAAAGCGGCAAGGCTTTTCGCCCTCAGATTGGTTCCAGCCTTCACCTCAATGGGCACGGGCTGCGGCACTCGCTCGTTTCCATCTACGATGAAATCGATTTCGGTGCGCGTCGACTGGTTCATGAAATAGTGCAGCTTGTTGCCCGTATCCACTTTGTTGCCCGCCTGACCGCTCGCAAGCAGTTCTTGGGCAACGAGCTGCTCTGCAAGCGCCCCCTTGAATGAACTGAACAACGCCTCGCTATCGAGAATAGTTCGGGCACTCAAGTTGCACATTGCGCCAAGTAGACCCACATCGAGCACATAGACCTTGAACACTCCCTCGTCTTCATGAGACGCAAGGGGCGACTCGGGCACGCTCACACAACTCGAGGGACACACAAGCGAGGTGTCGGTCAGCCATTGCAGAGCATCTTCGTACTCCCGGGCTCTCGCCGACTCCCGTATCTTGGAAAACATAAACTTACGGTTTTCTTTGGCCAAGTTTGTCGGCACCGCCCGCCAGACACGACGAATCCGTTCTGCTAGCGCATCGTCGGCATACTTTGAGAAATCGGCGTTGTAGGAGCGCAAGAGCTCGCTGTGCACACGGCGCGCCTCCGCTGGATCCGACGTTTCTGCGAAGGAAAGCACCGCCTCCGGCATTCCCCCTACGAATAGATATTGTTTCAGCAGCTCGATCAACCGGTCGTGGAACGGGGCCATGGCATCCCAGTCAAGAGCAGACACCAATTCAGCCAACAATTCCTCACCAACACCGTCTAAAAACTCCCGGAAACTGAGAGGGTAGAGATCGAGAAAGCTCACTTTCCCCACAGGGAATGAAGCCCGCGCCTGCGTCTTATTTTCCGTTCGCTTCCCCCGCCGCAACGCAAGTCCGAGCGCCGATCCGCCCGCAACAACGGGAATATGGGGAGTTTGCTCGTTGAAGTACTTGAGCGATTGAATGGCGCGAGGGGATTCTTGTATCTCATCAAGAATGAGCAGAGTATGCTTGTCGATGCGGACGCCTGCTTCAGCTTGGAGTATGGGAAGGAGCCTGTTCGGCGACAACGATCCTTCGAAAGCGGCGATGAGCTGGGGATTGTCATCGAAGGTGATGTACGCCGTTTCCCTGAAGTACGCTCGCCCAAACTCCTTCATAAGCCACGTTTTCCCCACCTGCCGGGCTCCGCTCACGATGAGCGGCTTTCGTCGAGGAGATTCTTTCCAGCGCTTCATATCTTCGATGGCCTGGCGCTTCATGGCATCCTTTCAGGGTGATTCACGTTTTTGCATAGGTTATTTTTGCAAATCACCACGTTTTTGCATAGGAGAATTTTGGGATTCACCACGTTTTTATATAGGTAACGGTATCCCGACAGCAGCAAGCTGAAAAGTCAACCTCATTCCGAATCGAGAAACTTAGTGAAACTTAGAACTCCTTAGTAAAACTTAGAAGGAGGCATTGTGGGCATCGAGGAGAATCCTTTCACCCCAAGGAGTCGGCGTGCTCTTCACCGTCGACGAAGTCGATCCGACGCTTGACGAAATGGTTCAGCTCGCCGCCTTCTACCAGCACTTTGTTCGGGAGGGGCGCAAGGTAGCGCTCCTCATGGCGGGACTGCCGCACAACATCTCATCTTTGCTCAACAACAAGACCGTGTCGTTTCTCCGGCGCTCGAACCGCAGGGCGCTTGACCGCATTCCCGACGGCGAGGTTTCCGCAGCGCTCGTGCGCACGGCCCAAGCAGGCAACCGCAACGTTGACGCAGCGGCGCTGACTGCAGCGACGGAGTCCATCGGCGGCTTTCCTTTCATGCTCCAGCTTGTCGGGTACTACGCCTGGGACGAAAATCCCCGGGCTAGCACACTCGATTCGGCCGACTTCGCGCGCGGTATCGCCATCGCACAGCAGGAAATGACCTACCGTATTTTGGACGCCACCTTCGCCGAGCTCTCCCCCGGCGACCTTCGTTTCGCCGCAGCTATGCTGGAAGATGAAGGGGACAGCCGCATCGCCGATCTCGTCGAGCGGCTGGGGCGTTCCTCTTCCGTCGTGGCGCAGTACCGCAAGCGGCTTATCGACGCCGGCATCATTGGCAAACGCGCACGCGGCCTCGTGGGGTTCGACCTCCCTTACTTCCGCGACTACTTGCAGGAGAAGCTCGACAACGGAGAACTGCTGCTCGAGAATTAGGCTTCCGAACCCCGCCCCCTACAGCGCCAGCTTGTAGATGGCCTCGGCGTCTTCCAGGGTCAGCTTCTTGAAGGTGCCGAAGGGGATGCCCTTGTTCTGGGCCAGCGTCGGCAGCATCTTCGGGATGTCGGTCTCTTCCACGTCCAGCTCGGCAAGAGTGGTGGGCATCCCCAGGCTCGCGAAGAAGGAGCGCGTCTCGTCGATGGCCGAAAGCGCGTCGGCTTCCACGTCACCGGTCGGCGTCAGCCCGAATACGGCCTGGCCGTAGAAGGCGAAGCGCGCCGGGTTCTCGCTGTAGACGTATTCCATCCAGGCGGGGAACATGACGGCCAGGCCCGCGCCGTGGGTGATGGACGGGTCCAGCGCCGACAGTTCGTGCTCGAGCCCGTGGGTGGCCCAGTCCTCGTGGCGGCCCACTCCGGCGAGCCCCTGATGGCAGAGCATGCCGGCCCACATGATGTTGGCGCGGGCATCGTAGTTGTCGGGGTCGGCCAGCACGCGCGGCGCCTCGGCGCGGATGGTGTTCATGAGCGACAGGTTCAGATTGTCGGTCACAGGCACCGCGCCCACGTCGTCGAAGAAGCGCTCCAGCAGGTGGCAGAACATGTCGGTAAGGCCAGCGGCTGTCTGGAAGGGCGGCAGGGTGAAGGTGAGCTCGGGGTTCATGAAGGCGAACTTCGGGCGGTGAGCGTTGTTGGCGTACCCGGTCTTGCGGCCCAGCTCGTCGTTGGAGATGACCGTGTTCTTCGAGGCCTCGCTGCCGGCGGCGGGGATGGTGAGCACCACGGCGATAGGCAGCACATCGTGATCGGTGGCCTTGGTTTCGAAGAGCTCCCACACGTCGCCATCCACGCAAGCGCCGTTGGCGATGGCCTTTGCGGAGTCGATAACCGAGCCGCCGCCCACAGCGAGAATCCAGTCGACGTTAGCTTCCTTGCAGAGGCGCACGCCCTCGCGCACGAGCATGATCTCGGGGTTCGGGCGCACGCCGCCCAGTTCCAAGTGCTCGATGCCCGCAGCATCCAGCGAGGCGCCCACGCGGTCGATAAGTCCGGAGGCCACGGCGCTGCCGCCGCCGAAGTGCACAAGCACCCGCTTGGCGCCAGCTGCTGCCAGCTTCTCGCCCACCTGCTCTTCGGCCCCGCGTCCGAAGACGAAATGTGTGGGGGAAACGAATTCGAAGTTTTCCATGGGAGTCCCTTTCTGCTTTTCGACCGGGCGACACCTTGTCGCCATCGCCGCACCATCGCCCTCGGGCGCGTTCTCCAATCATGCTCTGTGTCGATGCTAGGGCATTGCCGACAAACAGGCAACTGTCAGACCACGGGAAAATGTCTCGCAATTTTTGCAAACAGGACAGCTTGTCACAAGATTGCGCTCAGACCCCCGCATTGGTCAGGGAGGTTATTCCCCGTGAGCGCGGGTTATGAGATCGGCCATTTCCGTGGCGGTTTTGGTGGCTATGTCGGCCCGGGCCGCCAGGCGTTTGTCGTGGGTGACCAGATAGTTTGCCTTGCACAATTCGCAGGAGGCAAGAACTGAAGCGTCTTCGTAATCCGAGGTGATATCGCGGTAGTGGCGAGCTAGCCACGCCGTGCGATCGTCCATGGGAACCGATATCGCAAGATCGGTCATGTGGTCGACGCAGCCCCACGCGAAGTTGTTTATAGCCCAGGCTGTGCGTTCGTCGACGGTACCACCGTTCTCACGTACTTGCTGCTTCAAGAATTTCCCCACCGTGAAGAAAACTTCGTTGACAGCATCCGCTGGCGTTCCCAAAGTAACATTGTACTTCTCGGCAACACGAAGAAAGCGGGCAGCATCTTCGTGAAGAGGTCGTTCGTGGAGATAGAAGTCGAGCCAGATGTTTTTATCTACAACAATGGCGTTCTCTGCAACCGTCACCAGAGCCCCCTTTCGGCCAGTCTTTCGGTTTTTGCCTCGTAGAAAAGATTGTCCCAATATTCGTCAGAGAACTCCCGAGGCGAGGCAGCTGGCGGAATACCCAGGGCCTGGCGTTGCGCCTGAAGCGATGCCAGGAAATCATCGATCGCTCGGGCGCGTTTCTCGCCCTCGCTCATGGCGTCGGCTTCCTCCGTCTCGGGGCCGATGACCGCCTGCAAGGCCGCTTCGGACTCGTCGTCATAGCGCGCCGCCACCTCGTAAAAGCGCCGCAGGGCCTCCGACGGAGTGCAGCCGAACCGAGCAAAGCGCTCGTCCCCGCGCCGCTTCAATTCGGCATCGATACGGAAGTTCATCTGCATGTTCGGCATAGCAACCCCTTTCAGAATTGCTAGCAGTATATCATAACTCTCGACCTTCTATCCATAGTAAGTCGAGAGTCCCCGACAAACCTTCCCTCCGCAGCTCCCGCTTTTTATTTGCTTCGCTGGGCCTGAGACGTGAAAACATGGGGGTCGGCGAGGCTGTGCTAACATGGAAGAAGCTGGGGTACTGTGCGCTTTCACCATCGAGAACCGCCGCGTTGAGGTGGTCGACCCTGTAGAGGCCCTCCCCCGCGTGCGCATCGCCGGCGAGTACACCCAGGAAGGCTTCGAATACCTCGTAGAGCCCAACGGCGGCGAGCAGTAGAGACGACTAGCGAAGGCGACCAGTAAAGAGGCTTCTGGGCGACGCCCGCCGTTCCCACAAGCGCTCTGCCAAGGTCGCCAGTTTGGTATCCTCCGCCGCTGATTGCTGTCGCTTAATCCCTCTCGCCGGGCTGGCGGACGCGGATCTCCTGCTCCTTCACGGAGACGCGAGAATGAGGCGGCACCGAGAAGGTCACGAAGGTGGAGCCGGCAATGACCGAGCCCTCGCCGATGACCGTCTCGCCGCCGAGCACGCTGGCGTTGGAGTAGATGGTGACGTTGTCCTCAATAGTGGGATGGCGCTTCACGCCAGCCAGACGCTGACCACCGCGGGTGGAAAGCGCGCCCAGCGTGACGCCCTGGTACAGCTTCACATGGTCACCGATGGTAGTGGTCTCGCCGATGACGACGCCAGTGCCGTGATCGATGAAGAAGTACTCGCCGATATGAGCGCCGGCGCCGATGTCGATGCCCGTGGAAGAATGGGCAATTTCGGTCATCACGCGCGGGATGATAGGCACGCCCAAGTCGTAGAGCACGTGCGCAATGCGGTACACGTAAATGGCGTACAAGCCCGGGTACGTGAAGATGACCTCCTCCTTCGACCCCGCCGCCGGATCGCCGTCATAGAGCGCCTGCACATCCGTGAGCAACGTGCGCTGAATTTCGGGCAGGGCGTCGAAGAACTTCGTGCAGATAT
>OLOA01003876.1_pt1 | contig 11813 bp, 9 predicted proteins | sample 1672201 | NCBI WGS metagenome assembly OLOA01 (sample SAMEA3136658, study PRJEB25190) | human gut metagenome
GCTGCCGGAGCGGTGCTTAAGCCGCAAGGCGGGAATTGTGCGGTGTTGCCTTAAGTGGCTCGACCGGGATTTTCCCCAAGGCAAGAAGGCGTGTCAGACACGCACCGCCCAGAGAACAGCCATCCGGACTCATTGCTTCTCTTTGAAATTCCGTTGCTTTTTCGACATGATCGCACCTCTTTGATGCGTGCCAAATCGGCTTCCACCTGCTGTGCCGGGGCATCAGGCGCAGAGCACCTTCTTTTGCCGTGGGGATATAGCTGTGGTCGTGGGAATCCGTAAAATAAGGGCGAAGGGTATAGTGATTTTCGCCGGTTTTCCGCAAAAGCTCTGCAGACCAACGGTTTCGATTTCATGAACTCCAAGTTTCCCATAAACCACGAGCATTCCTGCTTGATACTGTGCCATATTGCTCCTCTTTCATCCAGATGGAACAGCCTGTACAAAACAGTCTTTCCAGCGTACTTTTGCGCTCCGCCTTATTGTGCCACGGCTGGGCGACTGGCTTCCAAGGGCATCTTCCACGAAGTTTGTCTCGTACAATCTGCGCAGAATGTTCAGCATAATTCTTGTGCAAAACTGCCTTTGCAAATTCCCGGCAGGCAGGCTATAATAATTTCGTACAACGAGTAGCACTCATGCGTAAAACCGGTTGCATGAGGGCTGCCCGTTGTTTTTTTGTCCTCAAAATGGAAAGGTAAGGTGAATCCCATGGAAAGTTCCAATCAATTTCTCGGCACGGAACGCATCGGCAAGCTGATGCAAAAGTATGCGATCCCGTGCATTATTTCACTGCTGGTCGGCGCACTGTATAACATCGTGGATCAGATCTTTATTGCAAACGCCAGCTATCTGGGCTCCTACGGCAACGCCGCCAACACCGTCGTGTTCCCCCTGACGGTGGTAGCGCTGGCCATTGCCGTGATGATCGGTGACGGCTGCTGCGCCTTCGTCAGCATCAGCCTTGGGCAGAACGAGGTTCCCAAGGCAAAGCGGAGCGTCGGCAATGCGGTGGTGATGTGTCTGGTCAGCAGCATTGTGCTGGCCGCGCTCTATCTGATTTTTGCGGACACCATTCTTGCCATGTTCGGCGGAACGGTGAACGCCGAGACCTACCACCACTCCCAGGAGTATTTCTTTTATATCACGCTGGGCGTGCCCTTTTATATGTTCGGGCAGGCCATGAACCCCATCATCCGCGCGGATGGCAACCCCCGGTTTGCCATGATCTCCACCCTTGCGGGTGCGGTGCTGAACATCATTCTGGACCCCATCTTCATTTTCGGCTTCCGCTGGGGCATGATGGGCGCAGCGGTGGCTACCGTCATCGGTCAGCTGGTCACGGCAGCGCTGGCAGTGTGGTATCTGCTGCACATGAAGATCATTCGCCCTGAAAAGGGTGACTACCGGCTGAAAGGCTCCATCTGCGGCCGTACCCTGACCCTTGGCATGACCAGCTTTCTGTCCCAGATCAGCCTTGTGGCGGCAATGGCAGCCATCAACAACATGATCCGCAAATACGGCGCACTGGATGCCGTGTTCGGGCAGGAGCAGTACGCCCAGATCCCTATGGCGGTGGTGGGCATCGTGATGAAGTTCTTCCAGATCGTCATCTCCATCGTGGTGGGCATGGCGGCTGGCTGCATCCCCGTGGTGGGCTTCAACATGGGCGCCAAAAAGCCCACCCGTGTGAAGGAGCTGTTCACGAAACTGCTGCTGGCAGAAGCCACCGTGGGTGCCGTTGCACTGGTGCTGGTGGAGCTGCTTCCCCGGCAGCTGATTGCCCTGTTCGGTGCCGCCAACGAGAGCGTTTACTACACCGATTTTGCCGTGAAGTCCTTCCGCATCTACCTGTGCATGATCATTCTGGCCTGTGTCAACAAGGCGTGCTTCATCTTTTTGCAGGCCATGGGCAAGGCGGCGGAATCCACCGCCCTGTCCATGGTGCGTGAGGTGGTGTTCGGCGTGGGCTTTGCCCTGCTGCTGCCCCGGTTCTTCGGGCTGGACGGCGTGCTGTACTCCATGCCCATGTCGGATATCCTCACCTTCCTGATTGCAGGCTATCTGATCTGCAAAACCTACCGTGAACTGAGCACGAAAGGAGAAGTCTAATGGAAAAACGCATCATCACCATCAGCCGCGAGTTTGGCAGCGGCGGCAGAACCATCGGCAAACTGGTGGCAGAGCATCTGGGCATCCGATGCTACGACGCCGAACTGCTTCAGAAGCTGGCTGCAGAAAGCGGCTTTGACGAGAGCTACGTCAAGGAAGCCGGAGAGTACACCCCCGGCGGTTTTCTTGCCTCTGCCTTCACCGACCGCAGCTTCGGCCCCACCAACGAGGACCTGCTTTGGAAGCTGCAATACCGGATCATCCGGGAACTGGCAGAAAAAGAGCCCTGCGTCATCGTGGGACGCTGCGCCGACTTCATCCTGCAGGACCGCACCGACTGCCTGAAGGTGTTCATCCACGCGGACATGAAGTTCCGGGCAGACCGCATCGTGCGTGTCTATGGGGAGCGGGAGAAATCGCCCGAAGCCCGGCTGAAGGAGAAGGACAAGCGCCGCGCCGCCTACTACCGCTTCTACACCGATATGAACTGGGGCAATGCCGCCAACTATCATATTGCACTGGACAGCGGGGTCATCGGCATTGAAAAAAGCGCCAAGGTTATTGAAAGCCTTGCCTGAACTGTATCCGATGCAAGTCTTAAGCCAATAGAGCAAAACGCCGCCCACCTGCGTTTCATTACGCAGATAGGCGGTGTTTTTTCAATACGATTTTATGGGAAGATCAATCTTCTAGCCCATGGTTCCCGGTTACGTTTTTCAAGTATCCCTCTGGGTCACCGTTCAGAATCAAATCCGCATAGCCCAGTGGGTCATTGTAGATAAGGTAGTCCAGTTCCGTCTGCTGCGCCATGGTCATATCCAGTGCATCCTCAACCCCGGTACAGTCAATGGAAATTTTTCTCCCATCCCGGAGCAGCAGTTCCACGCATCCTGTGCCCATGTTGAATTTGCAGGTTCTTTCATCGTACTTCATATTCGTGTCCTTTCCGCCTTACGGCACTCTTACAGTGGTCTGTCGTGCTTTCTTATGATAAGGTCTAGGACGTTTTTCGATGGAAGCAAGGGATTCGTTCTGTTTTCCAAAGAATACAAAAAATCCGAACCCTTCTCCTATCGAGAAAAGTTCGGATTTTGCAGCGAGAAGCGCCCTTTGCACGTTTTGAAACCGTGCAGAAACCGTGCACTTACTCTCCGACAAATAAAATCGCTCTATCCCCCACCGACTTGATGGCATTGGTTTGCGCGACCGCACACCAAAAATCAAGTCTTGGAGGGGCATTCTACCTCATGCCGTGATCAGAGCCATGAGGTAGAACTCCGTGGGAGCTTCATCCTCTGTCGGCAGAATGGTGATCTCCACGGTATGGGTCTTCTGCTCACCATGGTGGAGGATGGGCTGGAGATACAGGCAGTCGCCCCAATCCTCATCGAAGTTGCCGTCCAGCACAGCGGCGTGGGCGGTGTCGCCGTCCAGCACCAGCTGTGCCCGCAGTGCCGGGCGGCGGATGGTCTTGCGGTACTGTACTGCAATGCAGGAGGCATCCACTTCAAAGGTGATCTTATCCCCGGGCTTCTGGCCGATCCAGCCGTTTTTCCAGTGGTCCAGATGCCCCAGCTTTTCCTCCGGGTCTGCCCGGAAACCCTCCAGCTTGGGGGAGAGCTCCCGGATGGTCAGCCGCCGGGCGTTCTCGTAGGCGTTGGCGGTAAGCGGTGCCGGGAAGGCAGGCTCCTGCTCCGGTTCTTCCCGGTGGGCGTTGACTGCCTCCAGCAGCTTGATGATCTCCCCTGCCACCAGACCGTGGCCGTAATCGTTGGGGTGCAGTCCATCGGGGCTCAGCAGGGTGCGGCTGGCATACTTACCGGCGCACAGATCCTTGTAAATGCTGTCCCGGATGCTAACATGGGGCACACCGTAGTGGTCGCCCACAGCGTTGTGCTCGTCCTGTGCCGTCTCGCCGGTATCGTAATAAATGTTGTTCAGCAGCACCACCGCCGGGTGAGAGGGCCATGTGAGCAGCTTGCGGACAACACCCTCATAAGTCTCCTGCCGGAAGGGAACTTCCAGATCGTTGACGCTGAAATCCACTACCACAAAATCCGGCTGGTACATCAGCACATCGGTCACGGCACGGGCAACGCCATAGTGGGAGCTGGTGCCGCCGATGCCGCCGTTGACATAGTGGAACTTCGACTGCGGAAAGGTATCCACGAACCACTGGTACACCCGGAAAGCGTAGGCATTACCGGGCTGGGTGGAAAGGCTGCCCTGCGTGATGGAACCGCCCAGAAAGCCGATGGTCAACTCCTGCCCTGCCGCGGCACGGCGGAACAGTTCTTTCAAGCGAGCAAAATTGGACGTATTCATTCTAAAACTCCTCCCTGATATGCGCTATGGATAATTTTTGCCGCCGGACGGCCGGACACTGCGTAGGCACTGACTGCTCTGGTGTCGGCAGGCCAGTCCCACACGCCAAAGCCCATGACCCACGGACGCTTGGCGCAGGCGGAAAACATTGCCTCATACCAATCTGCCTGCTCCAGATCATTCCGTGTTCCCTTCAGCTCCCAGTTGTTGGGCACAGCAGAAGAACCGGTGATGTTCATGCAGCCTGCCTCGCTGAAGAGGACGGGCTTTTTGTATTTTTGGCTCACCGCCTCGATACGGTCCAGCTGGTTTTCCCAGTCCTTCAGGGGGTAGTAGCCGCTGGAGGCGATGCAGTCCACGGCATCCCACCAATTTACATGGTCCTCGCCGTATTTATCGCAGTTATAGCTCACCGGGCCGTGGTACTGCTGGCGCACGGCGGCAATGAGGGCGCGCCACTCTGCTTCCCGGTGCTCGGTCATGGTCATTTCGCAGCCGGTCAGGAACAGCCCACAGCCTTCGGCTTCGGCAAGAGCCGCGTAGTGGGTCTGGAAGGCGGTGTAGTTGGCAAACCATCCGCTCCACTGGGTCTCGCAGGGCACATCGTGGTCAAAAAAGCTGATGCGCGCCCGCCACACGCCGTTGGCACAGTTGACGGTAGGCTTCAGCGCCACCTGCAAGCCCAACTGCTTGGCAAAGCGGATGGCACTGCACAGCTCCTCGTCTGTGGGGGTGGCATCGGTGTTCCAATTGATCTCCTCACTATAAGGGTCAGACTGTATTCCAGAGGGCGACAGGATGACCCAGTTGGCGGCGGTGGCTTCCACCATGGCTGCCATGCTGCAGTGGGCATTCTCGCTACTCAACATGCCCCGCCGGGGAAAGGGTGCAAAATTCACCCCATAAAAGTTGTGTTCCATCTCCATGACATCTTCCTCGTTTTCTCAAAAATCAACGTCAAATTGCGCAATAAGTATAAGACAGTTTTGGAAGTTCCGTCAATATGCCGCTTCATTTTCAGCGTATGGTACAAGGAGAGGGGCAAAGCACTGGTCAACCTGACCCAAAAAAAGCTCCTGCACCGGGAGGTGCAAAGGCTAAACTAAATTTTAGGTTTTTGTTAGCTTACAGATTTAGCTTGCGATTTTGGGTAGAATCTGCTATGCTTCAAGCAAAAACCAACGGGAGGGAACAGAAAATGGAGCAACTTACAACTGCGACGCTGACCCAGCTGCCGCAGGTGCGGGCACTGGGGCGGCACACCGGGCGTGACCCGCTGACCCTGTTCTGGACGGCCAGCGGCATGGAGCTGGAATTTACCGGCAGTGAGCTGTGGGTGGATCTTTTCGCCGATTATGAAGTGGTAGAGCCGTGGGTCAGCGTGGAGCTGAACGGCGCATGGGTTGCACGGTTTGCCGTGAACCCCGGCAAAAGTCGGATCTGTCTTTTCCGGGGCATGACACCGGGCAAGGCAAAGCACCTCCGGCTGCTAAAGGATGTGCAGGCCATGCACGATGACCCGGCGCATCTGTTGCAGATCACCGGGCTGGAATATGCAGGCGGCGAATTTCTGCCCCTGCCGGAGCCGCAGTATCGGCTGGAGTTTGTGGGCGACAGCATCACCAGCGGTGAGGGTGCCATCGGGGCCAAGCCGGAGGAGGACTGGGTGGGAGCCTTTTTTTCTGCGGAGAACCACTACGGCCGCCTGACCGCCGATGCACTGGGAGCCGAATATCGCTGCATCTCGCAAAGTGGCTGGGGCCTCGTGACCGGCTGGGACAACGATGTGCGCCATGTGATGCCGCCCTACTATACGCAGGTGTGCGGTGTAGCGATGGGGCAGCGCAATGCCGCCCTTGGCGCACAGCAGGAAAACGATTTTGCTGCATGGAAACCGGATGCTGTCATCGTCAACTTGGGCACCAATGACACCGGCGCATTCGATAACCCGCCGTGGCAAGACCCTGCCACTGGCAAGCCCCACCAGCTGCGGCGGCTCTCCAATGGGGACTTCCACCCTGCGGACGCCCAAAAAGTGGCAAATGGTGTACAGCATTTTCTGCCGCTGCTCCGAGGCCACGTCGTTCTCGACGATGATCTTATAGCCGTTCTCGATACATTTGTTGCAGATATTGGCACCGTCCATGCCCTGGAACATGATCTCCACATCCCCGCGCTTGGCACCGCAGAACGAGCAGCTGTCGCCGCCCGTTCCGCCCCGATGGTTATTGTTGTTCTTATTCTGCGCCATCACTTCCCACGTTTTGAAAGAACCTCGTCGATCAGCCCGTACTCCTTCGCCTCGCGGGCCGAAAGCCAGTAATCGCGGTCGGCGTCCTTCTCGATCTTCCTGACCGAAACGCCCGAATGCGCTGCGAGTATTTCGTACAGCTCGCGCTTGGTCTTCATGATCTCACGCGCCGTGATCTCGATGTCCGACGCCTGTCCCTGCGCCCCGCCCAGCGGCTGGTGGATCATCACCCGCGAATGGGGCAGCGCCGAGCGTTTGCCCTTGGCGCCAGCGGTCAGGAGCACGGCGCCCATCGAGGCCGCCAGCCCGGTGCAGATGGTCGCCACGTCGGAATTGACGAGCTGCATGGTGTCGTAAATACCCAATCCGGCCGAAACCGACCCGCCGGGCGAATTAATATATATCTGTATGTCCTTTTCGGGATCGACAGATTCGAGGAAGAGCAGCTGTGCCTGGATGATATTGGCCGCGTCGTCGTAGATCGGCGCGCCGAGGAAGATGATGCGATCCATCATCAGGCGCGAGAAGACGTCCATCGTAGCGATGTTCAACTGGCGCTCCTCGATGATCGTCGGCGACACATACGATGCGCTGACCGACTGGAAGTCATGCAGTTTCAGCGAACTGATGCCGCAATGGTTCCGTGCGTATTTTTCAAATTCTGACATATCAAAAGCGAGCCCGGCGAATTCAGGTTTTACAAAGCATGTCGGGATTTTCGCTCATGGAACTCGTCGGACTCATATTACGGCGCTTCCGCGCACCGCATTCCATAATTAAAATCCCGCTGAACCTCCCTTTGCACAGGGAGAATTTCCATATATCCGGTTCTTTCGGCCGCCACCGGAAAAGGCGCTGAAACAAACAAAAGGACTTTGCAAACATCACGCCTGCAAAGTCCAAAGATAAGATTTTTTCCGCAAATACTAAAGTGCCTGGGCCAATTTAGCGAAATCCTCCGCAGATACGGCTTTTTCCGTCACCTTGATCTTCGATTTCACATCTTCGACGACCTTCGCTTCGTAGAGCTTCTCGTAAATCTTCTGGCCCTGATCCTTGTCGGCGAGGATCTTCTCGGCATAGCCGGCGAGCATATCCTCGGGCGCCGACGGCATCCCGTACTGCGCGAACTGCGCGGCGGCCAGCGACTTGGCCTCGGCGAGCGCCTCCTCCTTTGTTACGGAGAGGTTGTCCTGCTTGATGAAATGCTTCTGGAGGTAATTCCACGTGAACATCTTGAGGAACTGGTCGAAATCCTTGTCAATATCCTCCATCGAGAACTTGCCTTCGTTGATGGTAAAGAGCCAGCGCTTGAGGAATTTCTCGGGCATCTTCAGCGCGGCCTTCTTCACGAGGTAGTCACGCAGCTGGAGCGTGAAGAGGTAATCGCTTTCGCGGCGGAGCTCCTGCCCGATTTGTGCGTCGATGAACTTATCCAGCCCGGCCTCGTCGGTAACCTCGCCTGCGGGGAAGGCCATCTTGAAGAACTCCTCGTTCAGCTCCGGTTCGGCGAACTTGCGGATCTTGGTGATCTCCAGCGAGAATTCGGGGTTGATGCCCTCCAACTCGTCCTCCTTGACCTGCAGCACGGCAGCACGCTGCGACGGGTTCTTGTAAAGTTCGTTGACGTTGACCGTGGTCTTGAAGCCCACCTTCTTGCCGATGAACGGCTTGCGCTCCTCCTCCGACATCGAGATCAACCCGACGTAAGCGTCGGCAACGTTCATCTCGCCGTTGTCGAGCGTTACGGACAGCGCCTCGTCCGAGGTCACCTCGTCGGCGTCGACCAGGCGGCCGAAACGGCGCAGGTAGTTGGCACGGTAGTCGTCGTGCATCTTCTTGTCGACCTTGATCTTGTGGTAGGTCACCTTATCCTTGTCCGAAAGATCGAGTTTGATCTCGGGAGCTTCGCCGATCTCGAACACGAAATCGAACTCCTTGCCGTTTTCGAAATCGAAATCGCCCTGCTCCTCCGAAGGGATCACGTCGCCCAGATAGTCGATCTTCTCCTTCTGGAGATATTCGAACACGGCATTCGACGCCGTGCGGTACGACTGTTCGGCCAGCACGCCTTTGCCGTACATCTTCTTGACAAGGCCCATGGGCACCATGCCGGGACGGAAACCGGGGATATTGGCCTTGCGCTTGTACTCGCGCAGCTCCTTCTCGACGGCCTGGCCGTAATCCTCCTCGCCCACCGTCACCCGGAGCAGCGAGTTGTTTTCTTCGCGTTGTTCTCTTACGATCTTCATAATGAATGGTTGCTATATTGTTGTTATCCTATTTTTCCGTTCCGAAATCGGGTTGCAAAGATAGCGATTTTCACCGAGAAAGCAACAATTTTTCCAAATTATATGTATACCAGCCCGTTCGGCGGGAAACAGCGGGCAGGCGGAAGGTTGGCAGGCGACAAGCCGACAAAGGGCCAAGCGGCGGATGGACGGACAGGCAGGCGGCAGACCCGGCCGGTATACTGCCTGCCGGACGGCCAGGCGCTGCGGAGCTGTCCCGGACGTCCGCCGCCGCACCGATTGTGCAATGAACGATAAAAAATTCGTCATATGCCGGGTTTTTCGTATCTTTGCCTCCAAGTAAAACGAGAAAATGGAAAAGTTCGCAAGCGTCCTGTTATCCGGCCTACTGCTGGTAGCATGCGGCGGGAACCAGGCGCGGGCCAAGCGCCCCGAAGCCCCGGCAGCGCCGAAAGAATACACATATGCCGTACGGAGTGTACACCCCCACCCGACGACCAGTTACACGCAGGGGCTGCAATTCGCCGACGGCATGCTGTGGGAAGGCACCGGAGAGCACGGCGAATCGGTCGTGCAGACCCTCGACCTCGAAACCGGGCGCACGGAGGTGTTCGCACGGCTGCCGCAGGAGGATTTCGGCGAAGGGATCACGCTGCTCGACGGCAAGTTGTACCAGCTCACGTGGCAATCGAACAAAGCCTATGTCTACGACCTGGAAACAGGCAAGAAAATCAAGGAGTTCCGCTATCCAGGCGAAGGCTGGGGACTGACCACCGACGGGCAGAAGCTCTACATGTCGGACGGCACGGCCAATATCTACACGCTCGACCCTGCGACCTTCAAACGCGAGAAACGCACGACGGTGACGCTCAAAGGCATAGCGATCAATTTCCTCAACGAACTGGAGTGGATCGGCGGCAAGTTGTGGGCCAACGTCTACACGACCGACCAGATCGTCATTATCGACCCGGCGACGGGCGTGGTCGAAGGGGTCGTAGACCTCACGGGACTGTTGCCCGACGAGGAGGTTACGCCCACGACCGACGTACTGAACGGCATCGCATACGATGCCGCCGGGAAGCGCATCTTCGTGACCGGCAAGAACTGGAGCAAACTCTTCGAAATAGAAATCATCGGAAAGTAAATGGCAAACAAGTTATACGAGGTGCTCGAATCCCGCATCCTGCTGCTCGACGGCGGCTTCGGCACCATGGTGCAGCAGTACGGATTCACGGAGGAGGATTACCGCGGCGAACGGTTCCGCGACTGGAACGTACTGCTCAAAGGCTGCAACGACCTGCTGGCGGTGACACGCCCCGGGGCGGTGCGCGAAATACACGTAAAATACCTGCAGGCGGGTGCCGACATCATCGAGACCGACTCTTTCAACGCCAACGCCGTGTCGCTGGCCGACTACGGGCTGGAGGCATACGCCTATGAGATTTCGCGCGCGGCGGCCGGGGTGGCACGCAGCGCAGCCGACGAATTCACGGCCCGCAACCCGCTCAAACCCCGTTTCGTGGCGGGCTCGATGGGCCCGACCAACCGCACGGCCTCGATGTCGGCCGACGTCGGAAACCCCGCAGCCCGCGAGGTGACCTTCACGCAGCTGGCCGAAGCCTACACCGAACAGGCGCGCGGCCTCGTGGACGGCGGCGCGGATGTCCTGTTGGTCGAAACCGTTTTCGACACGCTCAACGCCAAGGCCGCCCTCTACGCCATCGACACGCTGGCCGCCCAGCTCGGACGCGCAATCCCCGTCATGATCTCGGGCACGCTGGCCGACGCCAGCGGCCGCACCCTCTCGGGACAGACCGTCGAGGCTTTCTACGCCTCGGTATCGCATGCGCGGCTCCTCTCCGTCGGCTTCAACTGCGCCTATGGCGCCCGACAACTGATGCCCTACCTCGAACGGCTGGCCGCGGTGGCCGAATTCCGCATCTCGGCACACCCCAACGCCGGGCTCCCCAATGTCATGGGCGGCTACGACGAAACACCCGAGATGTTCGCCCGCGACGTCGGCGAATACATGCGCCGCGGGCTGGTAAACATCGTCGGCGGATGCTGCGGCACCACGCCGGCACATATCTTCGAGCTGGCGAAGATCGCAGGGAACTACGCCCCGCGCCCCGTGCCGGCACCCAAACATGTCACGACGCTGAGCGGCCTCGAACCGCTGCGCATCGTCCCCGAAGCCAATTTCGTGAACGTCGGCGAACGCACCAACGTCGCAGGCTCGGCCAAATTCGCGCGGCTGATCCGCGAAGGCAACTACGAGGAGGCGCTCTCCGTCGCCCGCGCCCAGGTCGACGCCGGGGCACAGATCGTCGACGTCTGCATGGACGACGGGCTGATCGACGGTGCGGAGGCCATGCGCACGTTCCTCAACCTGATGGCGTCGGAACCCGAGATAGCCCGCGTGCCGGCGATGATCGACTCGTCGAAATGGGAGGTGCTCGTGGCCGGGTTGCAGGTCACACAGGGCAAGGCCGTCGTGAACTCCATATCGCTCAAGGAGGGCGAAGCCGAATTCCTGCGCCGCGCGCAGGAGATACACCGCTACGGTGCGGCCGCCGTGGTGATGCTCTTCGACGAGCGGGGACAGGCCGACACCTACGAACGTAAGACGGAGGTGGCCTCACGCGCCTACAAACTGCTCACCGATGCGGGATTCCCTGCCGAGGACATCATCTTCGACCCCAACGTGCTGGCCGTGGCGACGGGAATCCCCGAGCACGACAGCTATGCCAAAGCCTTTATCGACGCCACGCGCTGGATCAAGCACAACCTGCCCCATGCCAAGGTCTCGGGCGGCGTGTCGAACCTCTCGTTCGCCTTCCGCGGCAACAACGCCGTGCGCGAGGCGATGCACT
>OLOA01003878.1_pt1 | contig 11812 bp, 8 predicted proteins | sample 1672201 | NCBI WGS metagenome assembly OLOA01 (sample SAMEA3136658, study PRJEB25190) | human gut metagenome
AAAGGAACAGCCCACAAAGGTGCAGGCAGCGAAGCGTCCCTGCCCCTAACTTTGCGCGTCCTCAGACGCGCCCCCAATCCGCTCTATCCAACAACTGTGCTGTGTCGCGCCAAATGGGCGCGACCAAGTTGCTGGTCTTGCGACCATAGCCGCTCTTTCCCGAACGCAGGGGATTTCGCCTCTGCGGAGGCGAGTCGGGGGCTTTGCGATCGCCCCCGACACCCCTTCGCAGTGCACTCCCATGTTACTTGATTTTTATCGTGGCTTTTTATGATGACGCTGCCTTTTCCCGAACATCGGAATTTCAGCCCGCAAGGCGTTTCTTTGCTCACGCCCCCGCCTGTTCCTGCGCCAGCGTGTCAATCACCGCTTCGGAGGCGTTCGGGTAGAACGCTGCCGCGCCCAGCTGGTCGGTCAGACCGACTTTCTGGAAGAAGCCCGCGACGTTCTCATGCACGCCGCAAATCGAGACGGTCACGCCCTTCTGCGCAATCAGTGTGCACACCTCCATCAGCGTCTGCACGCCGGAGATGTCGGTCGCAGACACGCCGCGCAGGGAGAGAATCAGGTGCTCACAGCCGGTAAAATCCACCGAAAGCAGCTTCCGCTTCAAATCCGCGCAGTTCGCGAAGAACAGCGAACCGTTCACATAGCTGACGAGGATGCTTTTCGCGCGGGATTCATCCACCGGCTTGCCCATGCGGTGCAGGCGCTCCAGACGCACCTTGTCCACCGGCTCGGTTTCGATGGTCAGGCGCGCGGCGTTCCAGACGAACATCAGCAGCGCGGTCACAATGCCGATGACGATGGCGACGGTCAGGTCAAAGACAACGGTGGACACCATCGTAATCAGGAACTGCGCGACGCCCGTCCACACCTTGCGGCTGAAAATCGTCTTGATGCCGTGCCACTCGTTCATGCGCCACGCCGTCACCATCAGCACACCCGCCAGCGCGCTCAGCGGCAGGCGGCTCATCACGCCGCCCAGCAGCACCATCGCCAGCAGCAGCACCAGCGAATGCACAACGCCGGTCACGCGGGTCTGCTCGCCGGACTTGATGGCGACGGACGTGCGGGCAATCGCCGCCGTTGCGGGCACGCCGCCGAAAAACGGCAGCAGGATGTTGCCCACGCCCTGCGCAATCAGCTCACGATCCGCGTCGAAGGCTTCGTCCTTCATGCGGGACGCGCTCGCGCCGCACAGCAGCGACTCAATCATGCCCAGCATGGCGATGGAGACAATCGGGCTGACGAGGTTTTGGAGCATGTCGAGGTTGACCGCGCCGAGGTTCAGGCGGTTGTCCAACATCAGGCTTTTCGGGATGTCCCCCACCTTCGCCAGCGAATCGAAACCCGCGATTTCGGTCACGATGGTCGCCAGAATAATCGCCAGCAGCGACCCCGGCACCTTCGCGTTCAGCTTCTTCGGCCAGAAGACCATGAACAGCACAACCAGCAGACCGATGGCGACCGCCTGCCAGTTGGGGGTAAATCCGACGCTGGTGTAGCTCCACAGCTTTTCCAGCGCGCTTGTGCCGACGGAGTGCGTGCCGAAGAAGTTGTCCACCTGCCCCAAGGCGATGATAATCGCGATGCCGCTGGTGAAGCCCATGACGACGCTGGTCGGGATGAAGTTGACGAGCTTGCCGAGGCGGAAGATGCCCGCCAGCAGGATAATCACGCCCGCCGCGAGCGACGCGACGAACACGCCCTGCAAGCCGTACTGGGCGACGATGCCGATGAGGATGGCGCTCATGGCCCCGGTCGGGCCGCTGATTTGGAAGGACGCGCCGCCAAGCAGCCCGATGACAAGTCCGCCGATGATGGCGGTGACAAGCCCCGCGGCGGCGTCCGCGCCGGAGGACACGCCGAATGCGAGGGCAAGCGGCAGCGCCACCGCCGCCACTGTGATACCGCTGAGGATGTCCTTGAGGAGTTTGCCGGCGTTGTAGCCGGAGAATTCATGTTTCAGGTCTGCTATGTACTTTTTGAGCATGATGTTATTTCCTCTAATCTCCTAATTCCCTGATTTTCTCCACCATTGCCGCAGAGGATTTCGCGTCTGCGGACGCGACCAAAGGGCTTTCCGCTCGCCCTTTGGAAACCTTCGGCGCGGTCACTCCCATGTTACTTGATTTGTACCGAAAGTAGTTATAGTTTGTGAACCATTCGTACCCCCAAGCAGCGCCACCGCACTGCTACGAAGGAGGGCACCGAAGGAGTCCAGAGGGCGACCGCGGACTTCGTCCATTTCCATTGCCCTCTGGAAGCATGACGATGTCCTGTTTGGAAGGAAAGTCACCTTTGCAATCAGGCAATCCACAAACGCCCTTTTGCGGAAAAAAGGGCAAAAAAACGTCCGGCGCTGAAACACGGTTTCAACATCGGACGAATTTGTGCTATGAAACGCTTGGGCGACAATTACGCCTTGGCGATTTCCACGAGCTTGGTGAAAGCAGCTGCATCGTTCACAGCCAGATCCGCGAGAATCTTGCGGTTGACGGTGATGTTGTGCTTCTTCAGACCATTGATGAACGTGGAATAGCTCATGCCGTTCAGGCGAGCAGCGGCGTTGATACGGGTGATCCACAGGGAGCGGAAATCACGCTTGCGCAGCTTGCGGCCCTTGAAGGCATAGCGCAGGGAACGAGCAACCTGTTCGGACGCGGCGCGGTACTGCTTGGACTTTGCACCCCAGTAGCCCTTAGCCAGCTTCATGACCTTGCGGCGCTTCTTCAGAGCGTTCACAGATCTCTTAATACGTGCCATTGTGAGTATCCTCCTTGCCAGCGAATGGGCTTAATTACTTGTAGGGCAGCAGCTTGTGGATGGTCTTGGCTTCCGCCGCGTTGTCCACAATGCCGTCAGCGCGCAGGTGACGGGTGCGCTTGGTGGTCTTGAGGCGAACCTGATGGTTGGCGTTCATCTGCTTATGCTTCACGATACCGGTCTTGGTAAAGGAAAAGCGCTTGGCAGCACCACGGTGAGACTTCTGCTTAGGCATGGTGTAGTCCTCCTTCCAATGCTGATAAAACGGGGCGCAGGCAAGCTGCGATAGCCGTTTTATTCCTGTTCTTGATTCCCCTTGGTGTTTTCGCGGGCGGCCTTCTTTTCAGCGAAGGAAGCCTTTGCCGCCTTGGGGGCCAGGATCATAATCATATGACGGCCGTCCATCATGGGACGGCGCTCCACCGAGCTGACCTCGGCGCAGCGGGCCGCGAAGTCCTGCATGACCTGCATGCCGATTTCGCTATGGGTGATCTGGCGGCCACGGAAACGGATGGACACCTTCACCTTATCGCCACCCTGAAGGAACTTCTGCGCCATTTTCGCCTTCGTGAGAACGTCGTTCTCCTCGATGGTGGCGGACAGCTGAACCTCCTTGGTTTCGACGACCCGCTGATTCTTCCGGTTTTCGCGTTCGCGCCGCGACTGTTCGTAGCGGTACTTGTCATAGTCCAGCAGTTTGCAGACCGGCGGTTTTGCCGTGGGCTGGATTTTGGCGAGGTCGAGGCCGCGCTCTTCCGCCAGCTCCATCGCCTTGGCTGTTGGCATGACGCCGAGCTGTTCGCCGTTTTCGTCAATCAGGCGGACTTCCCGGTCGCGGATTTCCTCATTGATCATCAGATCGAGTGCTATGTCCATACACCTCCCAATTTTCGTTGAAGCCAGCGTTTTCTGCTCCATACCACAGAAAAAGCGGCGGGTGACTCCACCCGTCGCTGACATGCAGTTTGCGCCTTTTCGGCGGTCAATCCGCCTGAAAGGGAAAAAGCCTGTGAACCCGGCAGCATACGCCGCGCAAGGTGAGAGACGGGCAAGCCTCTGCTTCAAACGTGGATATTGTAGCACATGGAAAGTGGTTTGTCAAGGGGGATTGGGCGGATTTTTTGCGTGAAGCCGGAGTTTTTTCCGCGAAAACGGGCGCAGACCGCCCGCTGGGGAAGTCTGCGCCCACTGATTTTACTCGGTGTACGGCGTGCCGTGCGGGATGCCCTGCTTCTCCGCCCACTGCCACGCGTAGCTGCCGACGCTGGCGAAGATGACGACATCCGGCGTGTTCTCGAACGCATCCTCCGCGATGTAGGACACGGAGTCCGGCAGGGTGATGCACTTCAGGTTCGCGCAGTCCGCAAAGGCGCGCGTGCCAATGACTTGCAGTCCATCCGGCGCAACGACCGACTGAATCGTGCTGTTGCCCACGAACGCCTCGTCATCCACATAGAACGTCGACGCGGGCAGCTTCACCTGCGGCAGCCCGATGCCCGTGAACTGCTCGGTGATGAAGCCCTGAATGTGGATGTCCAAAGCATCATCATGCGCATACCAGCTGCCGTCGAAGGACGCAGCCGCGCCAAGCCCCGTGCCAGTGCCCGACGGTTCATTGTAGCCCCACTGGCTGTACTGGACATTCGTGCCGTCCAGCCACCTCCACGAGCCGCTTGTGTTGCTTGCGCCAATCCACGCCTTGTCGACGGTAGAGGTGGCATTCAGCAGCTGCTCAATAATCTTCTGTTCCGCGTCGTTGTGGACGATGGCAAGGTGCTTTCTGACGGCTGTGCCGCCATCGCCGCCCATGTTGGCGCACATTTCCTGTGCGCTGCTCCAGCTGTTGTAGCCGCCGTAAAGCGTGTAGGTGATACCGTTGCGGGAAATGCTGCACCCCGTGTTGTACGACTGCGCATCTATGGTGCTGTAGTTCACGCCATTTTCCAGCCTGACCCAGCCGCCATCCGCCATTTCCTCGTAGTCCTCCGCGGCGTAAATGCGCGTCCAGATTTTGCCCTTCGCATCGGTATAGGTTTCATCCACGCCAAACCAGAAGTCCGCATCGCGATCCATGTGCTTGACGAGGGCAGCCGCGTCATTCGGGGCTGCCAGCACATCCACGCCATCTTCCGCCAGCACATAAGCGAGCGCCCAGCCCGACTTGCAGTAGACAAGCGGAATCGCCGCTGATTTGCTCCCTGCGTGCGCCGCGGAGAGGTCGGTATAGCCCAGTTCCTTGCCCGTGCTATCTGCCACAGGCGCCCAGAGGTAACCGTTCTGGTCTTGGCGCATGTTGTTCACGTCCACTTGGAAACTGCTGCCGGATGTGTACGTTTTGACAATCGTGTCATCCACATTCTGCGTCTTGTAGACATACACCGTGCTGCCCGGATTCACAAAGTAGTCGTACCAAGCAGGGGTCTGCTTCACCTGCTCGACGTAGGTGTTCGCAGCAATCACCCAGCCGTAGAGGTAGGTGCCGTCGGACTGCTTGTAGCGCGCGTATGCCCAGTCGTTGCCGAAGCGCGGGTCGCGCAGCTTGTGGCTGACGTCCAGCTCCAGAATCGTGTCCTTGCTCAGCGTTTTCAGCACGCCCGTATCGCACCAAGTGTTCGGGAAGGTGCGGACGTAGAGGCTGCTGAGTGCTTTGTACTGCGTCCACGCGGGTTCATCGGGTTCAAGGTCGGGGACGATAGCGGTCTTATCGCCGATGTTGCAGTAGAGAATCGAGCCGTCCGACATCAGCACAGGCGCAAAGAAGTACTTCTTATTGCTGTCCATTGCGACGTTCAGCAGGTCAATGGTCAGGTAATCGCCCACCGCCGTCGTGGTCGCGACAGCGCCGGAAATGCTCTGCGACTTGCGAATGTTGAGCTTCGCCTTCGTGCGGTAGGTGAACCACGCGCGCGGCGTTTCCTCCACCTCGACGATGAAGCTGTCAACGTATGTGTTCGCGCAGTCGCGGTAGGTGAACCATCCCTCATAATCGCCCTTGATTGCCAGCGCGGTATGGCTGCTGGTCGGCGTCGCGCTCGACGAGCCCCAATTCTGATAGCTCATCGTGTTGTTATTCAGCCACGTCCAGCCATTGCCTGCGCCATTTGCGTGGCCGCCCGTCCACGCCGTGCCGCCGTATGCGCTCATGATGGTCGAATGCAGCATGGCATCTTCCTGCGCATTGTCAATCACGACGAGGTGTCCGCCCATAGACGCCGCGTACTGCGCCGCCTGCGCCCACGAGACATTGCCGCGGCAGAACGTGTAGACGCTGGCTCCGCTGCGCACAGAGACGACTTCCTCAATGCTGTCGTCAACCTGCGTCAGCGGCTCACCGTCATTTGTCACATCAAACCAGCCCGCAACGAAATCATCCCCATGCCCGCGCATGAAGGTGTACTGCTTGGCGTTTTCGGTGATGGTGACGCGTTCGTTTCTGTCCAGCCAGATGATTTCGCCTTGGTCGTAGCTGCTGAGTTCGGACAATTCAAACGTGGCAGGATAGTGAATCGACTTTGCCCCCGCTGCATTCGTTACTTCGTAGCGTTCCCAGTCGCCTTCGCGGTCAATGCCGCAGGGAGTAGGCGGGTCCGCAAGCACCTCGATATATCCTTCAATCGTCTTTCCATTCTTTGTATATCGGCAGGGTGCCCAATAGGTGTTAACGCCCGAAGCATCGTAAAACACCATGTTGGCAACATCTATCTGGAACACGCCGTCGGCACTGGTAAGCTCATCGATTTTATTCTCATAATGCGGCGCAGCATACACGACGATTGCCCAAGTGTCGTCAATGATGTAGTCGGAATAGTGGGCAGAGTTTCCGATTTTATCCTGTTTCTGCATGTAGTTGCTGTCGCTCTCGATGCACCAGCCGTAAACGTACGAACCATCGGACTGCTTGTAGCGCGCAAATGCCCACGTGTCGCCAAACTTCGGCTCGGTGACAGTGTGATTGAGGTCAAGTTCAATCGTTGCAGCCTTCGGGATTTTCATGATCACAGTTCCCGTAGCATTAGAATCCGCAAAGGAACGCAAATTTAAGCCACTTGCCCAGACGACTTTGTAGTTCCACCATTCTGCGTTTGCCTGTTCGCTCATCGGTCGCACGGTCGGATGGTCTTTTTTCGAGAGGTAGTAATGTGCGTTCAAGTCACAATAGCCAGTGGTACCATCATTCAGCTGCACCGGCGAAAGCCATCCCCAGCCGTTTCGCGCGCGCATAGCGTACACATGACTTAAATCAACGCGAAATTCCGTTCCAACCGCTATTGTTTTAATTACATTCGCGCTTCGTAGCGAAGGCGTGCTGTAAATGGAAACGCTATTGTGGTAGGCTTCATAGGTGTACCATTCGTGCGACGGATACCCCGTCACCTGAACCTTGAAGCTCTTTTTAACAGCTTTCGCTCTGGTTCTATTTCCATCGGCAATCGCATATGCCGTAATGGTCGCAGTACCAGCTCCAACCGCCGTAACCAAACCAGTATCCGGGTTCACAATAGCAACATTCTCATTGCTGCTCTGCCAGAACAAACCTGTATACCCCGATGCAATTTGTACATTCGGCGAAGAATAGAAGTAGCGGTATACGCCGCTGCTGGGGTTCGGGTAAAACGCATTGCTCGGCGAGACGCTGGAAGTAATTTTCAGCGTCGTATCCACGTTCATTGTAATTGTCGTGTTTTCGCTTAAAACACTGCTTCCGTTTTTCAGCGTAATCCCCGTCACCGCCTGCGGTGTGCGCAAAGTGCCCACTTGGCTCCAATCAGGATGATAGTAGCCAACAATGCCATAATAAGTCTGATTTACTTTCTTGGTTGTATCGTAGCTTTCAGCACAACTGACCCGTCTGATGCTCCAGTTGCCGCTGACAAATGTCACCATTTTTGAGCTGCTATTGTAACTTGTGACAATGCCAACGTGCGACAGACTTGATGAAAGTTCCTTTGCTTCAGACGATTTATACGTATTCAAGGTGATAATATCACCCGGCTGCGGCACATAGTTCGGATCATACTGTTTAGCATACTTTTTGTAATCCGAAAAGCTATTTGGATCAATCACGCAGTGGAACCAATCAGCGTGTGTTTCCCCCGTGCTGGGGCAGTATTCCTTATACGCCTTTACCGTATTCGGAATTACGCTCGTCGGAATACCTATCTGGCGCGCAACCACAGAAATGAAAGCCGCGCACCATGCGCCGCCTTCGAAAATTTGGTTGTTATCCGTTCCTTTTGCGCCGTACATATCCTGCGCAAAGTCCGTATCAGACTTCGCAAACAGCATCGCCGCCTGTGCGAACTGTTTCCCCTTATCCGTCGCCGCCAGCGCCTTCCCTTCCCCCAGCGGCGTCCAGCCAAACATCAGCGCCGCCGCAATCAGCAGAGCTGACAGGATTCGTTTGCTTCCATTGAGCCAACTCGTTTTCATGGTTTTTCTCCTCCCCTATTCGTCCGGCTACACCCATTGCTGCGGACAGCATCCACCAGAGGCGCTGCACCGATGCTGTTCATATGTAAATTATACCTGACAAAAATCAACATGTCAAGAGTGACCAGCATAAATATGGCAATTTAGCGGATAAATTGGCAGGTTTCGTTCGCGCGTCATGCCATTGCACTATGTAACCTGTTTTTCTTTGTTGTTACACGGTCTTCTTACACATAAAATAACGCTGTTTTTTTGAACCGCAAGTATATCGTTTTCGGCTAAAAACAGACGCGAATAGACAGGGCATTTTGTGAAAAGCCGCCGCCGTCTTTCCTGAAATTTCCTGAAAACTTTCGGAATCACGCGGAGTATCGAAAGAATTTCGGAAAACCGATGTAACTTCGTTTCAATTAACCCATGTGTGTGGTATGATGAGTGCATCAGATAACACCGAAACGTACAACAAAACGCATCGGGGATGCTGATGGGGTTTCCCTCCCCCTCATAATGGGAAATTTCAAGCAACAACGGAGGCTGCAAGGGATGGCTCGGAAGTATATGAAAATTGCCATGGTCGGACAGAAGCGCGTACCGTCCCATGATGGCGGCATCGAGGTTGTGGTGGGCGAACTGGCCAAGCGCATGGTGGCGCAGGGGCATTCCGTGACGTGCTATAACCGAACCGACAAGCAGCAGCCGCAGCCCGAAAATTTCAACGGCATCAGCCTGAAGTATGTACCGACCATCCAGAAGAAGGGACTGGCGGCGGTTTCCGCAAGTTTCTTCGGCTGCCTGTGCGCGGCGTTGGGCAATTATGACGTGGTGCATGTGCACGCGGAAGGGCCGGCGCTGTTCTGCTGGCTGCCGAAGCTGATGGGCAAGCGCGTTATCGTAACGGTACACGGGCTGGACTGGACGCGCGCAAAATGGCAAAACGGCATTGCGTCCAAGTGCATCAAGCTGGGCGAAAAGATGGCGGTGCGCCACGCGGATGAGCTGATTGTGCTGAGCCACGGCATGCAGCAGTATTTTGCGGACACCTATGGGCGCGAGACGCTGTTGATTCCCAACGGCGTGCCGAGCTACCAGCCGTGCGCACCGGAGCTGATTCGCCAGTACGGGCTGGAAAAGGACAACTACATCCTCTATCTGGGGCGCATCGTGCCGGAAAAGGGCGAGCATTACCTGATTGAGGCGTACAAGCATCTGCCGACGGACAAGAAGCTGGTCATTGCGGGCGGCGCGTCCGACTCGCAGGAATATTTCGACGAGCTGCGCGAAATGGCAAAGGACGACGACCGCGTAATATTCCTCGGCTTTGTGCAGGGGCAGCTGCTGGCGGAATTGTACAGCAACGCTTACACCTACGTCCTGCCCAGCGACGTCGAGGGGATGCCCCTTTCGCTGATGGAGGCGATGAGCTACGGCTGCTGCGTGCTGACAAGCGACATCGACGAGTGCGCCTCCGTCGTTCAGGAGCACGGCGTGACCTTCCGCCGCGGCGATATCGACGATTTGCGCGCAAAGCTGGCGGATTTGCTGGCGAATCCGGCGAAAGTGGCAAAGTACAAGGCGGAAGCGCCGGATTACATCTGCCATTCGCACAACTGGGACACGGTGACGCAGCGGACACTGGCGGTCTATCGCGGGGCTGTGCCGCAGGAAGAGCCGCATCGGGATTTGCTGCCGGCAGCGCTGGTGGCTGAGCTGGCAAAGCGCAAGTCGCTTGTGCGCGGCAAATAAAAAATCAGCATATATAAAGGAAGCGACTGCGACGGGCGCTTCCTTTTTTCGTGCATCCGCGCCTCCCCGGCTTGCTTTTTTGGCGATTGTGCTGTACAATAGGAAGATGGATGAGCCTACACAAGGAGGTGAGGACAGCATGTACGGCAAAGCCAAAGTCGGCAGGCCCGATTGGTACATGATGGGCATCTGTATCGTATTCGCTTTGACATTCAGCCTGCGCAGCGTGCCGCTGGCGGTGCTTCTGCTGCTGTTCATGCCCTTTTCGCTGCTCTCCCTCACGGGGGAACTGCCCCTGCCGACCCGCAACGCGCCAATCTCCCAGACATTGCTCTGCATCAGCATCCCGCTGCTCGTCATCGGCGCATTTTCCTCTCTGCTGCTCCTCCTGCCGAGGCTGCTCATTCCGTCCGCCTGCGTCTGGCTCTTCGGCGGCGCGCTGATGCTGTTCCTGCCGCCCGGCGCCTTCCGCAAATCGCGCATGGCAATGTATTGGGCGGTGATTTGCTTCGCCGCCGTCGTCGCGCTGCTGATGATGCTCCTTCAGCGCTATCAGGCGTATGGCGACCTGTATGAGGGCTTGTCCTATGACATTCTGCGTGTCATGATGAACGCGCGGACGCGCCCGCAGGTGCTGTATTCCGCGTATGTGTCCGGGCTGGCGGCGCTGGATGCAAAACGCACGGCGGCGCTGGAAAGTCTCGCAGCGCTGACGGGCGGAAACGTGCTGCCGTGGCTTTCCGAGGATGTGCTGCAGCAGCTGGAATGGAGCCTGCGCGCAACGATTGAGAGAACGCTGCCATCCATCATGCCTGACCTGCTGGTCAAAGGAATCATGGCGTTCTCGCTGGGGATGCTGTTGTGCTGGCGCAAATTTCCCGATGCGGAGGACACGCCGACCACCGACCGCTGGTTCATGCCCACCCCGCTGGGCATCAGCATGGCGGTGCTGCTGCTTTTGAGTGCGGCGCAGCTGTTTACAACGAACGCGACAGTTGCGCTGGCGGCTTCGCTGCTGGGCAGTGTGGCGTTCTGGAGCTTCGCGGTGCAGGGCGTTTCGGCGCAGAATTTCGCCATGATACGCGCGGGTGCAACGCGCGGCCGCCGCTGGTTCCTAAGCATCCTGATGGTGCTGTTCGTGCCGATTCTGCCGATGTTCGCGGGCTGCGTTGACCAAATCCGCGACCCGCGCGGACTGCGCGACGACCGCCATCGAAAAGACGATGATTTTTCTGATTTTTAAGATTTAAGGAGGATACAGATTATGAAGGTTATTTTGCTGGAAGATGTGAAGGGTGTCGGCAAGAAGGATCAGATTGTGAATGCGGCGGATGGCTACGCGCGCAACTTTCTGTTCCCCAAGAAGCTGGCGGTGGAAGCGACCCCCGGCGCGATGAAGGGCGTTGAGAAGATGCGCAAGGCGGAAGCCGAACGCGAAGCCCAGCGCCGCGCCGACGCGACGGCACAGGCGGACGCCCTGCGCGGCAAGGTCATCAGCATGTCGGTGAAGTGCGGCGCGCAGGGGCGGCTGTACGGCTCGATTACGAGCGCGGAAGTTGCCGAGCAGCTGAAGGCGCAGCACGGCGTTGCGGTGGACAAGCGCGACATCAAGTGCGAGAACATCCGCGCCGTCGGCGATGTGGAGATTGAGGTGCGCCTGTACAAGGACATCTCCGCGAAGATGGTTGTGCATGTGGAAGCGGCGGCGGTGAAGTAAGGCAGTCACCGCCGGGGGGCTGTCCTCCCGGTCTGCTGGAAGTTTTTCTTCCTACTATAATGGATTTTGTTTGCAGCGGGGGGTTCGCCTCTGCGGAGGCGACCAAAGGGCAATGAAAACAGACGAACGTCTGCGATCGCCCTTTGGAAACCT
>OLOA01003893.1_pt1 | contig 11793 bp, 10 predicted proteins | sample 1672201 | NCBI WGS metagenome assembly OLOA01 (sample SAMEA3136658, study PRJEB25190) | human gut metagenome
GGCAATGCAGGTTGCGGGCGGATATGCGCTGATAAAATACAGCGCGTCACTGTAACATACCACAAATACGTTTGAGAGGTTAAACGTATCCATAAAATAGATTCTGCATATATAGGCGATGAGAATATCGGCTGTATATGCAGTTTTTTTATGCCGCAAAGAATATGCTTTAAAAGAGTAAATCCTTTATTCGGGTATAAATATCCGTAAATCATATACAAACCGGTTTATTGAATCGTAGTAGATTTGCAATCAGAAGATTAATAATAAAAAAATAATTATGAATCACAGAAACTTTTTGGAATATAGTAAAACTTTTTTAGGTGTTCTGTCACTACTTGTCATACTATCATGCAGTACAGCCGTACAAGAGAATACCGCTCAGTCTGATATAATGGAAACGAACAAGAAAAATCTTGGAAATTTGTTGGCGCTACAGGTATTATCAGCCATGACAAAATACTTATCAGCATGAGTAAAAACCATTACACCAATCAAGGTATAAGGAAATCTAAAAAGCTTTCCGTCAACCTCGTGAGCCGTGAAATGTTACCAAAAGCCGACTATGTAGGAAGTGTCAGCGGTACAACAGTGGATAAATCAGGAGTGTTTGCCTATCACGTCAGAGAGAAATGCCACTCAATCCCGCCAACAAAATCAATAACTTCATGCAATAAATTAAACGACTACTCACAAAACTCTTTTAATTTCAGCATTCAGTATCTTAACACTCAATGTTATACCACAGAAAAGATAATCATAAATCAAAATAAGAAATGAACATGAAAAAATTATTATTGATTCCATTTATGCTATTGACGGTTTTGTCAATGGCAGCTTGCACCGGAGGTGAGAACAAGTCATTTTTTCCCGAACAACCGGAAACACCCGAACAACCGGACGAAGGAGACGATAATAATCCCGATACGCCGACTCCCGGCGGTAACAGACGTTATCTGGTACTTTATGCTTCACGTACAAGCAACACAGAACGAGTGGCACAGCAAATTCAGGTAACGCTTGATTGTGACTTATTGGAAGTCGAACCGCAAACTCCTTACGACAATGATTACAATGCCATGCTTGAGCGTTCGCAGGAAGAACTGGCAGCTATCAGACAAGGCAATTATCCACCCGTCAAAACCACAATGGATAACTTCGACAAGTATGACATTATTTTTGTCGGCTACCCTATTTGGTACGGCAGCATGGCGACTCCGATGCAGACATTCTTGCATGAACATACTTCCAAACTTGCCGGAAAACAGATTGCCTTGTTCGCCACAAGCGGCAGCAGCGGAATTTCCTCCTCTGCCAGTGAAGCCCGCAACCTCTGTCCCGATGCAAACTTCGTCAATCAGACTTTATTATTAACTTCTTCAACCCTCCCGCAAATGGAAACCCGCGTTACAGAATGGCTCGATAAAATCGGAATAGAAAAGAAAGAGCCCGAAACTCCCGAGGTATCTTCATTGGATGTTAACATCATAGTCGGCAATCGCACAATTACTGCCACAATGGAAGATAATGCCGCCGCACGGGATTTTCTGTCCCGTCTTCCATTGGAAGTAACTTTGAACGACTACAACAACATAACGGAGAAAATATTCTATCCCAACCCCACTTTAACTACAGAGGGGGTCACTCGTGGCTGTACTCCTGCACCCGGTGATATAACCATCTATGCACCGTGGGGAAACGTAGCTATTTTCTGCAAAAACTGGTCACATAGTAATGATTTGATTAAAATCGGACGTATTGACGGAAACGGAATCGAAGCATTGAACATTGCCGGAGACATACCTGCAAAATTTGAAAGGAAATAACATGAAAGTAATATCGAATAAAGAATTCGGAGGAGAACGCCCTCTGTTTGAATCACATGACCTCCGTCTGGAAAACGTAATCATTCGTGCCGGAGAGTCGGCTATTAAGGAATGTAGCAACATTGAAGCTACCAACTGTACTTTTGAAGGGAATTATCCGTTCTGGCATGTTCATGGTTTCGTTATAGACCACTGCTTTTTCGATGTTGGCGGACGTTCGGCATTATGGTATTCCGACCATCTGAAGATGACTAACACACGTATTGATGCTCCCAAAATGTTCCGCGAGATGCACGACATCGAAATGGAGAATGTGGAGATAAATGATGCCGATGAAGTGTTCTGGCGTTGCAAGAATCTGAATATCAAAAACCTGAAGCTACATGGAGGTACTTATCCGTTTATGTTTAGTAATAACATCTGCATAGACGGACTGGAAAGTGACAGTAAATATGTCTTCCAATATGTGAAGAATGTGGAATTACATCATGCCAAAATTACCACAAAAGACGCCTTCTGGGAGGTAGAAAACGTAACAATCTACGATTCCGAACTCAACGGAGAATATCTTGGCTGGCATTCACGCAACCTGCGTTTGGTGAACTGTAAAATTTCCGGCACACAACCTCTATGTTATGCAGAAAACCTTGTGCTGGAGAATTGTACATTTGCTGAAGATTGCGACTTGGCTTTTGAGTACAGTTCCGTACAAGCTACAATCAACAGCCCCGTACGTAGTATCAAGAATCCTCGTAGCGGCAGTATTACAGCTGACTGTTACGGAGAAATCATTCTCGACCAAAATATCAAAGCTCCTGCCGATTGCAAATTGAAACTTTGGGACGAGAAAACATGTTTCACTGATTGATAATCTAATGGAATACGATTTTGACACAATCGTCCCGCGTCGCGGGACAAGCTCCTACAAGTGGGATACCTCCGAAGAAGAAAACACATTGCCTATGTGGGTAGCGGATATGGATTTCCGCACGACTCCGGATATTATCGAGGCTTTGCAGGAACGGGTAATGCACGGTGTTTTCGGTTATACCAAAGTACCCGATACTTATTACGATGCGGTAGTCCGATGGTTTGGAAACCGGCATCGCTGGCAGGTGGATTCTCGGTGGATTGTCTATACAAGCGGTGTCGTACCAGCTCTGTCGGCAATCATCAAGGCACTGACCGAACCGGGCGACAAGGTCATTGTCCAGACTCCTGCCTATAATTGTTTCTATTCGTCCATCCGTAACAATGGATGCGAGTTGTCTGCCAATAAATTGATCTATCGGGATGGCAGATACACGATAGACTTTGATGATCTCGAAGCGAAAACCGCCAATCCGAAAGCGAAAATTCTACTGCTGTGTAATCCTCATAACCCGGTCGGACGGGTCTGGACTCCCGAAGAGTTGCAGCGTATAGGCGACATCTGTTTGCGAAACAAAGTATTCGTTGTAGCGGATGAGATTCATTGCGAACTGACCTATAACGGCCATAATTATACACCTTTTGCTTCCTTGTCCGAGCATTTCCAACAAAATTCCGTAACCTGCATTTCACCGAGCAAGGCGTTCAACCTTGCAGGTTTGCAAATAGCCAATATCATTGCAGCCGATGAGGAACTGCGTCGGCGTATCGACCATGCCATCAATATCAACGAAGTGTGCGATGTCAATCCGTTTGGTGTCATTGCGACAATAGCAGCGTATAATAAAGGTGGCAGATGGCTTGATGCCCTGCGGAAATACCTGTGGAAGAACTACGAATTCCTTTGTCACTTCTTTACCGAACGGTTACCGCAATATCACGTGTTACCGCTCGAAGGGACCTATTTAGTTTGGGTTGACTGCCGTGTATCCGGTATCGGTTCGGATGATATGACCCGGCAGCTACAAGAGCAACAGCATTTGATGGTAAACTCCGGTACGATGTACGGTCCCGGCGGAGAAGGCTTTATCCGACTGAATATTGCCTGTCCCCGGACGTTACTTGCCGACGGACTGGAACGAATAGCTCGTGTACTGAAATAAGAAATTGAAAAACAAGAATACTATGAAAGAAGATAACAAAGAAAGAATCAATCGATGTAGATTTCTTAAGACGGCAACTTTAGCCAGAATAGCATCAACTATGCCTGCCGGATTGGATAAGGCTTTTGCAGCGAAAGCAAAACAGATAGCCGGAGGCCATCCGCCGCTACGGTAAAGAGTCGCTCCATCGCTTGCAACTCGATTCGCTGCCAATGTTCTACCAGCACCGAGACAATCCGTAAAGCTTACGCTATTTGTCCCCTAACTGGAAGCGATACGTATAAACATCCGCATCGTGAATATATTGCAAACATTCGGTCGTACACGAGATAACCTCCGGAGAATGAAAAGAATCGGAGAACGCTGTAGCTGCCATTCCCGTTATCGGAGACCGGCACAATGCCGAACAGCAACGTCAAGTAGGTCGCTAAAGAATAGACAAATAAGGTAGTAGATCCGTAACTTGCTACTAACAGAACGGAGAAGCTACCTTACTTTTATATTATCAAAAGAAAACTCCCCATATTTTTTATAAAAAACCTCCCATATTGAATGTAATCCAATTAAAATTAGAAAGTGCGGAAGAATGGAAACAGCGCAAACCGCAAAGTTTTAGGTCGTACAATGTTATTAATTTGTTTATATTTTAGTATCTTTGAACCATTGGAAACAGCGAATACAGGACGCTGACGGAGATATATCGGGTTGTGATTTGCTTTCATTTTAGTATCTTTGAACCATTGGAAACAGCTTCATTTGCCACGATGTGAACTTATAGACGGTTGTGATTTGCTTTCATTTTAGTATCTTTGAACCATTGGAAACAGCCTTCCAGGTCTTCAGTTCCTTCGGCAGGGAGTTGTGATTTGCTTTCATTTTAGTATCTTTGAACCATTGGAAACAGCGAGTTGCTCAGATTGTCTTCGCTCCTTATGGTTGTGATTTGCTTTCATTTTAGTATCTTTGAACCATTGGAAACAGCATCATAAATGTCAAGAGTATTGGAAGTTAGTTGTGATTTGCTTTCATTTTAGTATCTTTGAACCATTGGAAACAGCTCACCAGTCTCAACATCTACCAAGTCGTGAGTTGTGATTTGCTTTCATTTTAGTATCTTTGAACCATTGGAAACAGCGTTTTCAAAGCGCAAACCTGTTCGATATAGTTGTGATTTGCTTTCATTTTAGTATCTTTGAACCATTGGAAACAGCAGTATATTTTACAGTACGTATTGCAGATGGTTGTGATTTGCTTTCATTTTAGTATCTTTGAACCATTGGAAACAGCCCGTATTCACTTCTTTCTCTGCACGAATGCGTTGTGATTTGCTTTCATTTTAGTATCTTTGAACCATTGGAAACAGCCAGTATAAGATAACGACCCGGCAGATGAGGTTGTGATTTGCTTTCATTTTAGTATCTTTGAACCATTGGAAACAGCGAACCGAGTTGAGGTTGTTAATCATTTCTCGTTGTGATTTGCTTTCATTTTAGTATCTTTGAACCATTGGAAACAGCTGCAATTATCGGAAACTACTTCGCAGATTGTTGTGATTTGCTTTCATTTTAGTATCTTTGAACCATTGGAAACAGCCAACAATCAATAATTTCGGTAAAATTAAGAGTTGTGATTTGCTTTCATTTTAGTATCTTTGAACCATTGGAAACAGCGCCAACAATTAAAAATCTAACAGAATACTAGTTGTGATTTGCTTTCATTTTAGTATCTTTGAACCATTGGAAACAGCAATAAATCGAAAATTAAGAGAAGAAAAAGAGTTGTGATTTGCTTTCATTTTAGTATCTTTGAACCATTGGAAACAGCAAGAAGACAAATATACATACGTCCATGGAGGTTGTGATTTGCTTTCATTTTAGTATCTTTGAACCATTGGAAACAGCAGATAAGTACATAACTCACTGAAGCCATCGGTTGTGATTTGCTTTCATTTTAGTATCTTTGAACCATTGGAAACAGCGATCCATTGCATATCTTTTACTTTCCATAAGTTGTGATTTGCTTTCATTTTAGTATCTTTGAACCATTGGAAACAGCCGAACATCAGTAACAAACTAATATACATACAGTTATATTAAACATTAGAATTTAAAAAAGATATAGTTTCCAAGAAAGAAATCCCGCTACATAGCGGGATTTTCTTTTCAGAATAGTTCTAACTGCTGCCCGGGAGTATTCACATCTACTGTTTTTTTCCCATAAAAAAGTTCTATATTTCCAAATTGTTTATCTGTAATACACATTATTCCAATACTTCCGTGCTCAGGCAAAATAGACTTAACTCTTTTTATATGTACCTCCGCATTCTCACTACTTGCGCAATGGCGAACATATATAGAAAATTGAAACATCGTAAATCCATCCTTTTGCAGATTTTTTCTAAAGTCCGCATATGCCTTTTTATCTTTTTTTGTTTCGGTTGGCAAATCAAACAATACAAGTACCCACATAATCCGATATTCACTAAACCGTTCCATTACATCTCCGGATAAGATATTCTGCGCAACTCACCGCTAAAACATTTATATAGAGAAGCCGTAGTCTGCCCAACAGCCACCATTAACGGACTACGTTTTCCCGAAATAATAGTATCCAACGTAGGAATAGTAAGCAGCTGTGCTTTCAATTCTTTTGTCAATCCAATACAATTTATTTCTTCTCCTTTAATCATATCATATACCAACCTATCCACATAGGGGCGATAAGGCTCCATCATATCATCCGCCAAACAATAAGCATTATAACGATTATGATGATGTATTCCCAAAGTAGGTAAAAGTCCACTTGCAACCAAACCACGGGCAACGACCGCCCGCAAAATAGCATACCCATAATTCAACAGATTATTAGGTGGAATACCTTCTCTATCTCTTGTAAAACCTTTTATTTTGAACAAATTTTTCCAATAATAAGCAGCTGCACGAGCCTCCAAGTTATCCGGATCTCCACTTTTCACATCAGCAGCCCATATCTTCATACACTTTATTTCCTCTCCAGTACATTTACTCAATACCGCCGCCTGATTTTCTATTTTAGCCTTTATCGTTTGCTGCCAAAGTTGTTTCATCAATGGCAGAGAAGCGCCAAGTTGCTGTCGAAACCTCTCATTTTGTGTAGTATTTCCATACAAAGGAAGCATCAGACCAACCGGCATACTTTTAGAGTCACAAGTTATGACTGCACAATTATTTTCAAGTAAAGCCTCCAACACTCCCGAAGTAACAGTTATCTGTTTATTATCCAATACCACTATCCCAATATCCTCTATTGGCTTAGTCACCTCAGACACTTGCTTGAACCCTTCGGGCAAGGCACAGCTTTTTACGACCTCCGGCAATTTAATCACCAACTGAGCATTTTTCAAAGAGAGATAAACAGGATTTCCGAAATAAAGCGTTTTCTTAATCATAGTATACAGATTTTACAAATTATTCATTCATCATTTTCCTCAAAAGGAAGTTTTAAGGTATCATCTTGCTTATCTGAATCCAACAAAAAATTGTCGGAAGAAATAATACCTCTACCCAGCTCTTTTTCAGCCTGTTCACGTGCTACTCCGGCAACATTTCCACCACGCTGTGCAACTTGCTTACTTTTAGTAAATGTATCCGGTTTCTCTTTCTGAGAGATTTCCGTAGTGACACGCTCGCCAAGCATCGTGAATATCAATTCCAAATCGGACATATGGTCACGAAGATTCTGATTCTTCTTTGTCAGTCCTTTATATATTTTATAATCCGAAGGGCTTAATCCAAACGTTGCCTTAGATATTTCTGCCGTAAGAATGGCATAATCACTTTTTTCCGTGATTCCCCTTTCTTTCCACTCATCCGTCAAATTCTGACGAATGGCAATTCCTCTCAGACGTTTATCAATCCAATCCTTTGGATAACCCTTCTGCTCATAAAGTTCTTTCATGCGTTCCTGAGCCAATTCCGGATTTTCAATTTCCTGCACACGCTCATACCCCACCTGTGCCAGCCAAAGTTTAAAAGGTTCAGCTTTAGGAGAGGAGATGGATTGAATGATACGGAATAAAGCCTGTACATTTGCCGCCAAAGTTTTTCTTTTTTTTCCTGTATCTGTCAGCATTTCTACCTGGGGACAATTTGTCCCCAGGTAAGTAGCCAGTTCTTCATCCCGTTTTCTCATCTTCTTCAGATAGTCCGTAGGATTCACGCTATCAGTCAATACACCAACTACATCAACAACAGAAAAGTACCATTGCTGCTCTTCTTCGTTCCACATGGAACGGATTTTCTTTTCTTGAAATAACTTTATATTATTCATTTGCTTTATACTTAACTTCTATAATACGACCCAATCTATCAACTTTTACTGGGATACAAATATCTTTTACCATTTCATTATTCCATGCTCTCTGGGCCTTATTATTACTTCCTAATTCAATAGTCGGCAATATTGGATTAGCCACATTTACAGGAATAAAATGTCCCTCATTCCCAGTACAACTTACCATTTTATAAACCCGCCCCCTATCTATCGGCTCATTTATCCTACCAAATTCCCGTTCTTCTTCAGTTGGCAGATACACCAAATCATTAGGAGATAACCAAAACAACAGTTTATCCCCTTTTTCGTTTCTATCCGGAACAGGAATAAGCCCTTGTTTCTCACGTTCTATAACCAAATTTAAGGGGACAGTCTCATACGTCCTTTTTCCATCTTCTGTTGCATAAATAGCAAAGAACAAATTAGTACCCTTAGCGGCTTCCACCCATTTAGTCCCTTTATTACCAAATGCACCAACTCTAAATTTATTTCCACGTGGTTCATACACTCTCACTTTATATATTGGCTGATGTTCTTTTCCATCATTCAACTGTAAAATATTACGATTCATTTCTTCTATTCCTTCTGCAGAAAAAGCCAAATCCGCCTTTCCTTCTTTTGCAGATAAATGATTCAAAAGAATTTTCTGTATGCCAGTATCCGTTACCGATTCTTTTATTTTCTTCTCATTGAAAGTAGAATCAAGTGGTTTACGCACCGCAACCAAAGGTTCAGAAGTATTTTCTGTAAAATAATAGACTGCAACTTTAGCTATATCCAAATCCTTCCAAAAGAAAACATTCTCTTTGAAATATTTTTCAATTTTCTTCTTATCATATTTATATGATAACAATTCAAGAACCTTGCCTTTCACTCTCTTATCAACAATCATGGTAGGAGTATCCAAAGCCACAGACAATCGTACACTTTTTACTTTTCGTAAATTCACTGTTCCAAAAACCGTATCTTTATGCATCGGTTTACGAATAGCCCAACTATCACCGGTTTCCTGTTTCTTATAAACACGATTTCCTTCTGTATCAAAATGTTGATAAATATTAGTTGTTTTATTTATTATACGCAAATTCTGCTTCGAGCTAATCACTATTTTATCCAATGCCTCCCTTGCATCTTGTGTAAAAGTATTCCATGGTTTCTTTATAATCCATCTATAATTACCAGTACCATCTACTCTGCTCTTATCACACAACAATCTCTGCAAATCATAACGGGAGATTTTGGCATTACGGCTTGCAGACTCATTGCTCAAATAGTTCACATGATTCCGCGTAGCGCAAGCTATCACTATTGCATCCATGGCATGATGCCTATGGTCAATACGTTTCTTACTAAACCCTTTCTGATATTCAAGGGGCAATTCCGTCTGAAAAACTTTTTTTCCATCTTTATTCTCCCAATGTCCAAAGCACTGTGTTCCAGTCAAAGCGTTTAAACGTTCAAAACGAGGATATACAATACTGTTCCAAACATCATTCATCCCCCAATCCTTTTTCAGCCTGTCCGTCACGCTTCCCGTGCAAACTAATATATTTTTTGAAACAGCCTCCGGCTCATATTCACCGCTATCATTCTTTTCACGAACAATATTCGACAAAAGCCCTTTAACAACCTTGCTGATATACCGGCTATCGTTCAATTGGCGCTCAATAAATTGCTCGGGAATATCATCCATCAACAATTTCTTCATTTTCACGCCCGATTTAGCATATTGTTCTTTTACAAAACATTCGTAGCTATCCACAGAAAGAATTTCTACCGTTTTTCCAAAACCCACTTCAACTTTCTGCCCGTGATGATTCTTGATAAACTCATATCCCAGTTGATTATCTTTCAACTTGTTCACAGCAGATTCACATATCACCTTGTTAGAAAAAGAATCATCAAAATAACGAGATTGAGGAATTATATGTTCTATCTCATACGCAGCCGTAAACAATTTTCCCAAAGGTATCAACTCACCGGTATAAGGCGAACGATACTTCTGTTCCAACCATAATTTATAACGCAAAAACTCTGATTTTGTCGGTAGTTTGCTATTATTGAATTTTTTCAATATTACATCTATATCTTCCGGAATCTGTTCTTCCCCTTTCAAAACCGTATCCTCATAAATCCGCAATATTTCTTGCTGACTTGGCGAATAAGGACGAACATTTTCAACCCCATATTCCGGATTCATAAATTCAGCAAGCAATGCCTTTATACGTAGATTAGCATTTTCATTCTCCTGAATTTGCGCAGTCATCCTTTTCCGCTTGTCCGCAGGATTTTTCATCTCACGCCCTAACTCAATGTGAATTTCATCAATCTTCCCAACCTGTTTCCAAATATCTCTAACAACCCTCAATGTTTCGATTATCACCTGCTCTACAATAGGATTGCGCAGTGAATGTTGTTTGAAAGAAGCCAAATAAGCATCAATATCCGCAGGAGTCTCCCATTTAGCAATTTCTTTATTTTCAGAATGGCGATTATACACAACATAACAAGCCAACCATAGCGGAAGCTTCTTAAAACAAGATATATCCGACAAGTTTATCGCCTTTTCTCTAACCTTGGCAGCTATATTCCCGTCATACTCACCTGTCATTATCCTTTCTATTCTGTCTTTAGTTGCATCGTCAATCAAGGACGCATCCCAATACCTTCCACATCTCATCAAAGGCAACAATTTCTTTATTGCCTTAGCAGAATACGATCCATATTCAGGTTTAAAAGGAGGAAACTTCTTGAACACTTCTACAAAGGATTCATTTAATCCGTTCTTAACCGCAAAGGTCCGCAAAGCTTTCTCTATTTCCAGCTTATCACTTACAGAATATAAAATATGCCACAAGGCTGTTTCTTTCTCATCCGATAAAAAATCAAGACTAACACCAAGCTTCTCCAAACGGGAAAGAATCGCATATCTCGTCTCATTACATGGATATAACTTATCCTCAACATAGTTCCAACGATAATTATTGATTTCCTTTTTTAACCCAAATTTTGGATATCTCAGAAAAGCCTTTTGATCTACTTCCTTTCGAGAATTCAGCCAATCAAATAAAGCCACATAATCATCTTCTGTTTTCAAGAACTCCGCTGTTACATCCACATCTAAATGTAAAGTTCCATTTACTTCCCTTTCCTTTTGATATACCCGAATATTGGAAAGGAAATACCATAAACGGAATTCCTGAAAAAGAGGATGTGACTTGGCTATACACTTTAACGGAGCTGTTTTGATTTCACCTGTTTTGCGGTTTACATATTCATTTTCCTCATAAGGGCAATTAGCTATCAATGACTTTTTGGTTTTCAACGGCCTTTGATAAAACAAGACATCATCTATTAACAAATAGATAAAGTCCCGGTTAGCTATATTTCTCCGTTGCACTTCATTACCCGGATACAACGCTTCAATACACCTCATGTATAAATCTCTATCCTGCAATTCTGCATGAAAAGCACATTGCTTCTGCAAAATAAAGTTCAGTTCCTCCTTGTAAAACTTTCGTTCTACTGTTTTCACCAATTTTCCTATTATCTTTTGTTGTGGCTCCTGCAACAAAGCATCATATATATAACTCCCAATCGTTTTATGAGTACCGGTAATGTCA
>OLOA01003896.1_pt1 | contig 11789 bp, 9 predicted proteins | sample 1672201 | NCBI WGS metagenome assembly OLOA01 (sample SAMEA3136658, study PRJEB25190) | human gut metagenome
CCGTTTTCCTTTAGTGAGGATTTTTGGGAAGTAAGAAGTAATAGTGAATAGTGAAGAAGTGAGGTGCCGGCTTTCAGCCGGGTGGGATTCGGCTTTGCCAAATATAAAGGAACGAATTTTATTTCATACCGCGCAGCGGTATCTCATTAAAAACGAAACCTTATAGGCATCACAGCGGCTCACACCCGCCGAAGTCATAAGCGACGGCCTGATCAAGTTCGATTCTGCATCCCCGATAAATTTTTGTGATAGATCGCCGTCCGAATATAATCCCCCCAAAGCGCAACATCAAAATCCGTTCGATCCTTCCACTTACTCAATTCGTTGAACGGTACCCAACAAAACGCATCATGCTCTTCGGAAAGCGTTACGTCCGAATCATTACACTCGCAAATGAATGTGATGCTTTGCATCGGAAGGTCATCGTGCATCCCTGCCCATGTTTCGACGGGCATAACGACCGTACATTCAAGCCCGGTTTCTTCAAATACTTCGCGCTTCAGCCCATCGGTGAATGATTCATCGTCTTTAAGCTCTCCGCCCGGAGGTCCCCAACATACGGGCGGCTCGGTTCTGTGCAGAAGCAAAGCTTTCCATTCGAAAACGAGTATTCCTGCCACGGCAATTTTCATAAAATCTTCTTTCTGCCGCAATCATCGCAAGCAGGACGAAAAAACGCCGATCGGCGGCGTGTTTTATCCGTTTGCGGCGGCTCATGTTTGTTTGTCTTCATTGTACCATCAAAGAGATATTCTGTCAATCGATTCTTTGAAAATCCCCCGGAGCCTTACGGTAAGGCTCCGGGGGATTTTGCATATTGAGCGCGCTGCCTCATTTGCGCCCTGTCACGCCGCACGGCGTGAGGCGAGCATATAACTTTACAGAACGCTTTTTATGATGTATAATGGACTCGGGACGACCGACTGCAAAAAATTTTTTTATTTTTTTGCAGCCTATCAAACCTTTTCGCCGAAAAAATTGTCATATTATCGTAACCGGTTGAATACCGAAGCTTCAGGACCAAAAGAGAGGACTTCCGATGAACCACTACTTGAAAGAAGAAAAAGACGAAACGCTTGTCGATCTCACACTTCTCGGAAACGATGCGGCTTATGAAGAGCTTGTGATTCGCTACGGAAAGCTTGTGAATTCGGTTGCGTACCGCATCACGGGGAATAAATACTCTGCCGAGGATGCCGCGCAGGATGCGTTTGTTTCCGCATGGATGAAGCTTGACACGCTTAACGAGCGTGAAAAGTTTTCATCGTGGGTCTGCAGGATCGCGGGAAACACTGCAAAAAATATAGCGTTTCATTATAGAAATACCGCGGCGGACATCTCTCTTGATCTTGTTTCTTACTTTGAATCCGAGGAATGTGATGATCCGGAGATCACACTTGTTGCGGATTCGGGAAACGAAGAGCTTCGGGAAGCTGTCGAAGCGCTCACGGAAAAGATTCGTGAGACGGTAAAACTTCATTACTTCGACGGCTATTCGGTAAAGGAGATCGCCGAGATGCTTTCCCTGCCGGCGGGAACGGTAACATGGCGCCTCTCCGAAGGAAGAAAACAATTGCGGAAAGGATACGGAATTATGGAAAAAACGGTATATGACGAAAACGAATCCCTTGAGAAACGTGTGCTTCGCCAGATTGACGAGCTGAGAAAGAGTACGTGGAAGAATGACCAATCCGGATTTGAAAATGACTACCGCGAAGTGCTTGCGGCGGTGGAGTCACTTTCGGACACCGACAAAAAGAGCTTTATGCTTGCCGAAGTTTTGACCCTCGGATATTGGTTCCTTCCGGGAGAAAAAAACGACGAGACCTTCAAGCGTATAAAAGAGGCGGTTGAGGCAAGCCATAACGACGAAAAAATGCAGGATGTTTTAGCGGTTGAAAACGAGAAATACAGCGGAGAAGCCAAACTCGACTTTATGCGCGGGAAGATAGACGCTCTTCGTGAAGGCGGATACCGTCTTGCTCTCGGCTATGAGATTTTCTGGTATGCGGCAGAGCTTCTTACCAAACACGGCCGCTGTGACGAAGCATTCGCAGAGTTTCGCAAGGTGACGGAGGTGCTTGAGCCGTCGGACGTATATTATGCCAATGCCGTCGGAGTAATCAAAGCGGCAGAACTCTGCGACAGGATAATGGTGAACGGAGACTGCATGATAGGCGCGACCGGAAATCTTCTTGAAAAAGACGGTGATAAGCTTTACTTTACTGTTCAGCCCGGATTCCTAAGCGTGGGCGGTGGATATTTCTTCTACCTCGGTATGTGCGACAGAATGGTGCTCGATTCTTCGATGAAGCCCGGAGATACGTTCGTTGCCTCTGACGGAGAGTCTACTTATACGGTAAAGAGCAGCAGCGAAAACGTCACCGTGCCCGCCGGAACATTCGGAGGGTGTATTCTGATCGAAGTCTGCAAAGCAGACGGATGTGCCGCGAAAGCATGGATTGCTCCGGGCGTCGGAATCGTAAAAGCGGAAGTAAAGCGTTGGAGCTGCGAAGAATGGGTCCTTACGGAGTTCACATGTACGGATAACTCTTCGGGCGAAATTATTCCCTTTGATGTGGGCAACCGCTGGAAATTCTCTCTTTCGAATCGAGACAAGTGGTCCAAATGGGACTTACATGATATCGAAAGCATTTATGAGGTCGTCTATGCGGATGACAAAAAGATAAATATTTCTCAGTATGAGCACAAAAAACCTGCGGATTTCAATAAATCCACGGTAGACGGCAACTGCGCTTTTATCCGCGCTAAGTATGTCGAAAACGGCAACGATGCAGGACTCTGCAACCGCGATGAGGTCTATGCTTCTCTTGATCTGATGCAGAAGGCATCAAAGACGGATTATGAAAGAAAGTTCGCATCAGCATTTGCGGATGTTACAAAGCGCATCTTTGAGACGGACGAAAAAGCAAATCCAGACTATACGGAAAAAGGTGTCTGGAACTTCTTCAATCTCTACCGTGTGGTTGAAAGAGAATGTGAAAAGAAAATAATTGAGTGCAGTGTACATATCGAGTGGAAAGACACCCGGACGATGGATTTCGACGGTACAAAGCTTCTTCATGCATTCCTTCTCAGTATATGGTCGGATGACATCGGCTGTCTGTGGAGTGACAAATTTGTTCCCGGATATACCGAAAATAAGAACGTGGTTATCTTCGCGGACAGCGTTCGCCGGGAAATCACCGTGGGCGAGGATGAGACCGTGACGACAGCCGCAGGCACCTTTGAAGGATGCAGACATATCCATGTCCAAATCGACGGGCTTTCCAGAGGCTTGGCGTATTTCGGCGGATGCATGGACTTTTGGTTTGCTCCGGGCGTAGGACTTGTTCGGTACGAGCGCGCGACCGATTGCGAGCGTGACAACGTCTTTGAGCTTACCTCTTACGAGGGAACGGGCGAGGGATACTTCCCGACGGCTGCAGGACTGTTCCGCCGCTACGAGCCTACCGACCTGCGCGGCGGATGGCACTCATCGGTTGAGCACACCTATGCCGAGAAGGACGGCGAGATAAGAATAATCGAAAACATTCTCGGAACGCGGGACCGCAAGCAGTATGAGGAATCCCTTGTGCGCCTCGGACTGAAGTAAACTGTTTCGTCCGCACGGCGGAAGCGTATTTCGCACGGCGGAGGCGGTGCCGACGGTCGGCTTTCCCCTCGGCAGATTTTCTGCCGCGGGGAATCTGCCGTTTTCACTCGGGAATCGGCAGGAGAGAAAGAACGCTGCAGCGGAAATTTTATCGAACAGCCTCCCGCACCGCACAACTGTGCAGCCGGGGAATGCGCAATGTGTACGACCGCACTTTCGCTGAAGCGGGAAACGGCGTGCACCCGTAAAACGAGAAAACGGAACAGGCACAGCCGCACTCCGTCACGGCGCATGAGCGCCGGAGAAAAGCCTGTCCCCGGATTGCGCTGCGGCACAGACTGCCGTACAAGCGCGCACTCGCATCTATGTGAAAACTCAGGTTGCCGAACGGGCATGCCATCGCCAGGGTGCAGGCTTTCGTACATACTGCGCCCCATCATACCATAAGAAAAAGTCCCTTGCCGATGGGCAAGGGACTTTTTGTGCGCCTTCCGTCGGTGGGACGGAGAAATGCTGTTTCCGAAATCAGAATGCGAAATACTTCTCGCGCATGCGCTTCATTCTGCCGTTCATCATGCCGAGAGCCTTGATCGCCTCTTCCTTCTCTTCCTCGGTGCCGTAGACTGCCTGCTTCATGAGGCGGCCCTCTTCAAAGCAAGCGTCATCGTGCATCGGGAAGTAGTGCTGAAGCAGGAAGCAAGCGTAGGTTGCGTAGCGGAGCTCACCGACGACGCGGAACTCCTTGCTGAGCGTATCTACTGCAACGCTTCTGAGCTTCTTTATGGAGTCGATGAGAGCGCATCTCTCGTTCTCGGGTGAGAACACCATGGTAGAGCAGAGGAATGCGATTCTGTTCTCGATCGTTGCGTTGTGGCTGTCGGTGCTTCCTACGATGGCATACTTGTGACCGCGTGCCATATCCTCGTAGTATCTGATCGACTGGAGACAGTTCTGCTCGGGGTAATCCTCTCCGCCGAGAACCTCGAATGCGTCGAAGATCTCGTTCTCGACAAGCCAATCGTTGAGTGCGGTCGGGGTGTGATATGTATTGCAGTCGATCCAATTCGGATGTACGAAGATTCCGAGACCGTTTGCACGTCTGATCTCGTCGTGGATCCACTTGAGCTGAGCTGCCGCGTGAGCCTCAACATTGTCGGGAACCTCGATCTGAGAGGTGAGCTCTGCTATCATTGCGCCGAATTCATCCTGGCTCATAACGTCGGGGCACTTTCCGAAAAGGGAGCGCGTCGAGGGATCGGTTCCGACCTCGTCGGTCTGTGTGCCGCTGATCATCGCGTTGATGCTGTACTCGGCGCCGATGCTTATCGTGTGCTGAGGAGTGAACAGACCGTTTGCGGCGGGAAGCTGTACTTCCTCACCGGTGAGAAGGGTAAGCTCGTTGGGAATGTCCTTGAAGCTCTCCATAACGCGGAGAGAGGGATAGTAACGGTAGTGATCGGTGATAGCAAGGAAGTCGCAGCCGTGCGCGCGATAGCTCGATGCAACGAATTCGGGGGTCTGCGAACCGTCGGAGTATGTGGAATGGAGGTGAAGGTCGCCCATGAACGGGTAAACGCCTACGAGATCGCCGCTTACCGCATAAACGGAGAATGTACCGAAGCAGCAGCAGATACGGTACTCGCCCTCGTGGGGAAGTTCTACCTTTACCGTGAAGCTGCCTTCCTCCGTTCCGTTGAAGGGAACGATGCGCTTGTACTCCGTAGCCGGATAATTGCCGTTGCTGCCTGACATCCACATAACGGTTGCCTCATAGGTCTGTTCCGGGGACATCGACTTGCGCCCGCCCGTGTAATGGATGTGAATTTCCGCTTCTTTGCCTGCCTCGAAAACCTTCGGGAAGACATCATACGTCCAAAGCTCGTGAGTTCTTCTGAAAGCCATGAAAAATCTCCTGATTTCTTGATTTGATTTGGACGGTCGTGTCGATGCGAGCCGTCCTTCAAGTACAACTGTATTCTATCATACATGATATACAAATTTCAAGACGAAAATGAAAAAATGTTCACGGATTTTTTCGCACCTTGCGCGGCGGAGAAGCCGAAAATGAATTTTCGACGCTCGCACACTGCATATTTATCGGAAAATCGGACTATAAGCTTGACAAACGGAGCTTGAAATGATAGAATTGAAACGAAAAACATGCAAAAATGCAGGTGAACAAAATGCGAAAAAATAATATAATTTTGCGCGAAAAGGAATTTTCCGAGGCGGAAAAGCTTCGCGTGTATTTGATGATGATCGCGGTCGGCGGATTTCTCGGCGCGTATACCTTCACACTGAAGGGCGGAGTGTTCTGCAACGCGCAGACCGCAAACTTCGTTCTGCTCGCGGTGCAGCTCGGCAAGGGAAGCTTTCACCGCGCGCTCTACTATTTCATACCGATTTCGGCGTATCTCCTCGGCGCGGTGCTTTCGGAATTTCTTCCGAAATATGTGAATTCGGTCGGATTTGCACGCTGGGAGACGTTCTTTATCGCAATCGAGGCGCTGTGCCTGCTCATCCTCGGGTTCATCCCGGACAGCGCGCCCGTGCAGATATTTCAGGTGACGGTCAATTTCATCGCGTCGATGCAGTACAACACGTTTCGCGCAGCTCAGCACGTTCCGATGGCGACCACCTTCTGCACCAATCATCTCCGTCAGGTGGGGGTAAACATCGTCGGAACCGCGCACCGCGACCCCGAGGCGAAAAGGCGCCTCGTCATGCATATTCTCATGATCCTTTCATTTGTCGCGGGAGGGATCGTGTCGGCATTTCTGTGTGTTCGCCTCGGAGGACGGGCGATATGGGGCGCGGTCGTTCTTCTGATTATCGTGTTCGCCGATCTTCTCGTTGACGATCTCGCCGGCGGGGGAAAAAACGGCTCCGGCGAATGATACCCACGCGCGGAGGGGGAAGCGTAATTTTTCTGCCGGGAGCGGTAAAACGTCCGACACGGCGAAAAACAACGCGCGATTTTTTGAAAATCTGTTGATTTTTCCGGTGCTATGTGATATCGTATTAAGGGTAAGTCATGAAAATTTCGGCATTGCGCCGTGAAAAACGAGGTATTCAAATATGGAAAAGAAACTCAGAATCGGCCTTATCGGTATAGGCGGAATGGGCAGCCACCATCTGTTCACCAGTCATGCCGAGAATCCGCGTGTTCAGATCGTTGCTCTCTGCGACCTCATCGAGGAGCGCTGCACCAACGCGATCAAGCGTCTCGGCATCGACGGAATCTCCGTTTACACGGATTTCCGCGAGATGATCGACAAGGAAGACCTTGACGCGGTCGATATCGCAACTCCGAACAACTTCCACTCCATCATCGCCGTATACGCAATGGAGCACGGACTTCATGTATTCTGCGAGAAGCCCGATGCGGTAAGCGTTGAGGAAGCTCAGAAGATGAAGGAAGCAAGCGAGAAGTACGGCAAGATTCTCATGGTCATGAGAAACAACCGTTATTATGAGAACTCGCAGTACCTGAAGAAGTACATCGAGAGCGGCGCAGCAGGCGAGATATACTGCGGACGCTGCGGATGGATCCGCCGCCGCGGAATCCCCGGCAAGGGCGGCTGGTTCACCACCAAGGCACAGTCCGGCGGCGGTCCCCTGATCGACCTCGGCGTACATATGATCGACCTTTCCATCTGGCTCATGGGCAATCCGAAGCCCGTTGCGGTTTCCGGATGCACCTACAGCAAGTTTGCCAACGATGACGCGCAGAGCGACAGCGAGCATTCCAAGTTCGGCGATGCCAAGGAAGACGGCACCTTCGACGTTGAGGACCTCGCAATGGGCTTCATCCGCTTCGACAACGGCGCTTGCCTCCAGATCGAATTCAGCTGGGCTTCCAATATCGAGGGCGAGACGAGATTCGTCGAGCTTCGCGGAACCAAGGCGGGAATCACCTGGTGCGACAACGGCGATGCCAAGATCTACTCCGAGGAGAACGGCAAGCTTGTCAATACCGTCCGCAGCGGCGGCATGGGCAACGGTCACGACGAGGCACTCCGTCACTTCACGAGAATCGTGCTTGACGGCGCGGCTCCGGACTACGTTCCCGAGCAGGGTCTCAACATGATCAAGATCCTCGAGGCTATCTATAAGTCTGCCGAGACCGGACGCGAGGTCGTTCTTTGATGTATAAGACCGTAGCACTCGCGTGTGATCACGCGGGATTCTCTCTCAAGAACGAGCTGATGCTCCACCTTTCGTCGCGCGGCATCGAATTCCGTGATTTCGGCACCTACAACGAGGAAAGCTGTGATTATCCCGATTTTGCCGCTGCGGCTTGCCGCGCGGTCCTCTCGGGAGAATGCGATTGCGCGATCCTCGTCTGCGGAACCGGTGTCGGAATGTCGATCGCGGCGAACAAGTTCGACGGGATCCGCGCGGCGTGCTGCTCGGATACGTTCAGCGCACGCTTCACCCGTTTGCACAACGACGCGAACGTCCTCTGCATGGGCGCGCGTGTCGTCGGATCGGGACTTGCGGTCGATATGGTCGACCTGTTCCTCGATACGGAGTTCGAGAACAGCGGAAATCATCCGCGCCGTGTGGCTCTCCTTGCAGAGATCGAAAAGACTCACAGATAAACCGATACATAAAACATCCCGAACTGCAAAGCTTGGGATGTTTTTTCGTTTTCGCCGCCGGAATTTGCCGCCGCTCAGCCCGAAATCCGCCGAAAGTTTGCCCGCCTCCTTCGCTTTAATCGGAATAAAGCGGACGGGCGGGATTTTTTCGCGCGTTTTTACTTGATAATTGTTAAATTTACAAAAAGGTATTCCATTTATCCGCCGAATGGATTATAATTATAATGTATAACTATTTCTATGCGAAAAAATCAACATTCCGGAGGAACATCATGAAGGAACGCTATAATATTGAGATATCGGACATTCAGCTTTCGGTCGTATCGGACGAGCCCGAGGATTTCGTCAATTCGATCGTCGAGAAGATCAATGAGAGGGTCAATGACCTCATCGTCCGCAATAAGCGGTGCTCAAAGCTTGACGCGGCGCTGCTCTGCGCCCTCGATTACTGCGGCGAATGCACCAAGGCGGAGAAGCGCATACGGAACCTCGAGGCTCAGATCTCGCTTTACGACGCGAATCTGAAGCGCATGAGAGAGGAGCTTGCCGCATCGCAGAAGGCATCCCCGGCGGTGAAAAGCGCGCTCGGAATAAAGGACAGCGCGGACGATGACACCGAAGATAAGGCACAGAGCGCCGAAACCTCCGCCGAAGACAATGCGCAGAGCGACGACACCTGCGCTCCATGCGCTTCCTGCTCTGCGGATGCGGAGTGCGCTCCCGAAGGCGAAGCGAATAAGGCGGATGAGGCAAAACCGTCGAAGGAAAATCGCACGGAGTCCAAAAGAGATAAGCTTGAACAGATAGAAATGCTCCTGCGCCGCAACGATGACAAATAAATCTCCGTCGTGCGCGGCGGAGAGCGCGGAGCGCTCCTTGCCGGAGCTTCTTCTTCCGGCGGGATCGCCGGAATCGCTTGCCGCCGCGATCGAGGGCGGAGCAGATGCCGTTTATTTCGGTGCGTCCTCATTTTCGGCGCGTGCGCGTGCGGTGAACTTCACCGACGGCGAGATTGCTTCCGCACTCAGACTTTGCAGAACCTACGGCGTGAAAGCGTATGCCGCGGTCAACACGCGCATCCGTGACGTTGAGCTTGAGCGCGCGCTCGAGCTTGTGTCGCTTCTTTATTTCGAAGGGACCGACGCCGTTATCTGCGCCGATCCGGGGCTTGCGCTCGGTATCCGCGCGCGCTTTCCCGAGATGCAGCTTCACGCGAGCACACAGCTTACGCCGGAATTTCTCCCCGATGCCCGCGCACTTGAAGAACTCGGATTTTCACGCATGGTCGCGCCGCGTGAGCTTTCGCTCGATGATCTGCGCACCCTCTGCGAAAACAGCTCGATCGAGATCGAGGCGTTCGTTCACGGCGCGCACTGCGTGTCGCTGTCGGGGCAGTGCCTCATGTCATCGATGATCGGCGGTCGGAGCGCGAACCGCGGGGAATGCGCACAGCCGTGCCGCCTTCCGTGGAAACTCGGCGGTCGGGAAGGGTATCTCCTTTCCCTTGCCGACATGTGCTATGCGCCGGATATCCCCGGGATCATCTCATCGGGTGTGCGTTCGCTGAAGATCGAAGGACGTCAGAAGAACGCAGACTACGTTTACGGTGTGTGCCGGATATACCGCCGCCTGCTTGACGAGCGCCGATGCGCGACCGAAGATGAGATCGCATACATGGCGTCGCTTTTCGAGCGCGGCTTTACCGACGGATACCTCCGCCGCTCTTACGCCGGAATGACGGGCGTGCGTGCGTCGGACGCGCAGAGCGCCGCCGCGTTTGCGGGGCTTTCCCGCACCGTGCCCGTCCGCGCATCGCTGAAAGCCGAAAGCGGAAGGAAGGCCCGGATGTGCATGGAGTCTCCGTTCGCTTCGGCATCGGTGTTATCGGAGGAGGACGTGCGCCCGGCGGAAAAATCCCCGCTCACCGAAGAGAGGGCGCGAGCCTCTCTTTCAAAGCTCGGCGGCACCGGATTTTCGCTTGAATCCTTTGAGCTTGAGACGGACGGCGCGTCGTATCTCAGCGCATCCGAGCTCAATTCGCTCAGACGAAGCGCCGTCGCGGCGCTGACCGATCCCCCGGTGCGGACGGAAAACGCCGTGCTCGGCGGCAGCGCGGAATTTTCGATGATACCTTGCGCCGCGCGCGAAGTGGCGGACACCGATCGCTCGGATACCGACGCCCGCACGGAGAGCGCGCACGGCAAAAACGGGCGCACGGCGGAATTTATGTTTGCGGACGCCGTCCCCGAAGAAGCGTTCGAATTCTTCGACGGGATATATCTTCCTTATACGGAGATGCGCGACGGCTGTGCGCTGAGCCTGCCGCCGTTTATGACGGACGAGCTTGCCGCCGCGATCGCGGAAAGGATCGTGCCGGGCGCGAAGGTGCTCGCGCACACGGTGGGTCAAATATATTTCGCACGTTCGCTCGGCGCGGATGTGACCGCGTCGTTCAGGCTGAACGTGTTTAACCGCGATACTGCGGATCTCCTCGGCGCGCTCGGCGCGCGGTGCATCACGCTTTCGCCCGAACTCGGCTCGGCGGCTCTGCGCGATATCGCGCGCACGGCGCACGGCGCGCTTTCCGCCGTCGCCTACGGAAAGCTTCCGCTTATGCATACGGTGCGCTGCATGATGCACGACCCGCTCCGCTGCCGCAGGGGAAGCGGAGGCTTTTCGGGCAAGATCCGCCCCGGGGAAGCGTGCAGGGAATACATCACCGACAGAAAAAACGTAAAATTCTTTGTCGTCGGGAACCGCGACTGTACGAACACGGTGTTCAACAGCGTACCAGTCTGGACTGCCGATAATCCGTCTGCAATCCGCGGACGGGGCATCGCAGAGCATTTCGTGTTTACTGACGAGAGTGCGGACAGAGTGCGCGGCGTTATCGGCGCTTACCGCACGGGACGCGCCCCGGATTTCCCTGTCAGACGTATAAAATAAAGCTTCGGATGAGCGGCGAGTCGGTCGTCCGGAATGAAGAAAGGTTTGAATTGCAGAATGAGTAAGAATATAGGAATTGACCTCGGAACCTCGAACGTCATAGTCTATGCCAAGGGCAAGGGGATTGTGCTCCGTGAGCCGTCGGTCGTCGCGGCTGAAACGCGAGGCGGCAAGGTTGTCGCGGTCGGAAACGAAGCGAAGATGATGCTCGGAAAGACCCCCGGCTCGATAAAGGCGGTGCATCCGCTGAAGGACGGGGTCATCGCGGAATTCGATTTCGCGGCGAAGATGCTTCGCGATATGTTCTCGCGCGTGTCCGGCAACGCTCTTTTCAGCCGCCCGAAGGTCATGATCTCCATCCCTTACGGGGTTACGGAGGTTGAAAAGCGCGCTGTCGAGGATGTGACACTCGAAGCGGGCGCACAGTCCGTCGCGCTTATTGAGGAGCCGTTTGCTGCGGCGATCGGCGCGGGACTGCGCGTTGAGGACGCGCGCGGAAGCATGATAATCGACATCGGCGGCGGGACGACAGAGGTTGCGGTCATAAGTCTCGGCGGCATCGTCCTGTCAAATTCGATCAAGATCGCGGCCGTTCTCGCTGCGCCAGCCGGTATAGCCGCCGG
>OLOA01003903.1_pt1 | contig 11768 bp, 10 predicted proteins | sample 1672201 | NCBI WGS metagenome assembly OLOA01 (sample SAMEA3136658, study PRJEB25190) | human gut metagenome
TGTTTGCACGGCTGAGCCCCATCTGGCCTACGATTGCTCCGCCTTGGCACTGGGACCTTTAAATCTCAATGAATTATACATAGAAGGGCCAACAATTCTGGGGCAAAAATTGTTGGTCTTTTTCAATGGATGTGAATGATGTCTCAACATCTTTGCATCTTTTGCCGAGAATAAATCATGAGTATCCCAATGGTTGATTTAACGATGGCTAAGTTAACAACCGCTCGATATACTTACCCATATTGAGCCGCTACAATGATAAGTGAAAAGAGGGAACAAGATGGAAATTAATGTCGGTGCTGTGATCAGTGCTCATCGCAAGCAAAAAGGCATCACCCAGCAAGCTTTGGCAGATTTTGTCGGTGTTTCCAAAGCCTCGGTTTCAAAATGGGAGACAGGGCAAAGCTATCCGGATATTACGTTGTTGCCGATTCTGGCCGCTTATTTTGACGTTAGCATCGACAAGTTGATGGCCTATGATGCGCAACTGAGCAGCACGGAAATTCGTCGCATCTATACGTCAATGAAGCAGGCCTTTGAAACTCAACCGGGAGACGCGGTACTGAAATCAATTCGCAACTTGATTCGGCGGTATTACGCCTGCTATCCATTTTTGCTGCAAATGGGGCTGCTGATTTTGAATCATTACGATCTTTTACCGGGAACATCACAAACCGCGAAAGTTACCGAATATGTGAATGAAGCCCGCCTATTGTTTGTCCGTGTGCGGCAAAATAGCCAAAAGGCGCAGTTAACGGCAAAGGCGGTCGAACTGGAAGGCTATAGTCTGCTGTTGCTCCAACGACCCGATGATGTGTTAGCGTTGCTGGGCGAATATGTGCCAGAACAATTGCCTGCAGACAGTTTAATCGCCGGTGCTTTTCAGCAAAAAGGCGACTTGCAGCGTGCCATTGCGACCAGTCAAAGCGGTTTGATGCAGGATTTGAGCATCATCATGAGTCAACTGACCAATTACATGACCTTGCTAAAGGATGATCCTAACCGATTGGCTTCGACGTATCAACGTGGGCAAGCGATTGCCAAGGCTTTTGATCTAGCAACACTCAATCCGGCAGTCTGGCTCAATTTCCAACTAGCTGCCTTGAATGGCTTTGCGCAACAGGATAAAACGGATGAAGCCGTGGCCCTTTTGCAGGAGTTCACGCATGTTTTGACGGCAACCAAAATGCCATTGACGCTGCATGGCGATGCTTACTTTGATGCCATTGAGCCATGGCTAGAACAACTGGACCTAGGTAGCCAATCACCGCGGGTTAGCGGTCAAGCCAAACAGGTTCTGGCTGATTTCGTCTTGCAAAACCCGGCATTGGCTAAGATCAGAACACTGCCAGCAGTGCAACCGTTGTTGGCTGAGTTAAAGCAAGTGAGCGGGCATCGCTAGAACTCGTATATACGGGCATTCAGAATCTCAATAATTTAAATCAAAGCAAATCTTGGAGAAAAGAAAATGAATACCAATTGGCAACTCTTTGCAGACTACTGGCCATTTTTAGTGCCACTGATCATTTTAGAATTTGGCTTGATGATCGCCGCAGTGATTCATATCCTGCGCCATCAGCATTATCGGTTCGGCAATCGCCTATTGTGGCTGTTGCTCGTGATTTTCATTCAGATCATTGGTCCGATTGTGTACTTTGTCTTTGGACGGGAGGATGAAAATTGAACATCCTAACTTTGCAACATGTCAGCAAGCATTTTGGTAGCAAGCAAGTGCTGCAAGATCTGAATCTGACTGTGCCGGCTGGGTCGATTTATGGCTTTGTTGGCGAAAATGGTGCCGGGAAAACCACGACTATGAAATTGATTCTAGGCTTGGATCAAGCCAGTGCCGGAGCCATTGAAGTCGCTGGTCAGCCTGTGCATTTCGGTGAAACGGAGACGAATCGGCAGACAGGGTATCTGCCTGATGTGCCGGCTTTTTATGGGTACATGACGGCACCAGAATACTTGAAATTATGCGGTCAGCTGACAGGTTTGCGCGGCGCTGAATTGCAGTCGCGGGTGGCTGCCATGTTGATCCAAGTCGGCTTGGCAGATGCCAAGCACCGTATCAGTGGCTTTTCGCGGGGGATGCGCCAGCGCTTGGGGATTGCGCAGGCCTTACTCAACACCCCGAAACTCTTGATTTGTGATGAACCGACCAGCGCGCTTGATCCACAGGGTCGCACGGATTTTTTACAGTTATTGGCTAGTCTGCGTGGTCAGACTACGATTCTGTTTTCAACGCATATTCTGAGTGATGTGGAGCGGATTTGCGACCATGTCGGGATTCTACATCATGGCCGTCTACAAGTGAGTGCGCCATTGGACGATCTGAAGCAACAGTATGCTAAAAACCAGATTGCCTTGTCGTTTGCGACAACTGCCCAAGCGCAACAAGCCGCGCATTTGTTGGCAACCTTGCAGCAGCAGGGCCAGCTGACGCACCTTGAGCAACAAAAAAACAGTCTTCAAGCAGCATACACCGGTACCTATGCTGCCGCTGCTGATCGCGTCCTCACCATGTTGCTTGAAGCCAAACTCATTCCGATCACGCTTGCCCAGCAAGAAGCCAATTTGGAACAGATTTTCATGGAGGTGACGCGATGAACGCAGCCATTATTTTCACCAAAAAAGAACTACTTGAAAGCTGGCGGACTCACCGCTTGTTGATTTTGACGGTTGTTTTCCTCATTTTCGGCATTTTGAGTCCGCTGATCGCCAAACTCATGCCGGAACTGTTAAAGGGTGGTCTTGGCGGCATTAAGGTGGCGGTCCCTAAGCCGACTTCGCTGGATGCATGGACCCAATATTACAAGAACATCACCCAGATGGGCATTTACGTGTTCGCCCTCATGCTTGGCGGTTGTGTCAGTCAGGAGATTCAACAAGGCACACTCGTTAACTTGGTCACCAAAGGCTTGCCGCGCTGGACGGTCATTGTTGGCAAAGCGATTGTCGGGATGTTGCTCTGGATCTGGATCACCAGCCTCGCCTTTTTGGTAACGTGGGCTTACACCGCGTACTACTTTCCTGATACGCGCAGCCCGCATGTGGTACTCGCGTTCTTACCATTATTAGTCTTTGGCTTATTCTTCCTCAGCCTGATCGTGTTTGGCTCCACACTAGCAACGAATAATTATGGCGGTTTGCTGCTGACGATTGTGGTGATGGCACTGTTGTATTTGGCACAAATGGTCAAAAGTTGGCAACATGCTAATCCGGTTGCCCTCATTGGCGACAATATGAAAATCCTTGTCAACAGTGATGCGCTAACGAAATTGATGCCGGCCATGGTCATTGCTGTCGTTGCCGCCGTTGTTTTATTTTTCGCGGCGATCAAGCTGCTGGATCGAAAAAAGCTTTAAAAAATTAGCCGAATTTTTGTTGATTAAACTCAAACTTCAACAAAAATATCGGTTATTTTTGGGCTATGATCAAACGATTTTTGAAAAAGCAGAAGTCGTGTTCACATGCGCAAACGTTATAACACTCGGGCTTACCGTCGTTATCGTCAAGATGAATCGTGAACAACCAAATAATGCAAAACACACTATATAGTGTATGCAGTCGATAATTAACCACAAAATTTAGTGGATAACCCGTTACTTTTCCTGCTGAGTCTTGTATACTAGATACATTGTTACAAGCACTTCAAGTTAACGTAATGGGGGATTAGCCATGATCGAATTTTATACACAAATCAAGAAACGAGACGGGCGCATTGTTGATTTTGATGCATCCAAGATCAGCACTGCAATCACGAAGGCGGCAGAAAGTGTGGCAAAACTGGCACCGAGTGACGTGCTGACGATCGATCACTTGACGGATACGGTCACGGCTAAGATTCGCGATCGCTACCACGATGATGTGGAAATCGCGGAGATCCAAACAGTGGTTGAGCAGACCTTGATCGCTGCAGAAAAGTATAACTGGGCTGAAGCGTATACTGAGTATCGCTTGAAGCGTGATTTAGCCCGCAAACAGAAGCAAGATGTTAATTATAACGTCTCGCGCTTAGTGAATCGCGACGAAAGCGTTGTTAACGAAAATGCCAATAAGGACAGCCGGGTCTTTTCAACCCAGCGGGATCTAACTGCAGGGGCAGTGGCCAAGGCAATCGGCCTGAAAATGCTGCCGCCTGCTGTTGCCAACGCGCATTTACGTGGCGATATTCATTGGCATGATCTTGACTACACCCCGTTTATGGCCGAAACCAACTGTTGTCTGATTGATTTTGACTACATGTTGAACCATGGCTTCAGCATTGGCAATGCCGAAGTTGAACCGGCCCATTCGATTCAAGTTGCTGTGACGCAAATGACCCAGATCATCGCTAATGTGGCCTCCAGTCAATATGGCGGCTGTTCCAGCGATCGAACAGATCAGGTCTTGGCGCCATTCGCCGAGAAAAACTATCAAAAACATTTGCGTGAATTCGGCAGCGTGATTGATGATCCGGCTAAGCTGGAAGCACTGGCTGTGAAGCAGACTAAGAAGGATATTTATGATGCCTTGCAAACTTTGGAATATCAGGTGAACACCCTTTATTCCACCCAAGGCCAGACGCCATTTGTCACAGTCGGCTTCGGTTTGGGGACCAGTTGGATTGAACGCGAGATCCAAAAAGACATCCTGAAAATCCGAATTCTAGGTCTGGGTAAAGAACGGCGGACAGCCATCTTCCCGAAATTGGTCTTTACTTTGAAACGCGGTTTGAACCTGAAGCCAGAAGATCCAAACTATGACATCAAACAATTGGCGATCGAATGTGCCACCAAACGGATGTATCCTGATGTCGTTTCCTATGACACCATCAAGCGATTGACCGGTTCCTTCAAAGCACCAATGGGCTGCCGTAGCTTCCTGCAGGGTTGGACTGATCCAAAGACAGGCAAAGAAGTGAACGCTGGGCGGATGAATCTTGGTGTTATCACGGTCAACTTGCCGCGGATTGCAATGGAAGCCAATGGCGACAAGGCGAAATTCCGGAAGATTTTTGAAGAACGGATGCGCATCTGTAAGGAAGGCCTGCTCTATAAGGTTGAACGCACCAAACAAGCAACGCCAGAAAGCGCACCGATCCTCTACAAGTATGGGGCTTTTGGTCACAAGCTGGCTGACACCGACAGCATTGACGATCTTTTCAAAAATGGGCGGGCAACTGTTTCACTAGGTTATATTGGTTTATATGAAGTCGGTACTGTTTTCTACGGCTCTGCATGGGAAAAGAATCCCGATGCCAAGGCATTCTCAGTTTCAATCGTGAAGGCTTTGGACGATCACTGCAAGGCTTGGGAAAAACAATATGGCTACCACTTCTCGGTTTATGGCACGCCAAGCGAATCGCTAACTGACACCTTCTGCCGAGCAGATACGAAGAAATTCGGTATCGTGAAGGACATTACGGACAAGGAATACTATACCAACAGTTTCCACTACGATGTGCGCAAATCACCGACCCCATTTGAGAAACTTGATTTTGAAAAGGATTATCCGCAATACAGTGCCGGTGGCTTCATCCATTATTGTGAATACCCGAACCTGAAGCAGAACCCAAAGGCACTGGAAGCCGTTTGGGACTATGCGTATGACAAGATCGGCTATCTCGGCACCAACACGCCAATCGATCAATGCTTCAAGTGCGGGTTCAAAGGTGAGTTCACCGCAACGGCCAAAGGCTATCAATGCCCAGAATGCGGTAACCATGATCCAGCTACTTGTGATGTCGTTAAGCGCCTTTGTGGCTACCTCGGCAACCCGAACAAGCGGCCAATGGTTCACGGCCGTCAGGAAGAAATTATTCACCGGAAGAAACATATCACGTTTAGCCTGAATCAAGTGGCTAATCGGCGAGACAAGTAAGCCTTAGCAAATGCTCAGGTTGGGATAGTCGCGTAACGAAAAAAATCGTCCTTCGTGGGCGATTTTTTTCGTGGTTTTGTATCATGAACCTTCCTCGAATATTAGACTTTAACCTATCGTATTTTGAGCTAGACGGTTTTTATTCTGTTAGGGCGCGTGTACAATTCAAATCAAAAGTTGTGTCTAAATGAAGCATGTTCCTGTGGTGACAGAGTGGAGGTGCGCCATGGCAGCCGAGATTTTTACCGCCAAACAATGGCAAACAGCAGAGCAGTGGAATAATGGATGGCTTTTTGTGATGGTTGTTGTGATTTTGATTGTGATCATTCATTTGCAGATTGTCGGATTTTATATTCACGAGCACTGGAAATGGTGGCTTATCGTGCCATTTGCTTTGGTGTGTATTGGACTGGCCGGGTTTAGCTGGGCGCGGACGGATAATGCCGCCAATGCCCAGTTCAATCAATGGACAACGAAAATTACCCCACAGATTCGGACTAAGAAGCCAGCTTTATTTAAGTACGTACCTGTTCCGATAGATGAAATTAGAACGTATGAGGGATTGAACGATTATCCAACCTTAACAACCTTACCAATGTATACACGGCATCAAATCACCGCACCAGTCACGTATTTGGGCCGAGATGCGCATGAGGCGTATTTTAAGTTTCGTGGATTAGTGTATCGTTATGCTGGCCCGACTCATATCGGTCAAGTGGCTGCCTTAGTTGGATACCGGTTCCATCTCAAAGATCGCGGCTATGCGCAACTGGGTTTCATTGACCCCGTCAAAACATTTACAGCAACACTCGTCATCCCTAGAGCACAAGCGAGCCAGCAGTATACGCCAACAAACGAAGTGGTCGTCACGCTTGATCAAATGGGGGGCGAATGGACAACGGAAAAGGTCTATCATGGATGATCTCTTGCGAGGATTTAGCGAGCATGTTGATGACGTGGCCATACTGGTTTAGTCATGAGGATCGTAACGAGGCCACTGAGCGTTATCAACAGTACTTGAAGATCAACACCTTGAACCGCGATAAGGACGATGCCTATCAATAAAAAGATCAAACCGAGCACAGAAAAGCCGCCAGCAATCAGACTTCGACTCAAAACCGACCAGTCAGCAAAAATGTCCACCGATTTTGGACTGAGCATATAACTAAAAAGAAACAGAACCGCCACGTAAGACCACCAAATCAGCTGTGCAAGCCATTGTGGAAAGAATCCGAATAAGGTTGTGGCTGCCATCCCTGACATCATGGCAACAGCAGTCGTCATGACCGCCATGATCATTTGATGGCGACTTATTTTGCTATCATGGATCAGTTTTTCATTTAGTTTTGGATCGTCAAGAATCAACGTATCAAGAGAGACCTCAAAGATTCTGGCAATACGCGTCACCATTTCTAGATCCGGCAAATTGCGGTCATTTTCCCAGTTGGAGACAGTATGGCGCGAAACATGAAGCTGTTCCGCTAAGTTAACCTGCGTCATCTGGTGTGCCATGCGGATCTGATGAAGCTGCTTTGAAAAATTCATGCTACTCACCTCGCTTGGGCTTATTGTGGCAAAGATGGATGGCGGTGGCAAGGTAGCGGGGCGGATAAAGAGGCGCGTTATTCGAGACTGGGTCATTACCCGGGAAATAGTGCTGGAAGAAGTCGGGCAAACGAACCCACATTCGTTCTTTTAGCTTCCGGTATAAAACATTGGTGTCCTATGGTTTTAAGAATTGCAACTTTTACGTAAGGGTGTACCCTATTGTCGTTGATATAATTGATGAATATCATTAATTACATAATAAGTGTTTCACTGGTTGTTTAAAAAAGACTTTGAATTTAGTTAGATGAATAAGGAGACGGTCAAATGACACTTGATATGAATGTTATGGCTTTCTGGCAAAATAAGTTAAAGGCTATCGGTCCGCGGCTAACAGCTACTGACAGTCACGCCAAATTTATTGAGTTATTGCAAGACGAAATTAAGAATCTTGGTTTTAACACTATCGAATTTCCTTTTAAAATTAATAGATGTCTTCAAAGTAGCTGTTCTCTTGAGAATGATTCAACAAAAGAAAAGATACCAAATTTAGGACCAGTTCCATATTCTGGAATCACCAAAGAAATGGGTGTGAAAGGAGAAATTAGATTCTTTCAATCAAAACACGATGTGAAGATGAAGGGTAAAGTGGTCGTTATTAAAGTGAAAAACTTTACGATCCCTAAGCTTTTATTAATGCATCAGGTTGCCAAGTACCCTCGGCATACTCACATTGGATTTAGCATAAGACACCCATTAGTTGCAGCCACATTGACCTTAGGTAAAATTCAAGCCGCCAAAGATAATGGTGCAGTCGGCGTTATTCTGGTTTGGGAACACATCAGTGAGGATCTCGCTAACCGCGAAGTTCTACCTTTTACTAATAGTTATCTGGGGATTCCTTCTGTTTGGGTATATCAAACCCAGCTGGAAGCCTTGAAGCGATGTCGTGATAGAAAGGAACCAGTAAGACTAACACTAACGGGACAATATGAGACAAATGTAACAACGAAATCATTTGCTGTTCTTGTTCCGGGGGAAAATCGGGACAAACAAATCCTTATAAATACACATACGGATGGGCCAAACGATATAGAAGAAAATGGGGCAATTGCATTGCTCACTGTCTTACATGCCATTAAACATGACAACCTTAAATTTAAAAATACACTTGTATTTGGATTTGTGAGTGGTCATTTTCAAATTCCACAAAGCGGAATTGAAGGAAGGCAAGCCACTTCGCGATTTCTGCGTGATTTAAGCATGTATGAAACTAGTCAGCATCTTGAAATGAAGAAGGCTTTAGGCCTAACCGTTGAACACTTAGGGGGCCTTGATTATGTTGATAGCCAAAAGGAAAACAAGCTTATTGCGACTGAATTATATGATCCTTTGTATGTATATGCTTCGACTAAAGAAAACAGGGATTTGGTTTTGAAGAGTTTAAGTGGTACCAATGTTAGTGGAAGATATCAAATCCTGAAGCCACGAAAAAATGCCTATTTTGGAGAGGGCCAACCCTTGTACCAAGACGGATGGCCAACAATTTCATTCATTGGCATGCCGCTTGCACTTTGCCAGATGGCATCTCCAATAACTGAACCAGATATTCAGAGTATGTTTGACCAAACGAAGTTGATTTTTCAAATACTAGTCGCAAGTGATCATCAGTTTTAAATCAATTGCGCTTATATTTTAGAATGATAACTTAAGCTATCGAACCAATGACTGACTATTGATCCTGTTGATAGCTGTTGTTAGTATCGCACCCGGATTTTTAAAGTTAGGAATACGAGACCCTGCTTTTAATCTTTGTTAGGAAAGGGAATCATATTAATGAAAATAGCAGCATTATATGATATTCACGGAAATTATCCTGCTTTGAAAGAGGTTTTAAAACAGGTAAAGAAACTGTCTCCAGACTTAGTTGTTTTGGGAGGTGATCTGATCGCGGGACCTATGCCTTTGGAAACGCTGTCGTTATTAAAGCACGTTTCCACCACATTCAAAACTGTGGGAATTATGGGAAACAACGATCAAGATATCGTTGATATTTATGCAAAAAAAAGAGTTGGACTATCTAGAAAGGCAACTGAGCAATTGACTTGGATAGCAAATCAATTGAGCTATAAGCAAGTGTCTTTCCTAAGAAACTTACTTCCCAGTATTAGTATTGGAAATTATTTCTTTTGTCATGCTGTGAAAAATGATAACACTACTGTTTTTTCTCCACGACAAAATAAAGCCTACATAGAGGCTTTATTTAAAGGAGTTCAAGAATCGTATATTATTTGTGAACATACTCATATACAGTTTGAATTGTCCTTGCCTAATAAAAAGATTATCAACGCAGGCAGCATAGGCATGCCATTCTCAAACCAATTTGGCGCGCAATGGTTGTGGCTGGACGATAACAGAGTTGAATATAAAAGAACCATTTTCAATCAACAAGCTGCAATACAATTGATTAGTCAGACTGAATACCCCTTCAAGAACGAATTTATTGCGAATAATCTTCGAAGTACAATATCCTTGAGTCAAGGATATAGCATCTTAAATACACTAATTCGCGCCCAAAATGCGCAACACGATTTAAGTTAATACGTAAAAACATCTGGAATTATTTCTCAATTAAGCCGCTTGATGTTAAAGATCAGTGAGTATGAATTCCCTGTTAACCGCCTTAGTGAATTCGAAACAGATTGCCTAGGCCTCTTTAAAGTCATGGGTAACGACTGAAAATACTATTGAGGGGTATTGTCTATGCAACTTGGCAGCTAAGCGGTGATTTCACCACAGAAATAACGTTCGGTGGCATCGAGATTGGACACGTATTACCAATAGTGTCCTTGGTTAAACAGATGTTGTGGATCATACTTTGTTATAAGTTTTCTCAGTTTGCGACCTGTTTCTTCCGGCCAAATACGTTGACTTTCTTCTATCGATAGATCACTTGAGTAGGAACTATAGACACCCGTCCCTAAATCTTGTAGTGGGCCAAAAACCTCCTTAGCATGAGGCTCTGTGTCCTTTTGCAACCACATAGCTAAGAATACTTTCGCTTTTCGATCATGCCATGCAGTTTCATCAGCGTTAATGGTATTTAGCGGGCCGTCAATTGCTCTCATTTCGATACCAATGATTCCTGGAGAAACAAGTATTTTGCTGATAATATCGCCAATATTAGCATTCATGGCATCCAGTAAAATATTTTTTACGAAAACAGGTTGTTGTCCAGAATGCGGGATATGAGGAGCCTTGACCAATTCAGCATAGCTTTTTGTCTCTAATTGATGTTTATTCACTTCAGAAAGGCTTAGAGCTGATTTAAACAAGGCTTTCGCATCAGAATTTATAGAACCTGCCCAAAAATTACTAGCATTAATGTGAACAGTATTTCTATTCTCGGCAGTCAACATGAGATTGCTGCTCATTTTACTAGATGCTTGAGTTATCCAACTTTGCCATTGCTGAATGAACTTTGTCAAATTGCTCGTTTGGGATTCAATGGTTTGTACAGTAAATGGTAGCGAAATATCGGATTTCTTTTCAACCAACTTACTTGCTTTAAAAGTGAACGCTGTAACCATTCCTAACTGTGAATTTCCACCTCGAATACCCCAAAAAAGATCAGGATACTTTTGATGATCAGTCACACGGATCTCACCATCAGCGGTTACTAGTCTAGCGCTGACAATATGATCGATTGTCAACCCTAGACGACGAACGAGTAAGCCAATGCCACCACCTGTGGCGAGTCCACCAACACCTGTATCACCAAAATCACCACTTGAGATGATTAAATTAAACGGACGTAAAGCCTCGGCAACATCTCCCCAGACTGCGCCTGCTTGAACCTGAACCAATCCCTGTTCCGCGTCAGTGACGGTAACGCTATTTAACTGTGAAATATCTAAAATGATACCGCCATTATTCACCGAAGCCATTGAAATGCCATGACCGCCGCTACGAAATGAAAACGGAATACTGTGGCTAACATTTTCTCTAATTTTTTTGACGTATTGAATGCTAGCAATGACATCACGCTCTGTCGTTGCCCTTAAGATTAGCTTTGGACGACCGGTGACAAAATAGTTTGAACACATAAGTTCATAGTCATCAGAAGTGGGATCGATTGCGATCTTCTTTAGTGCTACTGGTAACTTAGGCCACGTGGCGTTAACATCGTTATTCATCAAATTCCTCCTAAAATTTTTTTCATGGTTGGTAAAAATTGCTCTTACAGATGCTAAAAAATGATTCATCATCAGCGACAGTCGTCTATGTTAGAAAACGCCTTTATTAGTGGCTGCTTAAAAATTCTATAATTCAGGCAGTTAAGCTAATATATGCATTAT
>OLOA01003904.1_pt1 | contig 11761 bp, 8 predicted proteins | sample 1672201 | NCBI WGS metagenome assembly OLOA01 (sample SAMEA3136658, study PRJEB25190) | human gut metagenome
GCGGGATAACGTCCCCGCGCGGAAAGGAGGAGCGGCCTATGCGGTCTCTTCGCATGAAGATGGTCATGATCATGGTCATCCTGATCCTGGCGCTCATGCTGACGACCGGCGCGTTTTTGATGAGCGGCGTCGGCAATTTCTACGTCTCGCAGTTCTATGAGCAGATGGAAGAGACGTTCACCCCGGAATTCATCGTCCAGCTGCAGCGGCTTTCGGAGGAAGACAACGCCCCCGCGCAGATGAAGGCGCTGCTGATGGCCCAGGCGGGGCTCGGCATCGACATCACGGGCCGCAACGTCTACATCCTCGACCAGACCGGCTCCGTGCTCGACAGCTCCAACCAGAAGACCAGCGTCGCCATGACGCAGAACATCCTCTCCGCCATGAACGGCGAGGTCGGCCAGAGCAGCGCGATCACGAACAACTATATGGACCTCGCCGTGCCGGTCGACGCCGCGTCCGGCAGCTATATCGCCTACATCCGCGATAACCGCGCCACGGTCGACGCGCTGACGAGCGAGCTGCTGAGCATCATCCTGCGCGCGCTGGTGCTGGGGCTCGTGATCTGCGTGATTTTGTCGTTCCTGCTCTCGCAGATCCTCATCACGCCCATCCGCGCGCTGACCATCGGAACCAAGCGCGTCGCCGCGGGCGACTATACCGGCCGCGTCACGGTCGACAGCCGCGACGAGATCGGCGATCTGACCCAGAACTTCAACCACATGGCCAAGGTCCTGCAGGATACCATCGCCGAGGCCGAAAACGAGCGCAACAAGCTCTCGACCCTGTTCCTGCACATGACCGACGGCGTCGTCGCCTTCAACGCGGCGGGCAGCGTCATCCACTATAACCCGGCGGCCACGCAGATGCTCGCGCAGAACCTGTCGGACCAGACGACCTTCGACGAGATCTTCTCGAAGGAGGCCGAGCTCGACACCCTCCTGACCCTCCGCCGCCCGCAGTATATCGAGACCCAGAAGACCGTCGGCGACCGGGAGCTGGAGCTGTTCATGGCCCCGTTCTCGTCCGACCATACGCAGGGCGGCGTGCTCGTCGTCATCCACGACGTGACCGAGCAGCGCAGGAGCGAGCAGCTCAAGCGCGAATTCGTCGCCAACGTCTCGCACGAGCTGCGAACGCCGCTGACCAATATCAAATCCTACGCCGAAACGATCGTCGACACCGGCGACGAGCTGCCGCCGGAGCTGCGCTCGAATTTCATGAACGTCATCATCAGCGAGGCCGACCGCATGACCCGCATCGTGCAGGATCTGCTCACGCTCAGCAAGATCGATTACGGCAAGATGGAGATGAACATCTCCCGGTTCCCGTTCTTAAAAGCCGTGCAGAATGTCTACGACGCGGCGAAGCTCAACGCCGAACAGAACCACCACCACACTATGACGCTCACCTGCGAGGGGGACATTCCCGACGTCAACGGCGACCGGGAGCGCATCGAGCAGGTCATTACCAACATCGTCTCCAACGCTGTCAAGTATACGCCCGACGGCGGCAAAATCGACATGACCGTCGGCACGAGCGGCAAAAACGTCTTTGTCCGCGTGACCGACAACGGCATCGGCATCCCCGAAAAGGATCTGCCGCGCCTGTTTGACCGGTTCTACCGTGTGGACAAGGCGCGTTCGCGCGAATCCGGCGGCACGGGCCTCGGCCTTTCCATCGCGCAGGAGATTTTGAACCAGCACAAGGGCAGCATTGAAATTTCGTCCGAATACGGCAAGGGTACCTCGGTCCTCATCACCATGCCCGCCGCGGAGGCGCAGGCATGAAGCAGAAACGAAGACATGGCCATGGCCAGAGACTGCTGGAGATCGGAAAGGACATTCTGATCGTGTTTCTCGTGCTGGTCAACGTGACGCTTGCGATCATGTGCCTGCCGACAAAGACGCTCACGCAGACCAAATGGCTGGCAAGCGCGCTGCGCCCGTTTGCGGGGCTGTTCGGCCTCAATGAAGCGGAGCTGACCTATACCGCGCCTGCCACCGGCAGCGCGTTCATCGGCGCGGCGCAGCCCGTCGCCGTCACGCTGAGCACCGAGGCTGGCAGGCAGAGCGCACAGTATGACTTTGCCGCCCTCGATACGCTCTACGGGCAGTACGGAGGGCTGCTTGCGCAGGCGCTCGAAAGCGCCGAGACGCCGCAGGCGTGCGCCGAATCGGCGTTTTATGCCGCTTTGCGGAAGCCCGGCGCGGCCTTCTGCTTCCCGGGACAAATTTCCCCCGCCGTGCTCGGCGCGTGGCTGAACGTGCGCGCGCCGGAGGGCGCGGACGCGCAGTGGTACGTGCTGGCGCTGGACGGAGAGACGGTTCAGCTGTATCTGCTGGGCGACGGCTGCTATCGCGCGCAGACGGCGCTTTCCGCCGAGACGCTTGCGACCGAGCTTTCCGCCGCCGTCCCGGACGGCAGCTTCTTCGCGTTTGAATCGGACGACGCACCCTACAGCGCGCTCGATCCGCTCTCGCTCATCAGCGCGTCAAGCGCCGCCGTCTGCACCGGCCTCGGCACGAACCCGTGCGACGCGCGATTTATTTCCGCCCTCGCAACCCAGATCGGCATCAACCCTTACGGCGACGCACGCTTCGTCGGAAACGACGGCACGACGTCCTTTACCGAAACCGGCCTGCGCCTGCGCGTGAGCGCGCAGGGCAGAATTGAACTGCAGATCCTCCAGCCGGACGACCGCTTCCAGAGCGCGTCGGCAGGCACGCTTGACCGCATCGAGGCTGCGCGCAGCCTCCTCAGCCGCCTGACCGGTGACAGCTACGGCGAGGCGCGGGTCTATCTGCAAAGCTATCTGGCCGACGGCCAGAGCGCCGTGTGCACCTTCGGCTATTATCTGTCCGGCATCGAGATCGCACCGCGCGGCGCGATCGAGCTCCGCTTCGACGGCACGCAGATCACGAACGCCTCCGTCCTGTACCGCAGCTACACGGCCTCGTCAACGCCCGCAGCGCTCCTGCCCGCCGCGCAGGCAGCCGCCTGCCTGCCGAAGGGCGGCACGCTCCGCCTTCTGTACGCCGAAAGCACCGGCGGTGAACTCACTGCCGGGTGGGAGACGGAGTAAGCGTGATATGCTCCCGCCCGCGATGCACTGGCGCGGGAGCGCCTGAGAGGTCGCAGCAGGTAATTGCGAAAAGCGATAGTCCGATGCGAATCCGCAGGCTTTTCGCTGTTAATCGTAGGGGTCGATGCCCACATCGACCCGGCAGAACGCACCGTTTCTGCGGGAATCTTAGGGTGTATCTGAAAACTCCCAACGCACCCGGACAGCGGGCCTTTTTGCGGTGCGCCGCGTCATTTTTCCTTGAAATACGTCAGTATTCCTGCGAAAAAATGTCTTGCGCAACGCAAAAATCCCTCGCTGCCGGTCACATCATGAGTTTTCAGATACACCCTAGGCGAATTCGCAATTTCCCAGCGGGCCGATGTGGGCATCGGCCCCTACAAACAAGTGGGTAAATCCATACAGATTCGCCGAAGACCTCTTTAGAACAGCTGCTTTCCGCCGTATCCATCGCACCACTGACTCAAATTTTCCATCAGGAGGAGCCGCCATGAGCGCTTCGCGCATGAAAAATCTGATCCTTCTCATTCTGACGCTCTGTGCGCTGGGGCTTTTGTGCATCGTCGTTCCGAACCGGCTTGCGCAGACGCATGAGCAGCGGCAGATGCTGCAGGAGCTGAAGACACTCTACGAGAGCTACGGCCTTTCCGTTTTGCTCGACGAGCTTCCGCGCAGTCCCGTGCTCTACAGTGTCGAGCTTTCTGAGGACGGCGCGCAGACCGCCGCGCAGGCGCTGCTCGGCGCGAAGGCCGCGCCCGCAGGCGAATCCGGCTTTGAGAGCACCTACGAATCCGAGCTTGGGACGCTCCATATCACGCGCACGGGCGGCTTCTCCGCCGTGATGACCGGCGGCAGCCGGGTGCGGAGTTCTGAAAAGGCCGCAGAAAAGCTGCTGCGCGCCATGGATTTTCAATATCAGACCCTCACGCGGGAGCAGACGGAGACGGGCGCCGTGCAGATCCGCACCTCGCAGACGTTGCTCGGCGTGCCGGTGCTCGGCAGCCAGCTGGCGCTAAGCTACACGGACGATTGCCTCACGGCGGTCGAGGGCACGTTTTATACCGGCGGAAGCTCCATTACGCGCGTGTCGGAGCAGGAGGCCATCTCCGCCGCTGACGCGCTGGCGCAGCTGCTGGCCCGGCGTGACGCGCTCGGCTGGGTTGGAAGCGCGGTGACGGGTCTTACGCAGGCGTATCTGCCGTCCGATCAGGCCGGTACGGGCATCCGCTTCGTGCCGGTCTGGCTGGTCGAAACGGACGCGGGAAGCTTTTTTATCAACGGCATTACGCGCGAAATCACGGCGGAAACATAGCGTCCGCCGTCTGCGCCTGTCGAATTATGAAGAAAATCTGAAGATTTCCTGCTGCTGCATTGTCATTTTCCTTTACATTCCTGCCGTGGTGTGCTATTCTAATAGCGGCCGAATTTGGCTTTGTTAACATAACGCGTTTCCGCAAACACTCTTAGTGTCAACTGATGTCAACTGACGCTACCAAAGAGGGATTACATTTTGATCAAATACATCGTTCAAGGCGGCACAAAGCTTTCCGGCTCCGTGACCATTTCCGGGGCCAAGAACGCGGCGGTCGCGATCCTGCCGGCCACGCTGCTCGTCAGCGGCCCCTGCCGGATCGAAAACGTACCGGATATTTCAGACGTTCGTCTGCTGCTGGAGATCCTGCGCGATATGGGCGCGGAGATCCGGCGCTACGGCCGCAACACGCTCGAGATCGACTGCACCCGCGCCCGCAACGCGACCGCGCCCATCGAGCTTGTCCGCCGTATCCGCGCGTCGTATTATCTCATCGGCGCAGAGCTTGGCCGCTTCGGCCATGCCCATGTCGCCATGCCGGGCGGCTGCAACTTCGGCGTCCGCCCCATCGACCAGCACATCAAGGGCTTCGAGGCCATGGGCGCCATGGTCGAGCAGGCCGGCGGCTATGTCTGCGCCGACGCCCCGAAGGGCGGGCTGCGCGGCGGCCATGTCTATCTTGATATCGTCTCCGTCGGCGCGACGATGAACATCCTGCTTGCGGCAGTTTTGTGCAGCGGCATGACGATCATCGAAAACTGCGCCAAGGAACCGCACATCGTCGACCTCGCGAACTTCCTGAACGCCATGGGCGCGCAGATCTCCGGCGCGGGCACCGACGTCATCAAGGTGCGCGGCGTCAAGGCGCTGCACGGCGGCTGCTATTCCATCATCCCCGACCAGATCGAGGCGGGCACGTATATGGCCGCTGCCGCCGCAGTCGGCGGCGACGTGCTGATCGAAAACGTCATCCCGAAGCATCTCGACTGCATCACTGCAAAGCTGCGCGAGATCGGCGCGGACATCACGGAGTATGACGACGCCATCCGCGTCGAATCCGCCTACCGCCTGCACCGCGCGAACGTCAAGACCATGCCGTACCCCGGCTTCCCGACCGATATGCAGCCGCAGATCACCGTCTGTCTGGCTACCGCCGTCGGCACCAGCCTCGTGACCGAGGGTGTCTATGACAATCGCTTCCGCTACACGGCCGAGCTTGGCCGCATGGGCGCAAATATCCAGGTCGAGGGCAAGACCGCTATCATCGACGGCGTGCAGACGCTGCGCGGCTGCGAGGTCCGCGCCTGCGACCTGCGCGCGGGCGCTGCGATGGTCATCGCTGCCATGTGCGCCGAGGGCATGACGCTCATCGAGGATGCGCACTTCATCGAGCGCGGCTACGAGGACATCGTCGGCAAGCTCACCGCGCTCGGCGCGCATATCCGCCGCATCGAAACCTACGAAACCCCCAGCGTCTCAGAGGACGCCGGCTGAACAAAATTTCCCCGGCAGGACAATTTTGAAGTGACCCCAAAAAGCTAGAAAACACAAACTGTTCAAGCAGCCGAACGGGCTTGCTGTCTGTGAATCACAGGCGGCAAGCCCGTTCGCTTTGCCTTGATTCAGCGGTTGTTGCAGGTTTGTAAGGTTTTGTCACTTAAACCGTTGGCTTTCCTGTTGGATAAGACCCGCTCAAAGGTAGCCGTGTTTTGGAGCATCTGCATCAGAATGCCCTTACTTTCTCTGACCTTCAGCAGATCCGTAAGGCTGTGAATTTTCTGATGCCCATGTGCCAGTCGAACCGGCAGACCCAGCGGGAGCTGATGGGTGTCAATGCAAGGACAACGGCGCTTCTGAATACCTCGTATAATTGCAGATAACGCAAAAGGCACGACGCAATGTCGTGCCTTTTCTGCATCATTCATATTGCCGGTTCAGTGCAGGAGTTTCGGCTTTCCTGCGCTCATTTTTGCACTTGTTTTCGCAGCAAGGACTTTACTTGCCCATGCGAAGAAGTATGGCACAGAGTTGAACAGATAACTGGTGTGCATCAGTTCGTCCAGCAGCTCTTCCATCGTAAACGGCCGGTATCCATAGGGGCTCATCTCGCCAATATAATCGTCCAGCTGGTCACGCGCCGCCGCCCGCAGGAACTTCTTCGTATCCTTGTTCGCTTTCGCAAGGCGCTTGATGTACTCCTCTGCCTTATCGAACTGATTCAGCTTGTAATACAAAACTGCCAGCGGCAGGAGCATCTGCGTTTCCTCATAGGAATCGAACTGCTTATGGAGCGCCAGCGCGTGCATCTCGTCTTCCATATAGGCATACAAATGCATCAGCTGATAGCGGACGCCGAGATTATCGTTCTCGCACAATTCCAACAGGCGCTGCCCTTCGTCGATCGCCCGGCGCATCATGCCGCAGGAAATTAAAACGTCAAAGTATGTATAGCGCACGCGCATATATGGTCTGGTTTCAAACGCTGTCCAAAACTCACCGGCGTACTCCTTGAACGCGCCGGACTTTTCCATCTGCTTGTCCGCTGCGTCGAGCAGCTCCTGCAGGGCAAGCCGCCGCTCGTCCGGCTGCTCCGCTGTACGCAGGATCAATTGGAGTCTTGCATCCAGATTGTCCGGCTCCAGCTCCAGCGCCTTGTGCAGATATTCCACTCTTTTTTTCTTCGACGTGACCTGTTCGGCGAGATCCAGATAATCGTCCGCTGTTTCAGGCGCAGATTCTTTCTGCTCTTTGCATTTTAGATTGTATTCTGCAAAGAACCGCTCCGCCAGGGCATCCACGTCGGCTTCGTTCTCCGTGTCCTCTGCGTGAGCGTCCAGGAATTTCTGCAATTCTTTCAAAACCTTTTCTGAGTCTCTGCTCATTTTATCGCGCCTCCCGTATCTGTTGTATGCTGTTTGGTTTCTCTGCATAAATTATACCAGATTCATCAACATTCGTCGAGAGATATATGCCAAAACGACTATGATTCTTACCAGTCTGTACCGCACCATCTTTTTTCCTGAATAGCTTTTTCAGAAAATGCCCAATTCTCTCGATTTACGTAGAAATATGAAAATCAAAAAACTAGATTTACGCTGTCCTCTCTGAAAAAATTCAAGACGAAATATGCCGATCAGCTTCATATCCCTTATGTTTTGCATGCCGGCGATTTCAAAGAGGAAGACAGCATCGTATTTCTTCCGTTGTATATGACCCCACTGCTATAATAAGTGATGTGCAAAAGTACGGCAAGCGCTCCGCAGCCGTCTTCGCCTGTGCCGCCCACGCGTCCTGCGCAGCCCGAGCCTGCCGAACCTGTGACGCAGTCCGCTCCGCAGGGAAAGCCCGTTGTGTTCTCTCTGGTGCCTGAGCTGCCAGCCCAGCCGCAGCGGACTAACAGATACTGCCCGCACTGCGGCGCGCCCGTCAAGCTGTCCGACGCCGTATTCTGCACCGTATGCGGTAAGAGCCTTTCATAATCCCCCCGCCACAAGAAACAGGGCTGTCTCAAATGATTGAAACATCATTGAGACAGCCCTGTTTTTTGATTTATGGACTTATGCGAACGTACCGTTCAGGGATTGGGTCAGGCCGGACAGTACGCCGGTGATCGTCAGCAGGACACCCAGAATGATTGCCAGCACGTAGACGCAGAAATAGCTGCGGGCATAATTGCGGCGGTTGATGTTCGCGCTGCCGATGGCGTGGACGATCAGGAAGATCCAGCCCAGGAGCGGCAGGGCGTAGAGAATGCCGAGACCAAAATAGCTCCACGGCGACAAGGGGCGGTACGCCTCCGGCAGGTGCTGCAGTTCAAATTCGTTCATGTGTCTTCCTTCTTTCTTACAAATGCTCCTTGCAGGTCAGCTGCGCGACGTCCAGCCGGAACACGGCCGCGCGCTGCGCCTGCTCGTCTGTAAAGGTAAACAGACGGCTCTTTTCATAGTGCGCCATAATTGCCGACAGCGCCCGCTTCTTTTCCTCCGACTCCTGCACCTCGCAGATCACGCCCGTTCCGATCACGCTCTGATAGCGATAGGAATACGAGCAGCCGGTCTGTCCGGCTGTGAGCGCGTGCGCGCAGTCCAGCTCAAAGCCGACGCGCGGCGCAGTGCGGATGAGCTCTGCCTTGCGGCCCTCGTGCGCGCCGTGGAAATAAAACCGGTCAGGTGAGCCGGGGACAAAGGCGAAATTCAGCGGCACGATGTACGCCCCCTCCGGGCAGGAAAAGCCGACACGGCAGCAGGTGCAGGACTCGATCACCTGCAAAATCCGTTCGCGGTCCGTGACCGCGCGGTCAGCCCGTCTCATGCCAGCCGGACGCCGCCCGCCTGCCGGATCGAGAGCACGTGGCAGCGGCCCTCGCCGAGCACGGCCTCCATATTGGCGCGGAAGGACGCAAGCGCTTCATTCGGCACGAACGCCAGCAGCGTCCCGGCAAAGCCGCCGCCGTGAATGCGGCAGGCGCCGCGCCCGGCAAGCTGCTTTTCACAGGCAGCCAGCGCAAGGGCCATCTGCTGGTGCTCCCGGCTCCCGGCAGGAACCACGTTCTGCAGCAGCATCCACGACGAGCGCCCGGAATCGCGCACGCCCGCAAGGAAGCCCTCAAAATCGTCCCGTTCCAGCGCCTGCACCTGCTGCTGCACCCGGCGGTTTTCGTCAAAGAAATGCATCGCGCGCAAAACGGCGCGGTCGCCCGCCGCCTCGCGGGCCGCCTTGAGATTTGCGTAGAATTCCGCCTCGTCCACCTCGCGCAGCACGTCCTTGCCGAACACGCGGGCTACGCGGCGCATTTCCTCGGGGATGGCGGCGTATTCGTCCGTCAGATCTGCGTGATCCGCGCCGGAATCGAGCGTGCAGAGCGTGTAGCCGCAGTGCGCAAAATCGAACGCCGCCTGCCGGACGGCGGGGTGCGCCGGGTCGGCAAAATCGATGAAGACCAGCCCGCCGACGCTGGAGGCCATCTGATCCATGAGGCCGCAGGGCTTGCCGAAATAGACGTTCTCGGCATACTGGCCGATCTGCGCGATCTCGATGGCAGAGCATTTTTTATCGAAAAACAGCTCGTTGCAGATCGTGCCGATCAGAACCTCGAATGCGGCGGAGGACGACAGACCGGAGCCGGGCAGGACGGTCGAGCGGACAGCCGCGTCAAAGCCGTGCAGCTTACAGCCGCGCTGCGCAAACGCCGCAGCAACGCCGCGCACGAGCGCGGCGGTCGTATTTTTTTCTTCCGCGTGGACGGACAGATCATTCAGATCGATCTCGCCCGGGGCATAGCCCTCGGACGCAACGCGGATGATGGAATCGGGCCGCAGCGTGACCTCCGCCGTCGTTTCCAGATCGACAGCCGCAGCCAGCACGCAGCCGTGCTGATGGTCGGTATGGTTGCCGCTGATCTCCGTGCGGCCCGGCGCGGAAAAGCGATAGCTTGTCTGCATATGCAAACGCCTCCGTTCCCCCGCCTCCCGGCGGGGCGTCTTTTTCTGTATTATACCTGATTTCCAGCCTTCCGGCAAGAGTCATTCTGCCAAAACAGAAAGCAGCCGGCAGACAAGTCTCTGCCGGCTGCTTTGGTACACAAAGGATCGAACATGAATCGTATCAGAACGTTGCGACGTTCTGCTCGGCAGGCTCGGCGGGCTGCACGTTCACAGCCGTCAGGATGGGTCCAACGCCCTTGTAGAGCGTGTGGAACTTGACCTCGACCGTCGCTGTCACCCAGACCCAGCTTCTGGCCGCAAGGCCGGAGGCCGCCGCGAATCTGCACGGCAGACCCATGAACGTGATATCCGCCTCGCAGCAGGTCATGACGAACCGGCCAGGAGCAAACATCCCCTCTTTTTCCCGGCGCAGGCGCGCGACCTGCCCCTTGAATTTCACGGTCTTGCCCGCGTACTTCTTGGGTTCCTCGGTGATATCGCGGTAGAACAGGGCATAATCCTCGTCCCTGATCTCGACCACGGGCGCGTTCAGGTCGAACGGCAGCGGGTCTTCGATATCGTCATAGTGCGTCGAGCCGTCGGTGTATTCATAGAGAATGTCGATCTTCCGGTTCACGGCCCGGGCGATCTTGTGGTACGGCATGGCGTCCGTGCCGGGGGCCATGCGGTTGAGAACCAGCATCTCCGCGCCTGCCAGCTTGTCCACGACGAGCTGGCGCATATTGGCGTTGTAGCTGAGGAAGGTCGCCGCGTCGGCAAACATGACCTCCTGCGCGATCTTCCAGTGGTCGGGGGTCTTGAGGTAGAAATCCGCAGCAAGATGCATCCCGTTGAGCTCCACGACCACACGCTCGGCCCGGTATTTCTTCTGCAGGCCGGTCAGCAGCTCCGGGCTGAGGTCTTCATAGTCCAGAACCTGCTCGTAGACCTCCTTGTGGGGGTAGGTCGAGACGTCGTATTCCTCCTCGCCCTCCTCGAAAACCAGCAGAAGCGTCCGCTCACCGGTGTTGAAACGCTCGTCCTCGAGCGTTTCCTGAATGAACTTCGTCTTGCCGGACTCCAGAAAGCCGGTAAAGACGTACATGGGGATATCAGGCATAGCCATAGAGAAAACTCCTTACTGCTTTTCCACGCCGAAGAGCTTCGCAACAGCCTCTTCGTTCAGCTTCGAGCCGATCACGCAGATGCGGCCCGTGACCATCGCGCCGCCGTCGCGGATATCCGGCTCACCGGGGACATAGTCGAAGTGGATCCACTTCTCGCCCTCCGCGTTCGCCACATAGCCCTTTGCGCGCAGGACAATGCCGTAGGCATCCGTGTCCCCAAGCGCCTTCAGGATGCGCTCGATCTCGGCCTTTGTGAATTTCTTGTGCGTTTCCTCGCCCCAGCTGATGAAGACCTCGTCGGCGTCATGGCCGTGGTGGTGATGGTGATGATGGTGGTGCTCATGCTCGTCGTCATCGTCGTCATCGTGATGGTGGTGGCAGGCGCAGTCCGGGTCATCGCATTCATCGTCATCGTCGTCATCATGGTGATGATGGTGATGGTGCTCGTGCTCGTCGTCATCCTCGTCGTGGTGATGATGGTGGCAGGCGCAGTCCGGATCGTCGCACTCGTCGTCCTCGTCATGGTCATGATGATGGTGGTGCGCCTCTTCTTCGAGCTTTGCAAGCTCGATGGCGATGGTGCTGCGCTGCTCCATCGCCTCCATCAGCTGCTCGCCGGTCAGCTCCGGCCACGGGGTCGTAACGATCACGGCGTCCTTGTTGTGTTCGCGGATCATGTTGACGCACTGGTCGAGCTTTTCCTCCGTCATGCCGTCGGTGCGGCTGAGGATGATGGTGTTGGCCGTCTCGATCTGGTTATTGTAGAACTCGCCGAAGTTCTTCATATACATCTTGCACTTCGTCGCGTCCGCCA
>OLOA01003908.1_pt1 | contig 11757 bp, 9 predicted proteins | sample 1672201 | NCBI WGS metagenome assembly OLOA01 (sample SAMEA3136658, study PRJEB25190) | human gut metagenome
GAAATGCGTAGCATTTTGGAGGTTAGCTCTGAACAGTTACCTTTATTTTAAATCACCAAGGAGACAAGAACAAATATCAATGTTCGACAATTCGACGTTAAAAATCGGCAAAAATAGTCAGAAAGTCGAGCGGTTTTAGGTGCATTTTAGCTGTACAAATATTGACAAAGACCTTAGAAAAGGGTTATCATTTTGTTATGAATGTAGGGGATAAGCTGATACGGAGATGGCGGAATACCGTGCGTTATAGATTGCATGAAGAGATTAGAGGAGTGTGGCGCGTATGAAAGACAATTTGCCGATGTTGGAGGTAAAGGCCCTAGGCGGCTTTTCGATGAGATATGGAGAGAAAACGATTTCGATTGGCAGTGGGAAATCGACAAAGGCAGTGAAGCTTTTGCAGATTCTGGTATGCAGCGAGGGACGTACTGTTTCCAGAGAACGATTGTTGGATATGTTGTATGGGAATGAAGATATCACGGATGCTGCGAATAATCTGCGCGTGACTACATTTCGCCTGAAGAAGATGCTGGTGACGGCGGGGCTTCCTCAGTATGATTATATACAGATCAAGAGCGGCATGTATTCCTTTGCTGCACCGATGGAAGTGGTGCTGGATGCAGACGGGTTTGTGTCACTGTGCGACCAGGCAGATGAGACAGAGAATGCCGAAGAGAAGATCGATCTGCTGAAGAAGGCCTGTCAGTTATACGGCGGGGATTATCTTCCGGATTTTATCTGTGACGGTGTGGTCCTGGCGAAGAATTCTAATTACAAAGAGAAATATACAAATGCATTGAATACATTGTGCGAATTACTGATGGACAGAGGCGAATATGAGACAGCCATTGAAGTCTGTGAACCGGCCTGCAGAATGTATCCCTTCGATGAGTGGCAGGCTATTCAGATCGACTGCCTCATGCGCATGAAGAAATACGATGAGGCTCTGAAGGAGTATGAGAATACGGCCAAGATGTTTGTGGATGAGTTGGGAGTGTATCCGTCAGAACGAATGATGAAGCTTTTTGAGCAGATGAACGGGCGGATGAACTTCAAGACCCAGTCGCTGCCGGAGATGGAGAAGCGTCTTAAGGAGACGGACAAGGGCAGCGGGGCTTATTTCTGCAGTCTTCCGGGATTCCGTGATACATACCGCCTGCTGGCCAGAATCGTAGAACGTAACGGTCAGTCCGTTTATCTGATGCTCTGCAGTATTACCAACGGCAAAGGGCAGCCGATGAAGAATGAGGAACGGCTGGATATGATGGGCAAGGAGCTGCAGGACACATTGGCGCATTGCCTGAGAAGAGGTGATTCTTATACGCGGTACAGTAAGTCACAGTATTTGCTGCTCCTGGTGGGAACCAACAGAGAGAACTGCAGTCTGATTTTTGAGAGAATCCAGAAGTATTTCTCAAGAGAGCATAAGACCTGGAGTAAGTATCTGGAGTATGCGGTATCATCCGTGGCAGACAGCGGATTTAATAGTGAAGATAATGAGAATAAATGGAAATGGGGCAAAACATGGGACAAATAGTAAGACAGCAGAATTTCCAGCGTTCTCCCAATCTGATCAGTATTTGCGTGGATGAGATTCGGAATGGTGAATTGTCAGGGCGTCTGTATCATTGCTACAGCGAAGAAGCCTGTCCTTTCTCAAATGTGGCTCATCTGATCGAGCTGGCAGAGAATCTATTTGACCAGATTAAGTTTCCGCAGGCATCGACACAGATGCGGACATTTACAGAAAAGAGCCAGAAGACGGTACAGCCGCCTGAGAAGAAGAAATCAGCAGAAGAGCTTGAGAAGGAGCGCGGCAAAAAGGGGACGATGTTGCTGTACGTGCAGTATCGTCAGCGGTCAACCTGGCAGGGCATGGTCAAATGGGTAGAAGGCGATCAAGAGTGGAAATTCTTCAGTGAATTGGAACTTTTTAAGATTATTAATCAGGCGATACAGTAATAAAGCCAACAGAACGAATGAAATAACAGACATTGATAAGCAGAGGGTTTACTAAATCTTCTTCGACATGACAAAACGACAAAGAGGCGGACATCCGGATCGATTAAAGGATGCGCCTCTTTTTGTGTTCAGAAGGGGAAATAGGGCAATCTTCCGGATGTAAAAAAGATAGATAGAATTAGGATGATTTCAGGAATATTACGTCATGCACCCGCATATAATGGTTGAGATGACGGATCGGCCGAACATTACACAAAATATAATCGTCACAATGTCGAATAATGAAATAATCATTGAAATGTGTCGGGAAAATGCATTAAGGGAAAATTAAAAAAACTGCAAAAAATGTAGTTTTGTAATGGTTGGCGTAATGGGTGATTCGCTATAATAAAACTACAATAACGGAGTAATCCAGAAAGGACGATGAAGGTACTGTCATGAAAGGAAGGACGAAGAAAGCAGATACATTTCTGGTCAAGATTATGGATCATGAGCATGCAACATGGCAAGGGAAAGTGACATGGATTGAAGGACAACGTGAACAGTACTTCAGAAGTGCACTGGAACTCATCAAACTGATAGATGACGCTGTTGAGAAAGAGCAGGAAATGGAAGGAGGAAATGATGTTGAGTAAGTTTAATAATAAGAAGCATAGACGATTGACAGCGATGCTGCTGTGTGCGGCATTGATGCTTGGCAGTGTAACCTCTGTTTCCGCAGATATTTCTGCAGCGGATTCAGAGACAGAAGTTCAGAATTATGCAGAAGAGTCATCGACAGAAGCGGTTTCCTATGGGGCACCGGAGACTCAGGCAGAAGTTCAGGAAGGGACACCTGTTGCAGAGGAGACAGAAGCACCTGCAGCAGATACTCAGCAGACAGAGGCACATACCGAAGCTTCAACAGAAGCACATACAGAGACAGCATCGGAAACTCAGACACCTGAGACAGAGACACCGGTTTCAGAAGCGACAGAACTCAGACAGGATTTCACAGATGGTATCAGTGTTATCGCTAATCTTCCGGATGGCGCATTTGAAGCGGCAACTTCAGATATCACGATGCAGGTCAACGAACTGACATCCGCACAGCTTACATATATTACATCTTTGATGGATAAAGAAATCGACAAAGATACATATGAAGTTGGCGACTATGTGATATTTGATATTAAATTCCTTGTGAATGGTGTGGAAACAGAGCCATTAAAAGAAATTACAGTCAATATTAAAAACAGCAAAATCAATGTTGGTGACGTGGAAAGTGCAAAGGTATTTTACTTTGACTCACACGATACAAATACTTCCTCTGATGATGAACTTGCAGAAATTTCACAGAGAAGTCTTTTGATTAAAGAATTTCAGAAAGCCGGTAAAAGCACAGCGAACATTGATGACTACGATTTGTCAAATATCATTTTAAATGATAAGGGCAAAGCAACAGAAATCAATTTCGAGGCAAGAAAGAATACAATCTATGGCTGTTATGTAGTCAATGAGATTGAGAAAGAATCCGAAACAGAAGATATAAATAAGAAAGAAACAGAAGCTGAAACCGAATTAGAGTCTGAAACTGAATTAGAATCTGAAAGCGAATCAGAATCCGAAACAGAAAATGAACTTTACACAACAGATTTTACAAATCAGACATTAGATTACGAAGATACACAGGTAAAGATTTCTGTAGAAGCAGTTGAAGAAAATGCAATTCCGGAAGGTGCTTCATTAAGTGTGACACCGATTGTCAAAGATAACAGTGATACATCAGCTCAGTATGAAGCAGTTGAAAAGCTGCTTCAGGAAAAAGTGGAAAACGAAGATTATGACATTGCAGGTTTTCTTGCTTATGATATTACATTAGTTGATGCAGACGGCAACAAAGTCGAACCAAACGGTGAAGTCAAAGTGACGATGAACTATAAACAGGCAGTCATCGCAGACGAAGCTGTTCAGACTGTAGAAAATACAGACGGACTTGAAAGTACAGCAGATCTTGGCATTGCAGTGATGCATCTTGAAGAAGATGAACATGGCAACGTTCGGAATGTTGTCAACATGACAGAAGAAAATAAAGCTGATATTGCTGCAACACAGGACAGCAAAATTGAAAAGACAGAAATTACTACAGACAGCTTTTCTACATATGCATTAGCGTGGACAGCCGAAACTGTAGCACAGTCGGCAGATGGCTCTGTTACATTGGACGAAACTTGTGGAAAGATGACAGCCACTTACACAGGCAGTGCGAAAGATTATAAATATGTCTGGTACAGAAGCATCAACGGTGGTGCTTTTGAACTTCAGACACCTGTTCAGTACACAGGCACAGACGGCACAGCACTTGGTTCTGATATCAAAGATGATGGCACTGAACTTTATATCTCATTAAATGGTGGAGCTTTAACATCAGCAAATACAAATGTTCAATATAAAGTTGCTGTATATGCAGCAGATGCTTTTGATAAAGATGGTGATTTAAAAGAAGATGCGACACTATTAGCAGAAAGTATTGCAAAGAGTGTTACAGGATACGATGAAATCCGAAACGGAAGTTTTGAGAATCCAGTAGTTACAGATAACCATTTGAATACAAATAACTGGCAGTATTCAAATGAAAATTATCAGGCACAGGGTGGTGTATGGCAGACAACAGGTACACACAATTCAAGCCAGTGGTCTGATGCAGAAGGCGCAGATATTGAGATCGTTACAACGCAGACAAAGAACTCAGCAGGAACGCTTTCCGAAAGCAACTTAAATGGTTATAGCTGGTATGGTACGGTAGCTGCTGCTGATGGTATACAGTTTGCAGAGTTAAACTGTGAAGCTGCAGGTGCTCTGTATCAGGATATACTGACAACACCTGGAGAAACATTGAATTATCAGCTGGCACACAGAGCGAGAGGCAATAAGAAGGATGCTACAGAAGAAAATGATACAATGTATGTAGTTATCATGTCGACGCAGATGGCAGTTGATAATAATGTGACAACTCAGGCAAAAGTTCAGGATATTATTAATAATCAGAGCAGTTATCCTGGTGCGACAGTTGTAAGTTATACAGACAATGACCAGATGTGGACATATCATCAGGGCGCTTACAAAGTAAATTCTGATGGTCAGTACTCTACAAGATTTTTCTTTGTGGCAGGTAATACTGCATCAGGTAATAATACAGTTGGTAACTTCCTCGATGATATCAAGTTCACGAGAGATAAGCTGACACCGGTTGAAGGTACAGCAAGTGTGACTGTTGAAAAGACAATCAGTGGACTTGATTTTGAACACGCAAAAACATTGGCTGAGGGACTTGAATTTAGGGTTGGCGACCACAAGTTAACATATAGTGATATGACCTGGTCATGGGCCAATGATACTTATACAGGAACAAAAGTGATTTCTATACCACAAAGTGAATGTGGTACATTGGAAGTCAGTGAAGAAGCATCCGATGGAAAATCACTTGAGGTCGTTGGTTATAACAGAAATACAGCATTATATATTGATGGTACAGTCGTATTGGATGCAACAACAGCCGGAGAGATGAATCTCAGAGTTGGTCAGTCAAAGACAGTTAGATTTGAAAATATCTATACTGAACAAAATGGCGGCGGCGGTGGTTCCGGTGATGATGCTGAAAGTAAGTTGTCACATGAAAAATATATCAAGAAAAATGCTGACGGTACATACGACATCACATTAAATGCAACCGGTTCAATCGGTACACAGACAAACAAAGCGAAAGTAGACATCGTCCTTGTTGTTGATACTTCGGGAAGTATGGACGAAAAGGATGGCAAAAAAACAAAACTTCAAAGTGCTAAAGATTCTATTAAGGCGCTTGTAGATGCTTTTGATGCAAAGAGTGACACTGTTGAAACCAAATATAAACTGGTAACTTTTGCAAAGAGATCTTCAATCAATACACCTGATTGGGTGGATGGTAATACACTTTATAACAATTATGTCGCACGTCTTAGTGCAGATGGCGGTACAAACTATGATCGAGGACTTGCAAATGCAGCAACGGCTATAGGAACTGCTGAAAGCGGAGCTAAGAAAATTGTCATCTTCCTCACGGATGGTCAACCGACATATTATGGCAGTACATCTAACTGTAATTTTGCACTACATAAACAAGCGAACTGTTTTTGGGTAATAAGCTCTCATTAACTTCAGCAAATTCAATCAATTGTAGCGATTTTTATGCAGTAGGTATCGGTCTGCCAGGTTCTATAAATATTTATACAATGGATAGAGACACTTGTTATGAGAATAAGCCACATGGTCAGGTAAAAGAAACTATTTCAGGAAAAACATTATTAGAGCGTGTTTCGAATAACGTAAAGGCGAATACAAAAGAAGCATGGAACCTTACAAATTCATCTCAATTAACAGATAAGTTTGAACAGATCGCTGGTGAGACGTTAACATTTGCCTGCTCAAATGTAAAGATTACAGACCAGTTAAGTGAATATGTGGAAGTAACAGAAAATAGTAAGTTACATGTTAAGATTGCTGAAAGATCTGGAACTTCAACATATACAGACAAATACGATCAAATATTTGATTTATCCGGCGGTACAGTTACTTTAAATGGTCAGAAAATTGCAGATGTAAGTTACAATGCTGACACAAAAACAGCAGTACTTGATTTTGTAGACAATTACAAGCTGGAAGAAAACTATTATTATTACATCAGCATTACAAAGGTAAAAGCAACAGACAAAGCCTATGAAGATTATATCAATTATGGTGGTTATAAGACAGCTCAGGGAGCACCGATCGTAGGTAGTACACCGACAGATACATCCGCTACGACGGATAGTGAATTTGGTTATTATGCAACGAATGGTTCGAATTTAACAGGTGGTGCAATTTCTTCCGGTAAGTTTGGCTTTAAATCAAATGCAGACGCAAAAGTTGAATATACATGGAAGGGAACAGCTAAAACCGAAGTTTATCTTGATCCTGTGATTCAGGTAAGTGTAGCTCAGATTAAAGTTGAAAAAGACTGGGCAGAACTTGGTGATACGAATGTATCTAAGAATGTCGTTCTTGCACAGCTTGTAAAGCTATCAACAGAAAAAGATACGGAAGGTAACGATGTTATTACCGAAACACCTGTGGCAGGTAAGATTATCAAATTAGCTGACAGTAATAACTTCAGTGGTGCATTCATTGTTCGTAACGCATCAGATTATGCAATCAGAGAATTGAAGCTGGATGCAAACGGCAGTATTACTTACGAAGGTAAGAAATATTCTATTGCAAATGAAAATGATGTTACAACATTTGATAATATCAGTTATAAAGTATCTTATGCGACAGACGATTCTGGAAAATCAGTAACTATTACAAATACAAAATCTTCTGAAACAATCAGAATCATAAAAGCCGGCACAGATACGAACCTTCTGCTTGAAGGTGCTGAATTTACATTAGTAGACAGCAATGGCAAAACAGTGACAGTTGGTACAACTGCAACAAAAGGTGGTTCTTATATTTCAGATGCAAATGGTCTGGTTCTTGAAGGAATCATCAATGCAGGCACATATACATTAACTGAAATTAAGGCACCATCAGGATACATTAAACTTGCAGACAGCATTACAATCACTGTTGGTTCAAATGGCGATAATAAAGTTACAGTTTCAGGACCGGAAGGTAAAGTAACATGTGCAAAAGATGATCATAATGTATATGTCATCACAGTACAAAATGAAGTCATCTATGAACTTCCATCAACAGGTGGTTCCGGTATTTACTGGTTCTTAATCTGTGGTATGCTGCTTATGATGGCAGCAGCCTGGATTATTTATAAAAACAAGTGCAGGGAGGTGCTGGTGAAATAGAGGGATGAACTTTAAAACCAGCAGTCCCTGGACTGCCAGGATAAAACCAACGTAACATGTCAATCAAATAATATCTAAGAGAGTAAAGGAGAATATTATGAAGAAATTAAAGAAATTATTTGCAGTGATGTTATCACTTATCATGGTATTAGCAATGGGCATCACAAGTTTTGCAGCTACACCAGGTGATGATGGCAAATATGGTACAGCAGATGACAGAGGTACTATTACAGTAAAAGGCGTTGAGAGCACAGCTACGGTAATGGCATATAAAGTTATTGAAGCACAGTATGGTAATAATGGTGGCAGTTTCAGTGGATACAATTCATTATATCCATCTGTAATTGCTAATGACAGATTTCAGGCTGATCTTGATATTACAAGAGATGATTTAAACAAATTAGCAGATGCTGTTAATGCAGATACAACAAAAACAGCAATTTCAATGGCTTATGCAAATGGTAGCTGGACAGCTACAGTTAAACCGGGTACATATCTTGTACTGGTAACAAATGCTGAAACAAATATTTATAATCCGATGGTTGTATCTGTTTACTATACAAATGAAGATGGTACAACAAACGACCTTCATGAAGGAGAGCTTAAAATTGAAGAAGGTGGAGCAACTGCAAAAGTAAGTGGCCAGCCAAAAGTTGACAAAGTGATTACAAGTGGTAATGGAACAGATAAAGGTAATTCTGCAAACGTAGGTGATACAGTATCTTATAAAGTTTCTGTTAATCCAGTTCCAAACTATAATGGCACTAACCCGAAGTTAAATGTAGTTGATACATTAGATAAAGGTTTACAGTATACAGATGAAAGTCTTAATGTTGTAGTTAAAGGCGCTAATACCGATGGTACAGATAAGGCTTTAGTTGCAGGCACAGATTATACATTTACTCCATCAACAAAGGGTGGTAAGACAGTCCTTACAGTTGATTTTGTAGTAGGTGGCAAATATACACTTAATGCATATGCAGGCAAAGTGGTTGAAATTACTTATAATGCAACATTAACAAGTGATGCTACTCTTAATGATAATGCAAATGTCAATGATGTCACATTAAACTACACAAGAGATTCAAAGACAAATGGCAATGATGGTTCAGATAACGACAAGACATACACATACACATTTGATATTGATGGCGCTGCAACAGGTACAACAGGTATCATCAACAAAAAGGGTGATAAGGCAACAGATACAGAGGGCTTAAATGATGCAACATTTGCTCTGTATAAAGCAGAACAGTTAAAAGAAGATGGTTCCTTTAAAGGTGATCCTTATAAGACAACAACTTCTGAAACACAGGGTGACAAAAAAGGTCAGCTTCACTTTACAGGTCTTGCCGCAGGTACATACTACCTTCAGGAAACAGCAGCTCCAAACGGTTATTCTGTAAATACAACAATCTTTAAAGTTGTAATTGAAGCTTCATACTATCAGAAAGGTGAGACATTACCAAAGGATAAAGAAGTTGGTATGCTCAAATCTTGGACTGTAAAAGTTGGTGAAGGCATTAACGCAACTGGCGATGCACTTAAAGAAGTTGCAAACTTTACAGTAAATAATGAAGGAACAATGACACGTGCAGAAAATGGTGGTATGAACATCCAGAATACAAGCATTTCTTCCCTCCCATCCACTGGTGGTATCGGTACTACTATCTTCACAATCGTTGGTTGTGGTATCATGATCGCAGCAGCAGGTTTATTCTTCGCTAGCCGCAGAAAAGAAAACAGATAAGTTATAAATAAGTCTTTTGGTGAATTCCGGGGCGTTACCCGCCCCGGAATTTATCAGATTAAAGGCATTTTTTCAGAAACCCTTTAACCCATCTCTTTAGGAGAGACAGATACGTATACAACAATAAGGAGAACCCGGATGAAGAAGAAAACGTACAAAATTTTAATAGTCATTATATTTTTAGCCGGTTTGTCCTTGCTGCTGTATCCATTTGTAGCGAATCAGTGGAACAACTACAGACAGAAACAGCTGATCAGTGATTATGATTCTATTGTTTCTGCTGAAGATGCCGCAGGTGAGATTGATTATGCAGCGGAGCTTGAAAAAGCAAGGGCATACAATGAAGCATTATTACCGAGCATCCTGCCAGACTCCTTTGCCATTGCAGAGGCGACGGAAGGGGAAGACAAAGCCTACATGGATTGTCTGAACATTGCAGGTGACGGTATTATGGGTATCGTGGAGATTCCGAAGATTGATATCAAGCTTCCAATCTACCATACCACCAGGGAAGATGTCTTGCAGGTGGCAGCCGGACATCTGGAAGGAAGTTCCCTTCCGGTAGGCGGAGCCAGCACCCATGCAGTTATTTCAGCTCACAGAGGCCTGCCGAGTGCATCCCTTTTCACAGATCTTGACAAACTGGAAGAGGGTGACCATTTCCTGATCCATGTTTTAAATGAGACGTTGTGTTACGAAGTGGATAAGATTTCAGTGGTCAAACCGGAGGAAACTTCCGGGTTGGCAGTGGAAGAAGGCAAAGATCTGGTGACACTGCTCACCTGTACACCGTATGGTGTCAACACGGAGCGATTGCTTGTCAGAGGACACCGTGTGGAATATGTGGAGCAGGAAGTCGAAGCAGAGAAGACGCTTTTCAGCGGTATCAGCATACACACCAATTATTTGTTGTGGGTAATCGTAGGATTACTTGTGACGGCAGCATTTATTGTGGTATTATATAAGAAAGAACAGAAGTTAAAGAAGCGCCGTGCCGAACAGGCGACAGACGGACAGGAGGCACCGGTAGTCCAAGACAGGACAGTGACCGGGGATGCCGATACGGAGACTGAGAAGAAGGAGTAGAAGCTCATGAAGAAGAAGATTTCCGCCATCCTGTTTGGGCTATTGTTTCTGGTGGGATTTGGCATTCTGATCTATCCGACGGTATCCAATCAATGGAACACTTACAGACAGAGTCAGCTGATCAGCAATTATCAGAGTGTCGTGCAGGATATGACACCTGAGGACTTTACACTAGAGTGGGAAAAGGCCGAAGCCTTCAATGCGACGATCACCCAGAACAACCTATACAGTGATGTGTTTGGCGAGAGTACAACAGATTTACAGAATACGGAATACTGGAAGATATTGAATGAAGCCGGAGACGGCGTCATGGGTTATCTTTCCATTCCGAAGATCAATATCAAACTGGCGATATACCACGGGACAGCCGATGATGTGCTGCAGACAGGTGTGGGACACTTAAACGGTACGAAGCTTCCGATAGGCGGTGAGAGTACCCATTGTGTATTGGCTGCTCACAGAGGACTTCCCAGTGCCAAGCTATTTACTGATATTGACCAGTTGAGAAATGGTGATAAGTTTTATATCCATGTGTTAGATCAGGTTCTGGCCTACGAGGTGGATCAGATTCTGCCGATGGTGGATAAGGATGATCATGAGACACTGGAGAATGCATTGAAGATTGAGGAAGGCAAAGATCAGGTCACATTATTTACCTGTACACCGTATGGTGTCAATTCCCACAGACTTCTTGTCAGGGGAACGAGAGTGGCTTACAACGGTGAGGAGGACAAGGAGGCAACGATTTCCGAGCCCATGGTCGAATCGATTAAGAATTACTATATGATCTATACAATTCTTGGTCTGGCCGTCACCTTACTGGTGATCCTGCTTTTGAGATATTTATCAAAAAAGAAGAAAAATAAACAACCTAAAGAGTAATCTGGATTTGAAGAGGGAGGTTATGAAGCGATGATGAAAAAGAGTATAAAAAAGAGCTGCGCATTATTGATCGCATGTGCCCTTACGTTATCAGCATTTGCGGTTCTGCCGAAAGCAAATGCGGCGAATATGGTGGACACCGGCAAAAAGGATTGCTCCATAGATTTTAAGACCGGTGGTGATGACAAGGTCAGTGCAGATCTGGGTACTACAACGGTGGAT
>OLOA01003912.1_pt1 | contig 11745 bp, 16 predicted proteins | sample 1672201 | NCBI WGS metagenome assembly OLOA01 (sample SAMEA3136658, study PRJEB25190) | human gut metagenome
CGATCGTCTTTGTATCAATGGTCATGGTGAACACCTCCTATGCTTATTATACCCGTATATAGGTAAAAATCAACCTATAATTTACGCATCATTTGGCGCTCGTAACCACCGCAGAATGTAGGTAAGCCGGTTGCGACGGCGCAGAAATGACCACGCTGTAATCAAAGAACAGGCGCGGCAGCCGTGCGCTCACAGCATCTTGAGCCGCGCCATAAATTCCGCCGTGAGCACCTCCTCTACATCCTCGTCACGCTGCATACGCCGGGCGTCGTAGTCTTTCCAGAGCAACAGTACCTGCCGCACTGCCTGCTTATCACGCCGGAGTGTGCGGGGGTCCAGTCCCTCATACGCTGCGTGATAGTCGGGGTAGTGCAGGGCGTAGCGGCGGTATTCATCTATGGTGTTGTCAAACGCCTCAAGGCTACCGTCAGGCACAAGCACCGACGCCGCCATGCACACCAGCCGCGCCAAACGCCGCAGGTGGTCATTCTCCAAATCAAATCGCACCTCCGGCGCGAAGTCTTCCACCGGCGGGTCGGAAATAAAACGGCGGCGGTTATTCCCGTCCGTGTTATTTCCTCGCAGCTTCATTCGCGGTATGGCTCCGCACTTCTCCAACTCCTTAGCATAGCGGCGGTAGCTGGAGGGCGAATGCTGTCCGTAGTTTTCAAGCCCATAGCTTTCAAAGCAGCCAAGCTCCACCTCGCCGCAGCGGGTCAGCCAGAGACAGAAGAACAGCAGCTCTGCCGTCAGCTTATCCGAGTGCTGGCGGTTTTTTCGGCGCGGAATGTCCATTAAACCTCCTCCTCTCAAAAATATTTTACAGAAAAATTTTCGCAAGTCAAGATTTCGGACAGCAGTATGCAACGATTTCGAAAACCAGCGTGCTATGATGCAGTCCCGCGAGATGCTTGAGATGCCCTCTCATCCATCCCGCCACCCCGTTGCACCCTTACACAACACGGGCAAAGGAGGACGCGCTATGAGTCATGACACCGTTATTCTGAAGATTATCGGAGGAACGCTCCACGAGATGCTTGGCGGCGGCGATCTGGTTATCCCTCGCGGCATGGAGCGCATCAGCGACAGCGGTTATCTGAGCCTCGAAATGATGCCGCCGTGCATCGACAGCATCACCGTGGAGGACGGCAATTCCAGCTTTTACGCAAAGAATAACTGCCTCATTCGCAAGGAGGACGGTGAGCTGGTGCTGGGCTGCCGGAACAGCGTCATCCCCGATGACGGATCTGTCCGTTTCATCGGCGCGTTTGCTTTCAATGGCCTGACGCTGCAGGAGTTGACCATTCCGACGTCCGTGGAGCGCATTGGCCGCTGCGCCTTCACGGAGCAGGAGGTGCGCCGTCTGATGCTGCCGGAGGGCCTGCGGTGCGTGGAGCCGCTGGCATTCATGACAGCGATGGACGATGACGCGGAGATGGAGCTGTACATCCCTTCCACGCTGGAGGAGATCGGCTACGGTGCCTTTCGAGGCTGCCCACTGAAGCGCATTACCGTGGCACCGGATAATCCCCGGTTCAGCGACGAGGGCGGCTGCCTGACGGATCGGCGCACCCGCACGCTGCTGGCCGTTTCTGCCGGCGGCGTGATCCCCGCCGATACGCTGGTAATCGAACGCTCGGCGTTGGACGGCTTTGGCGGCAGCCCCTATGTGACCATCCCGTCCGGCGTGCAGAGGATCGAACACTTTTCCTTCGAAGGCAGCACAAGAATGCCCACAGCGGCGGAATTTCCCCGCCGTACCCGCAGTGAAGGCGAAGACGCAAGGAAACCATCGGTGTTTCGCGTGGTACGCGGCAGCTATGCCCACCACTTTGCCGTGCAGAACCAGATTCCCTACGAGTTTATATAAGGAGTTACTACTATGAGTGCATTTGACAAGATCATCGGCTATGACAAGATCAAGACGGAACTGATGCAGATCAGTGACATGATCCACCGTCCGGATGCCTATGCAGCCTTGGGTGCGAGGATGCCTAAAGGCTTGCTTCTGGATGGTGAGCCCGGCCTCGGCAAAACGCTGATGGCTATGGCACTGATGGAGGACAGCGGTCTGCCCTGCTTTACCGTGCGCCGCTGCCGCTCGGAGGAGGGGTTTCTGAAGACACTGGAGGAAACCTTCGGCAAGGCAGCCGACGCCGCGCCGTCCATGATCCTTTTGGATGATATGGACAAGTTCTCCAGCGACGAGTTCAGTACCGCCGAATTCACCGCGGTACAGGGCTGCATGGATAAGGTGTGGGACAAGCCGGTTTTCGTGATTGCCACCGTCAATGATGCGGACACCTTGCCCGATTCTTTACTGCGCTGCGGACGTTTTGACCGCCAGATCATCGTACACCGACCCGACACCGAGGATGCAGAGGAGATCATTCGCCATTATCTGGAGAGGCAGGTAGCTGCGCCGGATATTGCTATATCGGATCTCGCCATGCTGCTGGTCCACAGCTCCTGTGCCGAGCTGGAGAGTGCGCTGAATGAGGCTGCGGTCTACGCTGCCTACGATCGGAGCAGCACCATCTCGGCGGCACATTTTATCAGGGCTGTGCTGACCACTGTCCACCATGTATCGCCCGACATCTCCGATGCAGACAAGGAAGATCAGGAGGCGTCTGCGTGGCACGAGGCGGGACATATCGCCGTGATGGAGCTGCTGGCACCGGGTTCCGTGGCATTTGCAACGCTTTGCAGCAAACGCCCCCGTGATTGCAGCGGGTTTATCCTCCGCAATTCGCGCTTGGACATGGAGACGAATGTTATGACGCTTTTGGCGGGCAAATCCGCCTGTGAGCTGCATTATGGCAAGGTGGCTATTGGATGCGGTGATGACCTCAGTAAAGCCGCCGCCCAGATCCGCCGCTGGGTGGAGACCTTGGGCAGCAACGGTATACTGGGTGTGAACGTCTCCGGGCGTTATGATGGCAGCGACATCGGTAAGATGGAACGTGAAACCATCCTCCGTGCGGAGCTGGAGCGTTATCTGTTCAAAACCAAGGAGCTTTTAGCCGCCAATCGCGATTTGGTGCAGGAGCTTGCAGATGCGCTGTTGAAGAAGCAGACGCTTCTCCACTCCGACATTCAGTCCATCTGCGGCAGGTACCGAGCCGTACCTGCCGCCTGAGAGGAGGTGCGGCATGACTTACGTTGTCAGCGACATCCACGGCTGCGATAAAAAGTACTTCCGGCTGTTGGAAATACTGCATTTCAGTGACAATGATACGCTGTACATTCTGGGTGACGTGACGGATCGCGGCAGCGGCGGTCTGCGCGTCCTGCTGGATACGGCGTCGCGGCAGAATGTGATTCTCCTGCGGGGCAATCACGAGCAGGCGGCGCTGGAGTTCCTGCCCCGCGACCCGGACAACGAGGCAACGCCCGCAAGGCTCTTTGCACGATGGTATGAGTGGATGGAGGACGGCGGCGATAGGACATACCACGCCTTCTGGAACCGGTCTGAGGCGGTGCGCGCCCGGGTGCTGCGTATCCTCGGCAGTCTGCCGGTCTATGCGGAGGTACAGGCGGGAGGACGCAGCTTCTTTCTGGCGCATACCGTGCCGGGGAAACGCAAAATGCGCCATCCGGAGAGCTGCCGCATCTGCGATTTTCTCACGGGGGAGCCGGAGTATGAGCTGTGCTATGACCCCGACCGCATCATCGTCACCGGCCATACCGTTACCAGCTTTATCGACGCGGCATCGAGGGGGCGTATCTGGCGGGGCAACGGGCACATTGCCATCGACTGCGGCGCCGTCTACAACGGCGTGCTGGGCTGCCTGTGTCTGGATACGCTGGAGGAATTTTATGTGGAGTGAGGTGTGACATGGGATACTATGCAAACGCCGCCTTGGAGCGGTCATATCAGGAGCGGTCATGCTGCGGCTATCCAAGCCGAGAGGAAACGCTAACGTACTATCTGGAGGACTTGCAGGCGATGCGCTCCCCGCAAAGTGACGCCGCCAGGTACACGGGCGTCAAGGGGCGGTATCGCTATTATGAGGTGCCGTGGGCGGCGGCACCCTGTGAGCGGAACATCTGTGCCGCCATTGCGGAGGTGGAGGCTTTGCTGCACTGTGAGGTGTACAGGTATGGCAGCGCAATTGGGATCGTGCCGTATTTCCTGCGGGCAGGGCACGCCATAACCGCAGTACCCGAGAGAATCAGTCATGAATGATCAGAAAGGATGGATGACCATGAAGTATACCTCTGCACAGGCCAATAAGCGGCTGAAGAAGCTGACCGATGAATATGTGTCCCTGCGGGAGAAGGAGAGCCGCAGCAGGGAGTTTCGCGCCGCTGCCGGCGAGAATGTGGAATCCGTGCGCCCTGCCTATGATTACGCGGACACCCAGCGCCGTCTGGCGGAGCTGGAGCGGTGCATCCGCCGCATCAAGCACGCCATCAACCTGTTCAACGCAACCCATACCGTACCCGGCTTTGACATGACCATTGACGAGATGCTGGTGTACATTCCCCAGCTTACCCGCCGCAAGAATAAGCTGGCGGCGATGAAGAACCGCCTGCCCATGGAGCGTGCGGAGGAGCAGTACGGTCGCCGCGCGGACCTGATCGACTACTCCTACGCCAATTACGACATCGCGGCGGTAGAGGCCGACTATGAACAGGCGGCGGACGAGCTGGCCCGCGCCCAGATGGCGCTGGACGCCGCCAACCAGCAGGACACCTTCGAGCTGCCCGTGTAAGTCCGTTCCGTTGTTTTGACCGCAGTATTTTTTTTAAACTTCCGACAGGGGTCTCCCATCGTGTGCAGTGTGGTGAGCGGAGGCCGGTTATTCCCTTTGTTATCCGTTATGAGCCCATGGTATAAGGTTGGAAGAAAATGTATTCGCTGCGGACAAAACAAGAAAACTTTCCCCGGAGGCCGAAGTTCGGTTTCAGGCCTCCGCTATTTCGAAACGAAAGGAATGCAGATTATGAAGCGCAGTTTTCTGATAGGGAGTATGATCCTTGTTCTTGCGTTTTCACTATGCGCCTGCGGCGGAGACAAGGCGGCGGGCATCCCCAGCAGGGAGACGAGGCGATTGACGGGCACCTACAACTGGCAGGACGTAGAGTGCATCCTGTTTGACAAGGACAACACGTTTGAAATATACCTCTCCACCGGAGGCGAAGAGTATCGCCTTGCCGCCAGCGGAAGCTATACGGTATCTGCGGAAACTCTCTGTATGCAATTTGACGGGGATTCATGGCTGTCCGGCACAGCGCAGGAATATACCTATTCACTGGAGGATGGCAAGCTGCTGCTCAAGGAGGTGGGGCAAAGCACGATCAATGTTTTTGAAAAGGTATCCGAGAAGTGCGTTCCGCCCACGGCCTCCGGCAGTGATACGGACACAGAGGAGCTGTCTCCGCTGCGCGATAACATCATGGTGCAGACCGGCACGAGCGAGTCGGTCTATGGCGGCTATATAAGTTTTCCTGCCGCGTATACCTCCCCGGAAAACGTTACGCAGGAGATCGCGGAGGACGTATATACCGCCTTTGAACGCTTCTTAAAGGACAATGTTTTCCCGCCGGATGATGCTTGGCGCACAGTAGCGGAAACCGAATGGTATGTCGTGCCGCAGGATTTCGGCGTATATCGGGCAAATCTTGATATTTGGATGCCCAGTGAGGAATACGGCACAATGCACTACGAGCTTTCCGGATTGGTCACATTCTTTAACACACAGGGGAATTATTCTGTCAGCGACTTTCGCATAGAGGTGGATTGCTAAAGGAATGGAGGGCAGTAAGTTTTATCGCGGTGTGTTTTGGGTGATCGACGGCGCCCTGCTGGCGTACCCGTTTATAGAGGGGGTATATGCCGAGGGCACCGCCCGATCCGGCGTCACATACAACCACAAAAAGCTGTGGGAGCAGCTTCGCGGTTCCTGTGGCAAGTCGTACAATTACTATCCTCGCGGCAGAGTGGACGCGGACAACAGGGGACAGCCGGTGATCTACATGAGCCCCCACGTATCGCCAACCCTGCTGCCGGAGATACAGGCGGCCTTTGCCATCACGTCCCAGCCGCTGCTCCGATACGACAACAGCCGCCATTACAGATGTCATCTGGATGACGGCTGGGGCGGTGAAGGGTAAGGAGGTGTGTTGCTTTACCGGGAAGTATATGATATAATAAAGTGCTCTTTTCCAGCATTGTATCCAAAATAATATACTTATGGAGGGAAAATTATGGAAAGTAAGAAGTTGGAGCAAATGAAGGCGGATTTCAGAGGCATCATTAAAAGAGGCCCATTTTATCAAGGGGGAGCGCACGCGAAGACGCTTGGCGATGAGCTTTGGAACATCGACCGTGAGGGCGTTTTTGCGGATGCTGTGGAAGAAGGATATTTGGATCTTTGCCGCACCTGCCATGGCATTGAAGATTCGTTCAACAGGGGCAATACTACCGGTGAAAAGTATTGCTGTGTACGGCGTGCAGTCTTTGAACGTCTTGCAAGCAAGGTATCGCAAGTTTTTTCAAGCGCCGTTTCGCTTGATTTCGATGAATGCCACAGGGAATTATGTCAAAGCTTCATGGATGACATGGCGCAGATGCTGCACTATCGGGTCACGTTTGGTCATGCACAGAAAATCGTCAACATGGCATTCAAATATCTTTACTGCTGCCGTGGTGCCGAGAACTACGAAGACACTGTTTTCTCTCACTGCCACATGCCGCTGGACAGCTATACGATCGCCGATTACCGAAAGTACATCACCAAGGAAGATACGATCCCGGGATGGAGTAAGTTTGACACTCCTGCCGACAGACGCCTGTATGAAAAGATTCAGGCCAATGTCCGCAAATACTCTGAAGAACACAGACAGACGCCCTTGTATACGGAATTTGTATGGTGGTGGGACGGAGTGCAAAAGGCTGCCAAAAAGAACTGAGCACTTGCATAATATGGAGGTATCCGCAGTTGCGGATGGGCAGACCGATCTATCCCTGAAACAGGGAAGGCTGCCTGCTTTTCTCTGGGATGTGGAAATCCCTTGCTTCGCTGGCGGAAGCGTGGGACGCTGTGAACCAGAAGTAGAACTGCCAGCGCGAATATGCAACAACAAGAAGAGGTGTGACCATCGGTCACACCTCTTCTGCCTTCAGCCACCGCTGGAAATCCTCTGCGGTGATGATGCCCTCGTCGCATTTCTTTTTCTGTTCTCTGGCCTGCTCGCTCCACGCATAAAACTCGCTGTCGCTGATACGACCGGCCTTGATCCACGCAAAGCGGCGTTTGTACTCCCTGCGATAAACCTTGAACACCGGGTCGTCCGCCTGCTTCAGCGTCCACTGTTGGAATGCGCCCATCGCGCGGCAGCTGGACTGACCGTCGAGTGGTGTGCGGTCGCAGTATTCCGCGCTGACGCGGCCTGTCTGGGCAAAGTACCGCCCGCAGTTTTTGCAGCGACGCACGGTGATGCTGCGCTCCACGCAAGTCTGCAAAGAAAAGCTGATCATATCCGCCACGGTATTCGCGTACAGCACCGGCGCGCAAGTATCGCCATCCACCGGCTCAAAGCGCGTGGTCAGCAGACGGAACGGGAACAACTCCGGGTCGCCGGGCTGGTCAGGCTGGTCAAAATGATAGTACCGCATGACTTGCCGGCTGGGCTCGCGCCCGGCCTTGTCTATATCCAGTACCAACTCAAAGAACCGCTGGATCTGCTTTTGGTACAGCGGCAGCTCCTCCGACAGTGACCGCAGCTCGTCCAATGCGCCCGATACCGCAGCCTCAGTGTTCCCGAAGCCTACGGAATGAAGATAGAACCACTTGGCATACAGCACGCGAAAGAAACTGTGCATCTCCGCCAGCGCTCCCAGCCTGACCATGGCGCTGGTCACACGCTCGCGGTCAAGGCTCTCCAAGTCATCGGAGATGCACCGCAGCGCGACGGCAACCTTCCCGATGTCCAGTTCGGTGAAGGACAGCAGCGACTCCAAAAAAGAAAATGCCTTTCGCTGCGACGGCGCTCCCTGTGTACCGAAAGCGTCGCTCTCGATGACCTCATGCCTTCCGGGAAAATACATTTTACAGTACCACATAACGCCCTCCAAATTATAGACTAATTGTAAATAATGCTCGACAGCGTTGACAGATCATGCCGCCTCTGGTATGATAGACTCAAGCGAAATGTCTAATCGATATTGCAATTAGTCTACATCATTTGCGCAGCCATGTCAACAGGAATCGGAGGTATGTATTGAACTTACAAAACAGCAAACTGAAAAACTTCACACCGCTGCCCAATGAGATCTTCTCTCTGCACTTAAGCACCGGCGAGCTGGCCACCTACGCTGTGCTGATACGGTTGGAGGATCCGCGCACCTACGAGTGCTGGCCCAGCTACGAAACTATCGGTAAAGCCATCGGCAAAAGCAAGAGCTCCGTCAAACATTATGTGGCGGGGCTGGTAGAAAAAGGGCTCATCACCGTAGAGCCGACGTCGGTCATCATGCGGAACGGCCTGAAGAAAAACGGCAACCTGCGTTATCACATTCGCCCCATCCGAGAGGCGGTGGAGTGGCACACCCAGCATCAACTGTACCTCGCCGAAGCCGCCGCCGAGCGACATCGGGTACAGCGGAAACTGTCGGCGCAAGCCGAAGAACCGCCGTGTTCGCCTCTGTGAGCCGCTGTGTGGCCTCGCAGGGTAGGACGAGTGTCACAGGACGCTGGGAGTTGGGTAAGGCGGAGCATCGCGCCTTCGGCGCGATGGCAAGTTTCGCGTTTGTGGTACGGTTTTCGGCCCCTGGCCGAAACCGCTCCCCAAACGCTGCATGCGGGCTAAGCCCACACCCCTTTTCATGGAGGAGCAACGTATGAAGAAAGAAGAATTTATCCGCATCCGCGTAGCGGGGTGGCAGAAGAAATACATCTCGCTCCAGGCGGAGAAGGCACATAAGTCTCTCAGCCAGTATGTGCGGGACGCGGCCATGGACAAGGATGTGACGGTCATCGACGGCGTGGATGATCTCATCCGCGAGCTGCGGCGGCAGGGCAATAACCTGAATCAGCTGGTCGTCATGGCGCGGCAGGGTCATGTCGAGCTGGTCAACATGGAGCCGTTCATGGAGGTGTATGAAAACACATGGCAAACGTTAAATTCATTGCTGTCTCGCGTGGGCTGAGGGGCATCGTCGACTATGTCACCAACCGGGAAAAGACGGTGGAGCAGCTTATCAGCGGCGTCAACTGTGTAGCGCGGACGGCGGTGCCGGAATTTGAGGCGGTGAAAAAGCAGTTCCGCAAAACGGAGGGCCGCGGCTACTACCACATCGTGCAGGCGTTCGCGCCGGATGATCCGCTGGACTTTACAACGGCGCACGAGCTGGGCGTGAAGTTGGCGGAGCATTTTAAGGGCTACCAGTGCATCGTGGTCACCCACATGAACACCGCCCACATCCATAATCATATCATCATGAACTCCGTCAATTTCGAGACGGGCATGAAATTCCATCAGTCCGCGCGGGAGATGCAGCAGGTCAAGGACTACTGCAGCCAACTATGTCAGGAGTACGGTTTGTCCGTCACGGAGTCCAAGACCGACCCGTTCCGCATCCCGACGTGGAAGAGGCGGCTGACGGATCATATCGAAGAAGCTATGGAGCAGAGCCGCACGCAGCAGGAGTTCATTGCGTATATGAATGCCTATGGCTACGATGTGAAATGGGAGCCGCATCAGAAATACATCACCTACACCACGCCGGAGAACATCCGCTGCCGGGACAGCAAGCTGTTCGACCAGACGCTGAAGCGCGAGAATATGGAGCTGTACTTCCGGCTGGGCGGCGCGGATTATCTGCAAGCCTGCCGGGAAATTGCCTATGACCATCGTGAGCCGACACCTACGCTGGAGGATGCCGTCTGCGGCATGGCGGGTACGGTGGCCGCCATCTGCGCCCTCTGCGAGGACGAGGACAGCGAGGTCAGTGACCTTGCCCGTGAGCTGTGTTACAGCAGCCTCTTGCTGCAGGAGCTGGTGGAGTAGTATCAGTCCCGCCGTCGGGAACAGGAAAATTACGAGGAAGAATATGAGCAGTATCACGGTTTCGACATGACCATGATGTAAGGAGGAGCGAATGAACGAATGTACCTATAAGAATTACGACGAGCTGCCCCTGATGCTGAACGTCGTGCAGGTGGCGGCGGTGCTGGGCATCTCCCGCGCCGGAGCGTATGAATTGGTTCACAGCGAGGGTTTCCCTGCACTGAAGATCGGCGGCCGCATCGTAGTGCCGAAGGACAAACTGCGGGAGTGGATAGACGCCAACACAACACAAAAATGACCACGCTGTAACCAAAGAATACCCCCGCTGCGGAATTGATAACTTTCTCTTAACTCTGCCCATCTCCGGTAGCTATTAAGGTCGGCTTGTGGTATGTGTGTTGGCTACCAAGAAAAGGAGTTGATACCATGCCGAAGAAACGAGCCAACGGGGAAGGCAGCATCCGCAAACGGAAGGATGGCCGCTGGGAGGGCCGCTACACCGCAGGCTGCGATCCCACCACCGGTAAACCTATTCACAAAAGCGTCCTCGCTAAAACCCAATCTGAAGCCAAGGAGCAGAAAAAAGCTCCTGATTTCTTACGAAATCAGGAACTTTTTGGTGGAGACTGCTGGACTCGAACCAGTGACCTCCTGCGTGTGAATGGGTTTTGTGTGCCCATAATATATTGGAAAACCACGATTTTAAGCCGTTTGTCAGAATATCTCCCAAACCGCCGTTGCCCATGCTTAATCCCACATAGCCTTCATAATTTTCGGGTACGCCTCGTCGACAATTCTTATTGCTCGAAGGACAATTTTCAGGCATTCCTCTCCTACTGTATCAAAATCAATGATGGCGTCCGCCCTACAAATAACATCCCTATCTTTGTCAACGAAAAACTTTACCCATCTATAGGTACAGTTCAATTCATTACAAACAAACAAAATTGCGGGGATTTTTTCTGTTTTAATATTCGCAATTTGATAGCAAAAGAATTCTACTTCCCCATCTCCGTCATCATCAAAAGCGACAACAAGCGGTATTGTCTGTAAATTTTCGCCAGAATAAATGATGCGGAGGCGGCTTTCGCCTTCATCACAGAATTTAACGCCTTTTATGTTTAGATGCCGCATAAACTCCTGCTTATAGTTTGTCATATATCTTTCCTCCTATTTGTTTTTCTTCTTATTGGTAGTTTGCTTTTTCCACCATAACATATTTATCCTATTTAATCAAGTTAAATAGATAGTTTATTAAACATTGCCTTCACTTTTGTTACACTTTACAAGGGTGATGATAATGATTGATTACAGGCTCCTTGGCTCTCGACTTAAAGCCCAACGAGAATCCTTACATCTTACACAGGAGCAAGTTGCCGAGAAAGCAGATATTACTGTGGTATATCTTTCCAAAATCGAGAACGGAAAAGTTCACACAACGCTGGATACGCTCAACACACTTTGCGCTGCTTTGGAGTATGACCTGGGACATTTGTTTGCAGCAGTGACCACCGAGTCCAATCAGTATCAGAACGAGCGTGTTCATCAACTTTTTCACGCCTGTTCTCCCGCTGTAAAGCCCATTGCGTTAAAAGTTTTGGAGGATCTTTCACAGATTCAATAAGATTCCCCACGAGCGCAAAACACCCCGGTCTCTTGCGAGATCGGGGTGTTTTTGGTGGAGACTGCTGGACTCGAACCAGTGACCTCCTGCGTGTGAAGCAGGCG
>OLOA01003915.1_pt1 | contig 11741 bp, 8 predicted proteins | sample 1672201 | NCBI WGS metagenome assembly OLOA01 (sample SAMEA3136658, study PRJEB25190) | human gut metagenome
CTCGAATAAAGAGAGTCCTATTTATCTTGTTTATCTATCCTTATTTTAGATAGTAAAATTACTTTAACGTATATTTTAACATCTTTTATTGTTATTGGCTATAGATTATTCTTATTTACATATATTTTATTATTTAGATACGTTTCCTGCTATATTAAGTGCATCCCATGTTCTAGCAAATGGTGGAGCATAACATAAATCAAGCATTCCAAGTTGTTCTGTTGTCATTTTTGTAAATATTGCAGTTGCAAGTACGTTTGTTCTTTGTACTGCGTCTGATTTACCTACTGCTTGTCCACCTAATATTACTTTTGTATCTGCATCATAAATTAATTTTATAGATATTTTTTCTTGTCCTGGACAATAATCAGTGTGATTTTTATCTGTTATAAATGTAGCTTTGTAATTTAAGTTCATTTTTTTAGCATCTGCTTCTGTTATTCCAGTTGCTGCTGCTTCCATATCTAATAATTTTATACAGCTTGAACCTAATGTCCCTTGGAATGTTTCAGATTTTCCACCTAAATTAGATCCAACTATACGACCTAATTTATTTGCATTTGTAGCAAGTGGTATATAAACTTGTTGTTGTTTTACAAGGTGGTATACTGTTGCACAATCTCCAGCAGCATAAATATCTTCTATAGAAGTTCTTCCTTGATTGTCTATTACTATTGCCCCATTATCAAGCATTTCTATGCCTGTGAGCTTTTCAACAAGAGCACACAATGTATGAGTTGAAGCTGTATCATAAGAAAAATTGGTTCCCGGAACATGGTCAGGCGTAACAGTAAAGAAAGAGCCTACCCAGTCAGGTGAACCTCCGATTTTGTAAGCATTTTTATCGTGACATGTTCTCATTGTAAGCATCTGTCTTATTGTGAGCATCTGCATGTATGGGTGTGCACCGTTTTCCGGCAGTTTTTCAGGAAAATAATCCACAATATGGTCATCAAGTGATATTCTGCCTTCATCCGCAAGAAGTCCTATGGCAAGGGAAACAAAGGATTTAGTGACAGAAAACATTCTGTGAAGTGTATCTTTAGTGTATGGCTCGTAGTAGCTTTCCATACATATCTTACCATGACGCATGACAATTATGCTGTGCATGGGAATATTGTTGTATTCAAGCCTTTTGGCAAAACGGATAAGTCCTGTAGAAGATATCCCTACATCTTCCGGTCTTACCTTTTCAAAATTTAACATTTCCGTCCTCCATTAATCGCAATAATTGTTCCTATTATAATCCTTTTGCGTATTTACTGTAAATGAAAAAATATAAATCTTTAAATTAAATTCAATATAGTATATACTAAATGTAAATATGTCGGAGGGGCATGAAGGAGAAGGAAATGATAGATTTATTACTTAAGACATTCGTAAAGGACTACGATAAAACCAAAGATCCACAGGTAAGGACTAGATACGGAATATTTGCCGGAATTGTGGGAATAATCTGCAATCTTATACTGTTTTCGGCAAAGATAATTGCCGGAGTGCTTACGGCGTCGGTCTCAATTATGGCAGATGCGGTCAATAACTTATCAGACGCCGGTTCTTCGGTTGTTACGCTTATAGGTTTTAAGCTTGCCGGAAAGCCGGCAGATTATGAACACCCTTATGGACATGGGCGGATAGAATATATATCAGGCTTCATAGTTTCGGGCGCAATTATAATCATGGGCTTTGAATTATTTACAACATCATTCAGAAAAATACTTCATCCTACGCCGCTTGAGGTGTCCGTACCATCTCTTATAATACTTGTATTATCAATTCTTATGAAAATGTGGATGGCTAAATTCAACAAATATCTTGGCAATAAGGTAGATTCTGCTGCAATGAAGGCAACGGCAACAGACAGCTTATCAGACTGCGTTGCAACATCTGTTGTTCTTATAGGTGTACTGCTTACACTGTTTTCTAATATTAATATAGATGGAATAGCGGGAGTGGTTGTTGCAGTATTTGTAATACTTGCAGGCTTTGGTGCGGCTAAGGATACATTGCAGCCGCTTCTTGGACAGCCGCCAACGAAAGAATTTGTAAAAGAGTTAGAGGATATAGTTCTTCAGGATAAGCACATAATAGGCGTGCATGACCTTATTGTGCATAATTACGGACCGGGAAGAGTATACGCTTCGCTTCACGCGGAAGTTCCAGCCAATATGGATATGATGGAAGCACACGATTATATAGATATGGCTGAAAGAAGAGTTGAGAAGCATATGAAATGCTTTATAAGCATACATATGGATCCGGTAATCATGGATGATGAGGTAATCAATCATTTGCGGAAAATGACTATGGAGGTTGTGAAGTCAGTGGGGGAGGAGCTTGACATACATGATTTCAGGACAGTTAAAGGTCCATTTATAACCAATCTTATATTTGATGTGCTTGTTCCTTATAATTACCACATTTCAGATGATGAGATAAAGCATACAATACAGAAAAAAATCACGGAGAAGCAGAGTGAGTGCCGCGCCGTGATTAAGATTGATAAAAGTTATATTGGCTGATTATATCCAGCCGCCATCAAGGGTTATTATCTGACCGGTAAGATAGCTGTTCATGCCGGTAAGTGATTTGACGAGTTCAGCAACTTCCTGTGGGCTTCCAAAGCGGCCTGCAGGAATTTCTTCTGCAAGAGAAGCTTTGTCATCTTCTGAGAGATGACCGTTCATTTCAGTGTCAATCGCGCCACAGGCAACAGCATTTACCTGTATTCCACTTGGAGCGAGTTCCTTTGCCAGTGCCCTTGTAAATGCATTTACAGCCCCCTTGGTTGCTGAATATGCAACCTCACAGCTTGCACCGTACAGTCCCCACACAGAAGATATATTAATAATCTTACCACAGTGTCTTTTCATCATATCCTTAACGGCGAAGTGGCAGCAGTTAAATACAGAACCTATATTTGTATTGCATATCTTATTCCATTCACTTTCATTCATATCCTGAAAAAGTCCGACAATAGAAATTCCAGCGTTGTTCACTAGTATATCAACCTGTCCGAAACGCTGCAGACATATGTCAAACATTTTCTGTACATCTTCGAAATTACCCATATCGCCGACAAATGTTTCGCAGACACTTCCTTTTTTCTCGATAACAGCTTTAACCTCATTTAGTTTATCCACATTTTTCACACAGTTAATAACAATGTTAGTATCATTTCCGGCGAGTTCTATTGCAATGGCTCTTCCGATACCGCGGGAAGCACCAGTGATTACTATAGTTTTTTTCATGTTAATATGCCTTTCTTAAATCAATGTGATTTTAATAATATCGTTATTATAATACAGGAAAACACAGGCGAATACTATAAAAAAATAAAAAAGAATTGTTGACAAAAATCGCCTTGTGCATCCTTACCAAAAAGAAAACCAGATTGTATTTATTTCAATAATTGCTTGACAGACGTTTTGAACATTCAAAAAAGTTATCCACAATAAAAAACGCCGTTTTTATCTAAAAAAGCACTTATCAACCAAGTTATCCACATTATCCACAGAAATCCACAAACATTTAATCATGATTTACTGTGTGCAAAAAAGAATAAATGTTTTGTGAATTATTGCAAAAAATTAAAAAACTTTAATATGACTCTTGACATAATTGCATAAAATAATTAAAGGACATACTTGTTAATTTACAAATATGTGATATAATACTTACATAAAATAAGTATACAGAAATGTATCTTAGGTCGTGTTAGCTGCATATGTATATATTCTTTCGACATATGCAGTGATTGAAGAAGGAAGAATGTCTGATAGATTTTATAAAGAGAAGGTTGGAAAGGAATTACAGTCAGATTCTTACCTCTGCCCACGATTATAAAACACGTAAAGGAGTTGGACATCATGAGATTTATAATTACAGGAAGAAATATTGATATAACAGAGGGATTAAAGTCAGCAGTAGAGGAGAAGCTTGGAAAGCTTGACAGATTTTTTGCACCAGAGACAGAAGTTAATGTAACTTTAAGTGTAGAGAAAGAAAGACAGAAAATCGAGGTAACTATCCCGGTTAAAGGTAACATCATAAGAAGCGAGCAGGTGAGCAGCGATATGTATGTTTCAATTGACCTTGTTGAGGAAGTTATCGAGCGTCAGTTAAAGAAGTATAAGAATAAGATTGTTGACAAGCAGCAGAATGCAGCAGCATTTACACAGGAATTCGTAGAGAAGGATTATGATGATGACGAGGTTAAGATTATCAGAACCAAGAGATTCGGAATTAAGCCTATGGATCCTGAAGAAGCATGTGTTCAGATGGAACTTCTTGGACATAACTTCTATGTATTCTTCAATTCTGAGACAGAGGAAGTTAATGTTGTTTATAAGAGAAAAGGCAACACATATGGCTTAATTGAACCAGAGTTGGATTAATTTGTTTAGTATTTTTTTCATTATATTTACCACTTTCTAGAGATACCGCCTGTTGGGTAATGCCATCAGGCGGTATTTTCTGTATATAATTGTTTTTAATTAATAAAATTTTAATGGTTTAACTTTACTTGATAGAATATGTAAATAGTGATACAATTACAACACAAATAGGCTTTTATAAGGAGAAGTATAAAGTAATGGGATTAGCTCAGAAATTATTTGGAACACATAGCGAACATGAATTAAAAAGAATATATCCAATTGCTGACAAGATTGAAAGTTATAAAGAATCTTATGGCAAGTTAAGCGATGAGGAACTTAAAGCAAAGACTAAAGAATTTAAGGAGAGACTGGCTAAGGGAGAGACTCTTGATGATATTCTTCCAGAAGCATTTGCTACAGTAAGAGAGGCTGGTAAGAGAGTTCTTGGCATGGAACATTATCATGTTCAGCTTATCGGAGGAATTATTCTTCATCAGGGAAGAATTGCTGAGATGAAGACTGGTGAAGGTAAAACACTTGTGTGTACACTTCCGGCATATCTTAATGCACTTACTGAAGAGGGCGTAATCGTAGTTACTGTTAATGATTACCTTGCTAAGCGTGATGCTGAGCAGATGGGTATGATACATGAATTCTTAGGTCTCAAGGTTGGCGTCGTATTACATGACTCAACAAGAGAAGAAAGACAGGCTGCATATGCGTGTGATATTACATATGTAACGAACAACGAGCTTGGATTTGATTATCTTCGTGATAATATGGCTATATATAAGAATGAACTTGTATTACGAAATCTTAAGTACTGTATTATAGATGAGGTCGATTCTGTTCTTATTGATGAGGCACGTACACCTCTTATTATCTCAGGACAGAGCGGAAAATCTACTAAATTATATGAACTCTGTGATATACTTGCAAGGCAATTACAGCGAGGCGAATATAAGGGTGAGAGAACTAAGATGCAGGCAATCATGAACGAGGAAGTTGAAGAAGATGGAGACTTCATCGTTAATGAGAAGGATAAGGTAGTTAACCTTACTGAACAGGGTATTCACAAGGTTGAGCAGTTCTTCCATATAGATAATTATGCAGATCCTGAGAATCTTGAAATTCAGCATAATGTTACACTTGCACTTCGCGCTCATAATCTTATGTTCAGGGATAAGGATTATGTTGTTAAAGATGATGAGGTACTTATAGTAGATGAATTTACAGGCCGTATTATGCCAGGACGTCGTTATTCAGATGGTCTTCATCAGGCGATAGAAGCCAAAGAGCATGTTAAGGTTAAGAGAGAGAGTAAGACTCTTGCAACTATTACATTCCAGAACTTCTTTAATAAGTTTGAGAAGAAGGCTGGTATGACAGGTACAGCCCTTACAGAAGAGAAGGAATTCCGTGAAATCTATAACATGGACGTTGTTGAAGTGCCAACTAACAAGCCTGTTATAAGAGTTGATTATAATGACGCTGTATTTAAGACTAAGAAAGGCAAATTTAATGCTGTTGTACAGTCTGTTATTGAATCTCATGAAAAAGGACAGCCTGTTCTTGTAGGTACAATAACAATTGAGACGTCTGAGCTTCTTAGTGAGATGTTAAGAAAGAAGGGCATACCTCATAATGTACTTAATGCGAAGTATCATGAGTTAGAGGCACAGATAGTATCAGAGGCAGGACGTCATGGTGCAGTTACTATTGCTACTAACATGGCTGGTCGAGGAACTGATATTAAGCTTGATGATGAGGCTGTTGCTGCAGGTGGTCTTAAGATTATTGGTACAGAAAGACATGAAAGCCGTCGTATTGATAACCAGTTACGTGGACGTTCCGGACGACAGGGAGATCCTGGTGAATCAAGATTCTACATTTCTCTTGAAGATGATCTTATGAGGCTGTTTGCACAGGAAAGACTTATGAATATTTTCAACAGTCTTGGAGTATCTGAGGATGAGCAGATTGAGCATAAGATGTTAAGCAAGGCTATAGAGACAGCTCAGAAGAAGATTGAGACTAATAACTTTGGTATCAGAAGCCATCTTCTTGAGTATGATCAGGTTATGAATGAGCAGAGAGAGATTATGTATGCTGAAAGAAGAAGAGTTCTTGATGGAGAAAGCATGCGTAATTCTATTATGAAGATGATAACAGATTATGTAGAGAATGTTGTAAACCGTTGTGTTGGTGAAGATAAAGATGCCAATGAATGGGATTATAACGAAATTAATGAGCTTTTGCTTCCTACAATTCCGATTGAAAAGGTTGTATATAGAGAAAACATCAGGAATAAGAATGAATTAATACATGATTTAAAAGAGAAGGCTGTCAAACTATATGAGGATAAGGAAGCGTTATTCCCAGAGTCAGAACAGATCAGAGAAATTGAGAGAGTAATCCTGCTTAAGGTAATTGACAGAAAGTGGATGGATCATATCGATGATATGGATCAGTTGAAACAGGGTATAGGACTTCAGGCTCTTGGTCAGAGAGATCCCGTTGTACAGTATAAGATGATGGGCTATGACATGTTTGATGAAATGACAGCAGGTATAGCGGAAGATACAATAAGACTTCTTATGCATATTCAGGTTGAACAGAAGATAGAACGAGAACAGGTAGCCAAGGTGACTGGAACTAATAAGGATGAAGGTCCTTCTGTAAAGGGTCCTGCAAGAAGAACAGAGAAGAAGATATATCCTAACGATCCATGCCCTTGTGGAAGCGGTAAGAAGTATAAGAACTGTTGTGGAAGACAGGCATAAGTTTATAATATGACTTTTGGGACGCGGAATGTCTGGAATATCAGCGTCCGCGTCTGTTGTTTTGGAGGATATATGGTAGAATTAGACCAGTTCAGATACAGAATTTCAGGATATGATAAGCCTATGGCACAGATTAAGAAATCACTGGATCTTGACAATAAGCAAAAAAGAATTGAAGAACTGGAAGCAGATATGGAAGCGCCAGGTTTTTGGGATAATCCGGATAAATCACAAAATGCTATGAAAGAACTTAAAGGGTTAAAAGATGCATTTGAAAGATATAATGAGCTTGAAACAGGTCTTGATGATGTTAAGACACTTATTGAGATGGCAGAAGAATCTAATGATCAGTCGCTTATTCCAGAGATAGAAGAAGAGATAACGGGTCTTGAAGACAAGATGGAAAGTTTAAGGATTGAGACATTGCTTTCTGGAGAACATGATGCATGTGATGCCATTCTTACACTTCATGCAGGAGCAGGTGGAACAGAAAGCTGTGACTGGTGTCAGATGCTTTTCAGAATGTATACAAGATGGGCGGAAAGTCACGGATATACAACAGAAACACTTGATTATCTTGAAGGTGAAGAAGCAGGAATTAAGTCGGTTACTATAGAAATCCGCGGAGAGAATGCATATGGACATCTTAAGTCAGAACATGGTGTTCACAGACTTGTAAGAATATCTCCATTCAATGCGGCAGGTAAGAGACAGACTTCTTTTGTATCATGTGACGTAATGCCTGATATTAATCAGGATATAGATATTGAGATTAATGATGATGATTTAAGAATTGATACATATCGTTCAAGTGGAGCTGGTGGACAGCATATTAACAAGACATCATCTGCAATCAGAATTACACATCTTCCAACAGGAATTGTTGTACAGTGTCAGAATGAAAGATCTCAGCACCAGAATAAAGATAAAGCTATGCAGATGTTAAAGGCTAAGCTCTATCTTTTAAAGGAGGCTGAGAATGCAGAGAATCTATCTGGAATCAGAGGAGATGTCAAGGATATTAATTTCGGAAGCCAGATAAGAAGTTATGTTCTTCAGCCATATACAATGGTTAAGGATAACAGAACTAATAAGGAAGTTGCTAATGCAGGAAGTGTTCTGGATGGAAACATTGATCCGTTCATAAATGCATATTTAACATGGATTAGTACGGGAAAAACTGAAGAGTAACAGATATTAAGGTAGTAAACTGAATGATAGTGAAAGGTGGTACATCAGTATGGCGGATTATATTAAACCGGTGATTTTCAGATTAGGCAATCAACAGTTTGGAGTAGATATTAATCTTGTCCAGTCGATAGAACGGGAGATTAATATTGTGAGAGTTCCTAATGCAATGGAGTATATCAGTGGAATTGTTAATTTGAGAGGGGAGGTTATCCCTGCTTTCAGCTTAAGAAAAAAGTTTGGCACGGATGATGCTGTTGGAAGTATTGGCGAAGACAGTACAATTATTGTTAATATTCCTGGCGTGGTTAAGCTGGCACTTGAAGTTGATGATGTACTTGAGATTGGAGATATTGATGCAAATGGTATTGTTCCTATGCCGGCTCTGGCTAGAACGGATGATACAGCATATCTTGACAGGGTCGCCAATGTTAATGGGGAATTAGTTATTCTTCTTGATGTAGAGAAATTACTTACACAGTCAGAAGCAGAGAGCGTTAAGAAATTTACGGAAGAAATGAGTAATGATAATGGAGGTACTGCAAATGGCTGAAACGAAATTTAAAAGAAATGCAGGTATACTTATGCCAGTAAGTTCATTGCCATCACCATATGGCATAGGAACATTTGGCAAGGATGCATATGATTTTGTTACATTTGTTAAAGAGTGTAATCATAAGTACTGGCAGGTACTTCCGTTAGGACCAACTACTTATGGTGACAGCCCATATCAGTCATATTCTGCATTTGCAGGCAATCCGTACTTTGTTGATCTTGATATGCTTATTGAGGAGGGGTTCTTGTTAAAGTCAGAGGTTATTTCAAGAGACTGGGGCGATGGAATTGTGCCTGTAAATGTTTCTGAAGATGACGCTGTTAATGGAAGATTCGGAACCTACAGAGATGGAAATATTGGCGACGAAAGATATGTCAGTTATGAGAAGATATATAATAACAGATTTGATATATTAAGAATTGCTTACGACAGATTTAAGGATGCATGTGCAGAAAGCAAGAAGACGCTTGCCAAGGGACTTCCTCTTTATAAGCAGTTTGATAATTTTGTTAAAGATAATGCAGACTGGCTTGAGGATTATGCTCTGTTTATGGCATTGAAGTCTCACTTTAACAATGTCTCATGGGGTGAATGGGAAACTGATATAAAGTTCAGAAAGCCAGAGGCGATGAGCCAATATGAAGAACAGCTTTCGGATGATATAGGATACTGGAAATTCATACAGTTTGAATTCTACAGACAGTGGAATGCGCTTAAACAATATGCTAATAGTAATGGTATAGAGATTATAGGTGATATACCTATTTATATGGGATATGACAGCGTAGATGTATGGGCTAATCAGGGAGAATTCCAGCTGGATGAGAATTTAACACCGATAAAGGTTGCAGGTGTACCGCCAGATGCATTTTCTGATGCAGGACAAAAATGGGGCAATCCTCTTTATGATTATGATAAAATGGAAGCAAATGGATTCAGCTGGTGGAGAAAGAGAATGGCAGCCTCAGCAAAGCTGTATGACGTCATAAGAATTGACCATTTTATAGGAATTGTGAAGTACTATACAATTCCATCAGATATGCCTGATGCAAGGCAGGGCGAGTACAGACAGGGACCGGGACAGAAGCTGCTTGATGTTATTAATGAATCTATTGGTGATAAGAAGATTATCGCTGAAGACTTAGGTGTTGAAGTTCCTGAAGTGGCAAAGATTCTTAAAGAAAATGGATATCCGGGAATGAAGGTCCTTGAGTTTGCATTTGGAGGAGACAGAAAGAATCCACATCTGCCATATAATTATACACAGAATCTTGTGTGCTATGGTGGAACTCATGATAACGAAACTCTGCTTGGTTTCTTTGAAGACAGGGGTGACTGGGAATTAGGATATGCTTATGACTATCTTGATACAAGAGATAAGGGAAGAATGGTTGATCAGGTGTTCAGGGCTGCGTATTCAAGTGTTGCTGTTCTTACAGTATTTGCTGTTCAGGACATTCTCAAGCTTGGAAACTGGGCAAGAATGAATCTTCCATCAAGCATGGGCAATAACTGGAAATGGCGAATGCAGAAAGGACAGTTAGGCCAGCATGAACTGGAATGCATGAGATATCTTGCAAGTGTATTTGATAGAGAAAGAAAGTAATATTAGGATGGGGAAGGAAATTGGCAATAAATTTCCTCCCCTTTTTTGAACAAAAAATAAAAAATAGTTCGATGGTACTATTTACATATTTTAGATTAGTGGTATTATATTCATATAAAGAGACAAGTTAATATGTTGGCAAAGTAGTCGAAAGGCTATGACGCAAAGCCAAGGGTCTTAACTGATTTTATCAGAATGACAGCCGGTTGCATTACAATCAACGCAAATGATTCGTATTATTCAAGCATCCGGTTATCGGATGCTTTTTTTGTTAAACGGGAGGAAACAGATATGAGAAAGAATAATTCTAAGAAGTGGATTAAGATTATGACAATAACAGCAGCAGTACTTGTATTTGGTATTGGTGCTGGTTTCGCTGTTAAAGCAGCAGGAACATCTAATTCAGACAATGATGGTGCTAAGACAGTAGTTGCAGCAGCTAATGATGCAACAGATTCAGTAGTTAAGGAAACAGTTGCCGAGAAAGAGACAGAAGCTGTTACAGAGACAGCAACAGTTGCTACAGAGGCAACAACTGAAATTACAACAGAAGAAGCCACAGAGGCAGTAACAGAGGCAGTTCAGGCAACAGAGCAGACAGAGGTTGCAACAGAAGCACCAGCACCTGTTGTACAGACTCCATCAGATGCAAGAGTTACACAGGTTATAGCAGGAATCAACGCAGAACGTGCAGCAGCTGGTGTAGCAGCAGTTACATATGATGCAACTCTTACAGATATGGCTCAAGTAAGAGCATCAGAGAATGCAGCTAATGATTACTTTGTTATAGAGAATGGCAAGCACAAGAGACCAGATGGAAGAAATGCTTCTTCAATATGTTCAGATTTTGGACAGGCTGGATATTTCGGTGAGGTTATGGGAAGATATCAGACAAGCCCTGCTGAGATAGTAACTGGCTGGCATAATTCAGCAACACATTATGCATGTATGACAAGCACTAAGTATAGCAGAGTTGGTGTAGGTGTTGCAGCAGATTCAGAAGGATACCTTTACTGGGTAGCAATCTTCATGGATTAATATTAAAGAGACAACAGATTACATAATATAGATATAATTTAATACGGTAAGAACAATGTATTTGCGGCATTGTTTTTATAAAGCTTCGTAAGAAGCATGAAACCCTCACATTCCTCTCCCGTTGTGTGAGGGTTTCTTTTTGCGCGAGTAGCGCGGAGAATATACTTAATGAAAGGACAGGCATGCTTGCA
>OLOA01003919.1_pt1 | contig 11737 bp, 10 predicted proteins | sample 1672201 | NCBI WGS metagenome assembly OLOA01 (sample SAMEA3136658, study PRJEB25190) | human gut metagenome
CCATCGGCTGCGGCTTCAAGGGCGGCGAGGTGGTGCCGTCGTTCTTCGTGGGCGCGACCTTCGGCTGTGTCCTCGGCGGACTGCTGGGCCTGCCGCCCGCCTTTGCCGCCGCCATCGGCCTGGTGTCCGTGTTCTGCGGCGCGGTGAACTGCCCCATCGCCTCCGTCATCCTCAGCATCGAGCTCTTCGGCTCCGGCGGTCTGGTCTATTTCGCCGCCGCCTGCGCCATCAGCTATCTGCTCTCCGGCTATTGCGGGCTCTACAGCAGCCAGACCATCCTCTACTCCAAGCTGAAGGCGGAGTTTATCAATGTGCATACTCATGAGTAAAATGCAGCCCCCGGGAAACCGGGGGCTGACATTTTTATAAGCAAATCTTAACGTTTCGTTCACATGATTTTCCGAAAATCGTGGTATCCTGCGGGTAGTACAAGAAAAAGAGGTATCGCCCGTGAAGCGCACGCTGACCGAACAACAGAAAAAAACGCTGTCCGTACTGGCCATCGTCATATTCGTTCTGCTGTCGGCGGCGCTGGCCTGGTTCGTGGGGCGGCCCATGGTCCGCTTTGCCCGCCAGCCGGAACAGTTCCGCGCCTGGGTAGACGGCCACGGCGCCTGGGGCCCGCTGGCCTACGCGGCCATGGTGTTTCTGCAGGTGCTGGTGGCCATTATCCCCGGCGAGCCGCTGGAGATCGCCGGGGGCTACGCCTTCGGCGCCTGGGCGGGCACGGCCCTGTGCCTGCTCGGTGCCGTGCTGGGCAGCGTGACCGTCTTTGCCCTGGTCCGCCGCTGGGGCCGCGGTCTGGTGGAGGTGTTCTTCCCGGCGGACAAGTTGGAAAAGCTCCGTTTTCTCCTCCATACCTCCCCCAAGCGCACCGCCCTGTTCTGGCTGATCTTCACCGTTCCCGGTACGCCCAAGGACCTGCTGTGCTACTTCGCGGGCCTGACGGACCTGCCGTGGGGGACCTGGCTGCTGATCGCCACAGTGGGCCGCCTGCCCTCCATCGTCACCTCCACCGTGGGCGGCAGCGCCCTGGGGGAGCAGAACTACCGGGCGGCGGTCATTGCCTTCGCTCTCGCCCTCGCTGTGGCGGGTGTGGGCTATGTGATCTACCGCGCCGTCTGCCGTCGGCACGGACAAAAACCGGATAACACAAAGACCGACGGCTGAGCCGCCAACAAAATCCTTCCCTCCGATATCTGTGACCGGGCAGGCGCTTTGACAGACTGAAAGACCGACGGCTGAGCCGTCGGTCTTGTATCTTTTCCTGTCTCAGAACGCGCCCAGCGCCTTGAACAGCACCGACCAGGCGAACATGGTCACGATGCACAGCGCGCTGGTGGACACCACGATGTCCCCGGCCAGCTCCGCGTCGCCGCCCATCTGCTGTGTCATGGTGAAGGAGGCGATGGCCGTGGCACTGGCGAACACGCTGATCAGCCCCGCGAAGCCCGCGCCCCGTATGCCGATCAGAAACGCCGCCGTCAGCAGCAGCGCCGGCATCAGGAACAGCCGCACCACACACACCTCGATCAGGTCCCTCCGGTACCGGCGCAGGCCGCTGAACCGGAAGAAGGCCCCCAGCAGGAACAGCATGAACGGGCTGGTCATGGTGGCCACCTGGTGCACCGCCGACTCCAGCGCCGTAGGCAGCCTCCAGCCGGTACCCAGGAACACCAGCCCCACGGCGGAACCCAGGATCAGCGGATTGGTGGCCACCATTTTAATGAGCCTTCCGGCGGGCAGTCTCTCGCCCCGGAACGCCGTTAGGGTGATGACCGCCAGTACGTTGAACAGCGGCACGATGATGGCCGCCAGCATGGCCACCGGCCCCATGTCCGCCCCGGGCACCAGCACCGTGGCCAGCGGCAGGCCGATAATGGCCAGGTTGCTGCGGTACATACCCTGTATCTTCACGCCCTGCTTCTCGTAGTCCTTCTCCGTGGGCAGCACGATGGCCAGGGACAGGCCGTACATCCCCAGCGTGGCCCCCACGGCGAACAGCAGCAGCTTCGGCTGTAACGCCTGGTCGATGGAGGAGGTGTACAGGTTCCAGAACAGCATCACCGGCATGAAGAACCGGAACGCCATCTTGTTCAATCCGGGCACGTCCACCACCCGGATGCCGCCCAGACACTTGACCCCGTAGCCCAGTCCCATCATAAGAAACAGGGGCATCACGGCGTTAAAGCAGACTTGCAGATTGCTGAGCATGACCCATCGGCCTCCTTTCCCCCGTGCAGCCCCGGTGCACGGTCTATTGCGTCAAAAACGTCATGGCTGCCAGCAGCACGGCCAAAAAGCCGAAGCTGACGGCGGAGAACAGTGCCAGGAACCGTCCGGTCTGTCCCTTGACGTGCTTCGTATACTCCCGGAAGGTGATCAGGCTGGCCAGCGACGCCACCAGCGTCCCCGCCCCGCCGATGTTCACCCCCACCAGCAGCGCCGGGTAATCGTCGGTAAACTGGCTGAGCAGTATGGCCGCGGGCACATTGCTGATGACCTGACTGGTCAGCGCCGCCACCGGCATGGTCCCGTGGGCCAGCAGCTGCCGGAACAGTGTCCGCACCGGCTCCATCCGGGCCATGTTACCCGAGAAGGTGAAAAACGCCGCGAACGTCACCAGCAGCCCCCAGTCCACGCCCAGCAGCGCCCGGCGGTCCAGCACCAGCAGCGCCGCCGTGATGACGGCCAGCCCAAGCCAGTAGGGGATGCCGCGCAGCACCATGGCCGCCGCCGTGCAGAACAGTACGCCGTACATAATGCACCGGCGCTTGTCCACCGGCGTCTCCTGCGCCGGTACCGTCAGCGTCTCCCGGGGAATCAGCAGGCAGCACGCCAGGATCAGCGCCGTGGACAGCAGGAACGGCGGCAGCATGATGGTCAGGAACTCCCCATTGGGGATCGTATAATGATTAAATAGGTATAGGTTCTGCGGATTGCCGAAGGGCGTCAGCATCCCGCCCAGATTGGCGGCGCAGTTCTGCAATATGAACGTCAGCGCCGTGTGCTTCGTCTGCCCTGTGCCCTTCAGCACGAACCAGCTCAGGGGCAGAAACGTCAGCAGCGCCGTGTCGTTGGTCAGCAGCATGGAGCCGATCAGCGTAACGACTACCAGCGCCGTCACGGCGCTGCGGGCCGTGTGAAACGCCCGCACCAGCCGCTGTGCCAGCAGGGGGAACAGTCCCGCGCCCCGCAGGGCGCACACCACCGCCAGTATGCAGAACAGGCATGAGAGCGTCTTCACGTCGTAGTACCCGAGATAGGCGCTGCCCGGCGGCACGAATACGGCGGTAACGGCCGCCGCCAGCACCGCGATCACCGGCATGGCGTTGGCGCGGCACCACTGGAGAACTTTCATGTATGTATGCACCTCCGCACGATACGACTCAACGGCTGTTACCTTACCATATTTTGGCCGGAAACGCAAGGGTTCGCCCCGGCTTTCTTGCCCTTTTCCGCCGCCTGTGCTATACTGAAAGCGATACAGAAAAGGGAGGTGCTCCATGGATGACATTTTGAGCCGTTTTTCCATCAACTGCCACAGCAGCATCCGCTATGCCGGCGGGGCGACGGTGTGGTTTGACCCCTTCCGCGTGGCGGACGCGCCCTGCGATGCAGATGTGGTCTTCGTCACCCACGACCACTATGACCACTTCTCCCCGGAGGATATCCACCGGGTGATGAAGCCCGGCGCGGTGCTGGTGCTGCCGGAGACGTGTGTGGCGGCGGCGCTGCGGGCCGGCTTTGCCTCGGCGCAGCTGCTGCCGGTGCGGCCCGGAGAGGCGTACACCGTGAAGGACCTGCCCTTCACCGCCGTGCCCGCCTATAACCTCGGCAAGCCCTTCCACCCCCGCGGGAACCGCTGGGTGGGCTATGTGGTCACGCTGGAGGGCCAGCGGGTCTATGTGGCCGGCGATACCGACGATACCCCCGACGCCCGGTCCGTGTCGTGTGACGTCGCCTTCCTGCCGGTGGGCGGCACCTACACCATGACCGCCGCCCAGGCCGCCGGCCTGGCGGCCGCCCTCCGCCCGCAGATCGCCGTCCCCACCCACTACGGCTGTATCGTGGGGGAGAGGACGGACGGCGCGGCCTTTGCCGCCGCCCTGCCGGCGGACATCTCCGCCGTGCAGCTGATCCGCCAATGACCCCGTACAGAATTCCGCCCCGGTGCCGGCCGATGCCGACCAGACGGTGGAGGTGACGGCCCCGGCACCAGCCAGGGAGGATGATCGAGCGAACGAAAAAGACATTCAGCGGCCCCCGGCGTCAGCCGGGGGCCGTCACTTCATTTTTGCTGCATTTTGCTTACAAAAAAAGCACAAAAAGGGAACCAAAGAGTACAGGGCGGGTGCAGGAAAAGTAAAGCAAATGTATCAAAAGAAAGCACTATTTCTCGCTTTTTTCCTCCCGCGGCAGCACCAGATTGAGCAGTACGGCCATCAGTGTGGCCACCACCACCGGGGACTTTCCGAAGATGGTCGTCACCGCCTCCGGGAACTGTGCCAGGGCCTCTGCCGCCTGGGAAATGCCCACACCCAGTGCGGCGGAAAGCCCGACGATCGTGGTGTTTCGGGCGGTCAGCCCCTCGGCGGCGATGAGCTTCATGCCGGTCATGGCGATGGTGGAAAACACCGCCGCCGTGGCCCCGCCCAGCACGCATTGCGGGATGGTGGTGAGTACGGCGGAAAATTTCGGAATGATACCGGCAAGCAGTAAAAACGCGCCGGTCAGCGCAAAAACGTTGCGATTTACAACTTTATTTGTGGCTACAATTCCCACATTCTGGGAGTATGTCGCCGTGGGAAGACCGCCCAGCAGCGCTGTCAGAATGTTGCTGACGCCATAGGCTGCGATGCCGCCCCGCAGCTCCTGCGTGGTGGGCTCCCGATCCATGCCGCCCACGGTGGTGGCCGTCAGGTCGCCGATAGCCTGAATGGCGTTGATGGCGAACAACAGCCCCAGTGCGACGCACGCCGAGGGTTCAAATGTCACGCCAAAGGGCAGAAATTCCGGCAGAGAGAACCACCCGGCCCCCGCGATGCCGGACAGATCCACCATCCCGGCCCCAAAAGCGACGGCGTAGCCCGCCAGAATACCCAGTAAAATGGACGCCAGCTTAAAAATGCCCCTGCCGCGATTGGTCAGCACCAGCACCACCGCTAGTGTAAATGCCGCAATAGCCCAGTTCTGCCAGGATCCGTACACCAGCGCTTCCGGCAGGCCCCGCTGCACCACAACGCTTTCATATGTGTTGCCGGTGCCGCCGGCCATATAGTTGATGGCCGTGGGGTACAGAGACAGACCGATGGTGAACACTACCGTACCGGTAATGACCGGCGGGAACAGCCTGCGGATAGGCTTGATGAAGATGCCCACCAGTGCTGCCACCGCGCCGCCCACGATCATAGCGCCCGACACAGCGGCCAACCCGCCGCTGCCGGAGACGATGGCCTGCATACTGGGCAGATAAGCGAAGCTGACACCGAAGACCACCGGCAGCCCCGCGCCGAAGCGCCCACCGATGGGAAACAGCTGCAGCAGCGTGGTAACGGCGGACATGACCAGCGATGCCTGTATCAGCAGGACCCGCTGGTCATGCGCCAGTCCGGCCACGTTGGCAATGATGATGGCTGGGGTCACGCAGCCCACGATCATAGCCACCAGGTGCTGCAGCGCCATGGATACGGCCATGCCAACAGGTGGCAGGCCCCGGTATTGAAACAGCGCCTCTCGGCGGCATTCAAGCTTTCGCATGGTGTGGTCTCCTTTGTGCGTAGTGTGCTCAGTATAGCACGTTTTTAACGGGAAACTCAACCGTTTTCTCACAAACAGCCCAAGCGGCGCAAAACCGCCCTCCGGTATCGTCGGAGGGCGGTCAGATCATGCGTGTTTATGCCTGCGGACACTGGCGAAAAACGGGCGCTTCAGCGTGTCTGTACTGCTGAACAAACCGAAATAGAAGGATGACAGCGCCTCGCCCGTGTGTGCGGGGTGCTGTTTTTTTGCGCTTGACGAAGGCCGCACAGTGGCATATAATAACGTATTGTTATCGATAACATATAGTGATTATTGAGGTGAGCACAATGCCGGCAGCAAAACGAATATCCAAAGAGGCCATCATCGACGCCGCAGCGGCGGTGCTCCGCATCGGCGGGTTTGAGGCGATCAACGCCCGCAGTGTGGCGAAGGCGCTGGGGTGCTCCACCCAGCCTATCTATCTGTCCTTCCGTAATATGGAGGAGTTGAAGTCCGCGCTGACCCAGTGGGCCATCGAGCAGCATACCCGGCGGGTACGGGAATCTCTGCGGGCGCATGAGGGGTGCGATAGTCGGTACAGCAGCTACGGCATGGGCTTTGTGCAGTTCGCGGCCCAGGAAAAGCAGCTGTTCCGCTGGCTGTATCTGGAGGACAACCAGCCGGGCCGCCATCAGGAGGACGTGCTGGAGCCGGAGATCATCCGGACCGTCATGGACGAATTCGGCTATGACGAGGTCACGGCCCGGGCCTTTCACCGGGATATGACGTATTATTCCTACGGACTGGCCATCCTCGCCAACACCGGGCATCTGGCGCTGACAGAGACGGAGCTTCGGGAAGCCTTTCGACGGGAGTTCCGTGCACTGGCGGCGTATTACGGTCCGCCGAAGAAGCTGCCGGAATTTGCAGAGAGGGAGAATGCAGTGCATCAATTATTCCACTAAGAGGCCGTCTTGCAAAATTGTAAGAAAATCGCAGGAAATGTAAGGAAAAGCAATGGCTGCCATGGGATAATGGCGGTATACTCCTCCGGTGGGAAGAAGGTGTTGAAGTGAAAACAAATAAGACATTGGCACAGAAGCTGTGTCTGCTGGGCCTGGTGAGTCTGCTGTCGTATACGGCGGCTCTGCTGGCAGCGCTGTGTTTTTTGGTGCTGCTGCCCGGGTGCAGCCTAGGGGAGAAGGTGGATCGCGAGCCGGTGCAGACACTGGAATGTACCCGCCTGGCATCCCTGTCCGGGCTGTATCCGGCGGGCGGCAGCGTGGTGCTGATCAGCTGGGCGGACTATGAGAGCGGCAGGACCACTGTGCAGCTGGTGGATGCGGAAGCGGACACCGTGAAGCGTGAGGTCACGCTGGATGGGGTTTGGGATACGAAGCGGCAGGCCCTGGCGCATGGATTTGCGCTGTGCGACCGGGAGACGAATCGTTGGAAACTCCTGGACGATGTGCTGACGGAGACAGGCAGCTTTGATGCGGAGAACGTGGATGGTTTTTTCTCATATGACGGGGAGAGCTATTACTTCCTGCGGGACGGGGTGCTGCATTGTCAGAACGTAGCCGGAGGAGAGGCACAGCCGGTAACGGCGCTGTCACAGCTGCGGTTCGCGGAATTGACGGCCTATGATGCGGCAAGCGGGCGGATGGCGGCCCTGTTCCTCCTGTCACCCTACGGCAGCGTCTGCGGTACGGCGGTCTTTGACCCGGAGACGGGGGCGATCAGCCTGCTGCAGGAGCAACGGTATCAGGTGATGTTGGCGCCGGCGGGCGGCATGAGCCTGCTGGCCTTTGACAACGATAAAATGGGATATTCCGCCCTGTGCGGCAGCGGCGATACGTTCTGGTTCGCCGATGCTTCGCTGTTTCTGGACGCGGGAGGCGCGCTGTACGCCGTCGGCGATGCGGAGGAGCTGATCGGTGTGGGAACGGGCCGCACGACGCTGTATAACGTGGGGGAGAGCATCACGGCCTGCGATCTGACGGCTAACGGTATTGCCGGAGAGATGTACGACTGCTGCGTTCTGCCGGAGGCAGGCCTGCTGGTGGGCGGCATGTATGAAAACGGCGCCTTCCGGCTGTACGTTATAGACCCGGCGCAGCTGACCTTCGAGCCGGTAGCGTCAGCGGTGCCCGTCCCGTCGCCGCTGACGGTGGATGAGACACTGCTGCAGGCCTATTGGGGTGCCCTGAACGGCCTGCCGGTGGCAGAGAGCTTACAGGAGGCGCGGCAGCAGGCGGATGTGTTGGAGCAGCGATACGGCGTGCGGATACTGCTGTCCTCCCAGTGCCGGGAGGCGGCAGAACTGAGCAGCTATCCCATCACTCTGTCGGACACCATGGACACGGAAGCAGAGCTGAACGGCGTCCGCGCCGTGCTGACGGCGATGGACCGCAGCTTTGCCCTGTATCCGGAGGGCTTTCTGGCGCAGTTCCGCAACCGCGCCGGTGAGGGCGGGCTGTGCTTCCTGTTGGTGGCTCACATCGACAGCGACTATGGCGTGGTAGGCTGCACCTACGATTCGGCGGACTGGCAATATATCGCACTGGACGTGCAGGCCGACTATATGCGGGAGGGCACTGTCTGCCACGAGATCTGGCACGCTACGGAGAACGAAATACTGTCCCGCGATTACACCGCCTTCAACTGGGATGACTGGAATGCGCTGAACCCGGCGGGCTTTACCTATTGGAACGACAGCGGTGACTATGACCGGTACGACGCCCGCTGGACCATGTTCGACAGCGGCGAGGGCGTGTACTTTGTGGACAGCTACGCCAAGCTGGCGGCACAGGAGGACCGGGCGCGGATCATGGAGTATTTCATGGTACATGAGGACGAGGCGGGGCTGCTGATCCAGTCAGACGCCATACGGCAGAAGCTGACGTGGATGTGCCGCGCTGTGCGGGAGTGCTTCGATACCGCCGGATGGGGAACGCCCCGCTGGGAGAAGCTTTTGTAAAATAAAGGAGAGTCTATGATACCCGAATGGAAAATATATCCCCGTTCTCAGGGACACAGTACCGTGTACCTGCAGAACGTGGTCACAGATCCCGCCATACAGGTGGGGGCGTACACCATCTATGACGATTTTGTCAATGACCCCCGGGACTTCCAGCGGAACAACGTGCTGTACCACTATCCCGAGTGCAACCATGACCGGCTGATCATCGGAAAGTACAGCTCCATCGCCTGCGGGGCGAAGTTTATCTTCAACGCGGCCAACCATACGCTGAACAGCCTGTCTACTTACCCGTTCCCCATCATGTTCGAGGAATGGGACCTGGGGACGGCGTGTGAGGACATTGCCGCCGCCTGGGATAACCACGGGGATATCGTGGTGGGCAATGACGTATGGATCGGCTATGAGGCCGTGATCCTGGCGGGCGTTACCATCGGCGACGGCGCCATCATCGGCAGCCGCGCCGTGGTGACAAAGGATGTGCCGCCCTACACCATCGTGGGCGGTCTGCCGGCCAAGCCCATCCGCAGGCGGTATGACGAGGAGACTGTCGCGCGGCTGGAGAAGCTGCGGTGGTGGGACTGGCCGGAGGCGCAGGTGCGGCGGGCTATCCCGCTGCTGCAGGCCGGCGATCTGGACGCCCTGGAAAAGTTGGTATAAGGCCGGCGGCCGTGGACCAGGCGTACACGCCGGGCACTTTCTGACCCTGCTGTAAAAGAGTATCTGAGGGATACGTGTATACGGACAACGAAATGAGCCCTCCGGCAGCTGCCGGAGGGCTTTCAACTGCCTGTTGCGAAACGGGCCGGGGAAAGGTATAATCTAAGGAGAACATACTGCGGAACGGCGAGAAAGGAGAAACCTATGGGTAATGTGACAGCGGACCGCGCATGGGATGTCCATCCGGTGACGGAGGCGGACATAGAGGCGTATCTGGACATCTATCTCAATTCCTATCCGGCGTACAAGACGCTGGACGAGGAATGCCGGGCACACTACCGGAGCAAGCATCTTACGGAGCTGCGGGAGGACACCCAGACTCGGACGATGGGCCTGTTTGAGGGCGGCACACTGATCGCCACCATGAAGCTGATCCTGTTCTCCATGAACTTCTTTGGGGTCATGCAGCCTGCCTGCGGTGTGATGGCGCTGGAGGTACACCCCCTGCACAAGAAGAAGGGCGCGGCGCTGTATATGATACGGTATGCCGAGCGCTATGCACGGGAAAACGGCGCGCTGCTGACCATGCTGCTGCCGTTCAACATCGGCTTTTACCGTCGGATGGGCTACGGCTTTGGCGGGAAGTTATATGAATACCATCTGCCAACCGGGGCACTGCCGCGGTTGGACGGAGAGGTGCGGGCGCACCTGCGCCTGCTGCAGCCGGAGGAGTTTGACCAGGCGATGGACTGCCAGCGGCGCTTTGCCGCCCGAAACCATGGTATGGTGGAGAAGTTCGACGAGGAGCTGCGCGAAGCCCGGGGGGATATTCAGGTGCGCCGTATGGGTTATTACGACGGCGGACGCCTGTTAGGCTACGCGGCCTATCGGTTTGAAAGCGCCAGTGCGTGCAACTATACCCAAAACCGGCTCAGCGTGGAGGAACTGGTGTATGAGAACGGCACAGTGCTGCGGGCGCTGCTGGGCGGCCTGCGGATGCAGGAGGATCTGGCCCAGACAGTGATACTGCGGACAGGGGAGGAGGATTTCCACCATCTGCTGGACGATCCGCAGGACGTGTCCGGAAACTACATCGACTACGGCTTTTTGCAGACCAATGTTTCCGCCGTGGGGACCATGTTCAAGCTGACGGACGGGGCGGACTTCGTGCGGCGGACCGGCTATCGGAATTTCCCGGCGGGGACGCTGACGGCGGCCTTCCGCTATCGGGATGAGATGGCGGACCGGGAGGAGGAGCTGCGTATCGGCTTTGCCGATGGCCGCTGGGCCGTGGCAGAGGGGACCGCGGACGTGACGGTGATCTGCCGGCAGGGGGATCTGGCGGCGCTGCTGATGGGGTCCTGCGGTCTGGCGGCGCTGCTGCGACTGGGTGCGGCGTCCGCAGATGACGCCGAAAAGGCGCGGCAGTTGGCGCAGCTGCTGTACTGTGTCCAGAAGCCCTGGCTGAACGCGGATTATTGAGCTGCCGCGGTTGACAAATAGAAAACAACGCAGGAGAACAAGAGATGCGGAACATATTGAAGGAAAAGCTGGCCAGAGGCGAGAAGCCGCTGGGCACATTCGTGGGTACCGGCAGTGCCGCCGTGGTGGAATGTCTGGGCTGTGCGGGGCTGGATTTTGTCATTCTGGACAATGAGCACAGCCCCATTGAGGCGGAGACAACCGCCCGGCTGGTGTGCGCCGCGGAAAGGCGGAACATCACGCCCCTGGCCCGGGTGCGGGAGATCAGCCGCCCGGCGATCTTGAAGCTGCTGGACGTTGGCGTGCAGGGGATCATTATTCCAGATGTGCACAGTGCGGCGGAGGTGAAGCGCGTGGTGGATTACGCCAAGTACGCCCCGGTGGGGCAGAGGGGGTTCTGCCCGTCCCGGAAGGATGGTTGGGGCACCGATACGCCGGCCGGCGTACTGGAGACAATGGCGCACTTCAACGGTGAGACGCTGGTGATCCCCCAGTGTGAGACGACAGAGGCGCTGGCGGATATTGAGAATATCGCAGCGATGGAGGGTGTGGACGGCATTTTTATCGGTCCCTTCGATCTGTCTATTTCTATGGGGCTGCCTGGGGCCTTTGAGGAGCAGCGCTTCAAGGCGGCCCTGACGCGGATACAACAGGCCTGCCGCCAGGCGGGCAAACCCTGCCTGATATTTGCCGGGGACGGTGCGGCCGCCGGTGCACGGCTGGCCCAGGGCTTCGACGGCGTGGCCATCGGACTGGATGCCACGATGCTGATCGCCGGTGTACGGGCGCAGCTGGCTGCCTGCCGCGGATAAAGAAGAAAAGAGGACGGCGCCCCGTGGGGCGGCAGGCGGGACAACGCGTGCGGGGCTGTTT
>OLOA01003922.1_pt1 | contig 11729 bp, 9 predicted proteins | sample 1672201 | NCBI WGS metagenome assembly OLOA01 (sample SAMEA3136658, study PRJEB25190) | human gut metagenome
GTTGAACCGCCGTGTACCGGTCGGTACGCACGGTGGTGTGAGAGGTCGGCTCTTTCGTTAAGAGAGCCTCCTACGCGATTCTTTTAAGTAAAAAAGCAAACAAACAGAACACTTCATTCAAATGCATATAGCGGCTATTTATTTCATACAGAGACAAATAGCGGCACAGAACAGATATAATAAAAGAAGCTATAAAAAGCAGGTATTCACGTGGAGGACGATATCGTTTCTACATGAACACCTGCTTTTTTATTTATTATTTACTGGTGGAATAAATAGTGGTAGCCAAGTATTCATCACTGACCCAACCATAAATCCCATTGTAATATACAACAACCCAGTCAGGCACATTGCTGCTATAGCCGCATTCCCATACGATGATACCGTAGGGGATATTATCCATTTTTTCATAATTTGTACCGGGACCTTTACGCATAACCAGCCCATGATCAGCAGTGGTGTAGGTACAAAGGCTATCAATTCGGCTAAGCGTTACATCTGGTGCAACGCATCCATCCGGCAGAATAACGTCGGCATTGTTTTCGGTATAATCCTGTACTTGCAGCAAGCCCCAAAGGCCATTCTGTTTTGCCCATACGCAGCCATCGCGCGCGGGGGCTAAATCTTCATATTGCCCAGCGGAAATTATCTCATTGCCGTAAACATCCAGAACCAGCTTTTGTCCGGATTGATTTTTCACAACTACCATGCCAGATAAGTCTGCGTAAGGATATTCAACAGTTTCGTTCATGATGGACAAACTCATCTGCGGCTGATAAATGCAGGGGATTACTAAAGCACCGCTTTGGTCGCAATATCCCCAGTTACCGGCTGCATCCTTTACCGCGATTAAAGATTCACCGGCCATGCAGGCATCCTGGTAGTCGAAATCGGTTAAAATTGTACCGTTTTTATCCGCAACGGCAAAAGGTGCAGAATTGTCAACAAGATAACCGGCATATTCATCATCCCAAATGCCTTGCTGGATGCCAACCAAATCAGGAGCATACACCTGTTCGATGGGCGTGCCACTAAATGTATAGACACCAATAGCAGAACGGTAAATCTGGCTGTCACCTAAAATCCACTGGATGCCATACCCGCCGTGCCCGCCCAGCATGGTTGTAAAAGGCATTTGTTGGGCAACCAGCTCCTGGTTAATCTGTTCTTCCAGGGCATTCAGCTTCTGGTAATCGTATGTATCATCTACCCCAATGGAGAGCTCCTGCTCACCATACAGGTACGGGATGCTTTCTGACAAATCTTCCAGAAAAGCATTACAGTTGGCAGCATTAAACAGGCTCCAGCGTTCGCCCTTGCGCACAGCGTACAGATTTCGGGCAGCGGCGTAACCGGCAGTGTGGGTTTCGCGGGAGAAGAGAGGAATCATCTCGTCAAAATCATATTGCGGCGGTAACTTCCAGTTGGCATTGCTAGTGGATGGTATAGCTGTGGCAACAGCTTCACTGGTCGGGGAAAGAGCAGCGGAGGAAGCAGGTTTATTTTCTGGCGCTGCAGCACAAGCGGTAAGCATTATTGCGGTGATAACACTGGCAGAAAATGAGAATAACTTCCTTTTCATGGCTTTTCACTCCTTGCGTAAATGATTTTTCGGTAAGATGAAGAAGTAATATAAGAAAGTGAATTCATAAACCCTATAATATCTTATCAAAAATATCTGCTAATGGGAATAGCTAACAATTCTACATGGATAAATTTGGATAGTATGACAAAGATTGCAGAACTGGAGTGAAAGTCCGAATTATGGGATGAGTGATCTGCTATAATAAAAGAAACAAAGAAGCCGCCACAGTCGGGCTGTGACGGCTAGGAATAAGAAGAAATGTGGAACTATTATAAAATCCATTTCTATCCACAGAAAGCCTTAAGGTCGCTTTCTGACATAAAGTAGTGTACATGATTTTATCATGAAAAGCAAATTTTTTAGTAAAGAGGATTGACAGAGTCCTATTTATGATGGTATATTGATTACAAATGAAACTTTTATATAATCCAAAGCAAGAATATAAGGAGATGATTATCATGTTACTCGGTCATACCAAACAAATCAATGGCGTCTGGAAAATACAATCCCTAAAACAACACAGTGAAAACGTGGCCGAGTACTGCGCACGGGCGTGCCAGCCGCTGGGACTTGAAAACTTGGGCCGTCTTACAGGCTGGCTCCATGACGCTGGGAAATCTCATAGAAACGTTCAAAAGCATCTGAGAGACCAGACAAACGAAAAAATCAATCATTCCAGCGCCGGAATGCGGTGGCTATGGGAAAATTATGGCGGAGAAACAGCTTCACCACCTTCTCGCTTGACTGCGCAAATGGCAGCATTGGCAATCGGATCCCATCACTCTGAACGTATGGATGTTTTCGACCTGGGTGGAGTAGAACCCTGGATAAAACATATGTATTCAGAGCAGGCTCAAGAGCTATATGAAGAAAGCTGCCGGGCCTTTTTTGCGGATTGCATAAGTGAAACAGAGATACGGCAAATGTTTGCCAAAGCTGCGCAGGAGGTAGAATGTCTTGTGCGGAAAATCCGAACGCAGGAAGGAAAGAAGCCGCGGCTTTGTATCTATCAGGTCATGTTGGGGTTGGCACACAGATTTTTATTTGCAGCCCTGATCGATGCAGACTGGTTGGATTCAGGCAACTATTATAATCAAGAAGGATGCCTTCCCCCGGAGCAGCTTCCGCCATGGGATCTGATAGAAAGCAATGTTGAAACATTCCTGAACAATTTGCAGCCCCGACATAAAATAGATACCTTGCGTGCAGAAATTTCGGAGCAATGCAAGACAGCAGGCGAATGTGCAAAGCGGGGTATTTACCGCTTGTATGTGCCAACAGGCGGAGGAAAAACATTTTCCGGGCTGCGATATTGTGTGCATGCGGCCAAAAAACTTTCGGCCCGGCATATTTTCTATGTTGCACCGTTCCGATCGATTATCGGACAGAATGTACAGGAGTTCAAAAAGGCATTAGGCGGCAGTGAATATCTGTTGGAGCACCATACGGATGCGGTGCTGGATACAGAGAACCCCGAAATTCTCCGCCAGCTGGAACGCTGGCAGGAAGCGCCGGTGATATGTACAACTATGGTACAGATGCTGCAAACCCTGTTTTGCAGCAGGCGGCAGAATGTGCGCCGCATGGCAGCACTGGCAAATTCTATCTTGGTGTTTGACGAAATACAGTCCCTGCCCATTTGCCATACATACTTGTTCAACCAGGCGGCAAATTTCTTGGCGTACTATTTGGGGTGCGTTGTTGTTTTGTGTACGGCAACACAGCCAGCGCTAAGCGAAGTAGCAAACCCTTTGCGGTTTGCATCGCCGGTGGACCTGGTCCCGGATTACCAGCTGCGCTTTGCGCAGTTCCGAAGGACAAAGATTGAAGTGCCCGAAACAGAAAATGGATTTCAGGCAGGAGAACTCGCAGAATTTGTACGGAGCAAGCAAGACGAGAATGGCAGCATTTTGGTCATCTTGAATACCCGTTCGGCGGTCGAAAAGGTGTTTGAGGCTTTGAAACAATGCCAGCCGGAACATACACAACTTTACTGCCTGACCACGCACCTGTGTGCAAAGCACCGTGCAGATGTTATCGCAGAAGTTAAGCAAAAATTAAGCACCTTACACGGTCAGGAACGTTTGATCTGTGTAAGCAGCCAGCTGATAGAAGCAGGCGTGGATGTAAGCTTTGATTGCGTCATTCGAAGTATGGCTGCGCTGCCCAGTGTGGCCCAGGCTTCCGGCCGATGCAACCGCAATGCGGAAAGGAAATGCCGCACGGTGTATCTTGTTAAAACCTACAATCTGGAAAATCTGGATCGACTTCCGGAACTGCGCAACGGCAGGGAAGCCACACGGCACCTGCTGCAGCAATTACAAAGGGATGCGGACCTGTTAGAGCCGGAAAGTATTTTGAGGTACTACCAGCTTTATTATGCAGAGTCCCAACAACAGGAACGGATGGGCGATCCGGTTGAATTAAAGGGGTACATTCCCCCAAAAACAGTGAATTTGTTTGACCTTTTGTCAGATAATCAGGAAAGTGTGCTAGCCTGGAAAGAGACAACAGGAAAACAAAAGTTCCCCAATTACTTGCTCCGGCAGGCGTTTGCCACGGCAGAAAGGAATTTCCATGCTTTGGAGGACATTACAACGCCGGTGGTGGTTCCCTATGGGAAAGATGGCGCGGATATGGCAACAAGACTTTCGTCCAGTAAACCGCTTACCCCCAAAATGCTGCGGGACGCACAACGCTTTACCGTTGGTATTACAACAAATGAAAAAATACGCCTGGCAGATCAAGGCGCACTGTACACAGTAAAAGAAGGGGCAGTGATAATTCTTAACAAGGAATATTACGATGACGAAAAGGGAATTCAGACAAGCCCCGGATTTATGCCGATACAATTTGCTTAACAAGGAGGGTTAAACTTTGCAATACGAAAATTCAATATCCATGCAGGTATATGGGCGTTATGCACTGTTCAGCGACCCAATTACCCGCGTAGGCGGCGAAAAATTCAGCTACCCGGTGCCCACCTACCAGGCATTGAAGGGCATTTATGAAAGCTGCTATTGGAAACCAACGTTCACCTGGGTAATTGATGAACTGCGCGTGATGAACCCGATTGAAAGACAATCCAAAGGCATCCGTCCCATTATGTATAACAATGGAAAAAACGATCTTTCCATCTATACGTACCTTTCCGATGTTTGCTACCAGGTGCGGGCACATTTTGAATGGAACGAACATCGCCCAGACCTGGAAAAAGACCGCAATGAAAACAAACATTACGCTATTGCAAAGCGTATGTTGGAACGCGGCGGCAGAAGAGATATCTTTTTGGGAACACGCGAATGCCAGGGGTATATTGAACCCTGCATTTTTGGCCTGGGAAAAGGGCATTATGATGATGTTTCATCCCTGGACCTAGGCCTAATGGAGCACGGCATTACCTATGCGGACGAAAACGGGAAAGGCGTGATGCAGGAACGCTTTTGGCACCCGGTAATGCAGAACGGAAAAATCTGTTTTTGCCGCCCGGAAGAATGCGAAATTGTGCGCGATATCCACCCGCAAAAGATGAAGACCTTTACGCTGGGTGAAACAGTCAGCGACTGCGATGATTTGTACAGGGAGGTGATACAGAAATGAGCTGGCTTAGCTATTGCTATAAAACCTACCAGAATAGCGTGTCAGAAATTGGAAAGCAGCAGCCTGGGAAAGTTCCACTACTGCCGGTGGCTCACACGACGCAGCAGGTCAACATTGAAGTGGAGCTGGACAAGGACGGAAACTTTCAGTATGCAGGCTTGCTGGCACAAGATCAAAGGACAACGATCATTCCTTGCACAGAGGAATCTTCGGCGCGGACATCCGGCATGGTGCCGCACCCGCTAGTGGATAAACTGCAATATATTGCGGCAGATTATCCCACTTTTGGTGGTAGTAAAGAATCCGGATGGCCGCTTTACCACAAGCAGTTACAAGCGTGGTGTACATCTCCTTATGCCCACCCGGCTGTGTGTACAGTCCTGCACTACCTAGAAAAAGAATGCCTGATCGCAGACCTGGTCAAGGCAAATATTTTGTTTATAGATGAAAATGGAACTCTGCCAACAAAATGGCAGGGAAACAAAGAAGACAAGCCCCCTATTTTGGATACGCTGACCGGTAGTGACCAGACGGAATCTTTTGTCCGGTTCCGCGTTGACAATGTTGATTTGTCGCGTGATACAACAGTCCGAGAAAGCTTTATCCGCTTTTATGAAACACAGTTAAAAGATATTGACTATTGCACAGTTCAGGGAATCAAAATGCCGGTTTCTACATTAAGCCCGTATAAGATCCGCAACCCAGGTGACCGTGCAAAGCTGATATCCAGCAATGACAATACGAATTATACTTACCGCGGCCGCTTTGCGGATGCAGCGCAGGCACTTTCGATTGGTTATGAAACAACCCAAAAGGCACACAGCGCCTTGCGATGGTTGGTCAGCAAGCAAGGGGTAAATACAGGGGACCAGACTGTACTTGTTTGGGGAACACAGAACGAAGCAGTACCCAATGTGCTGGGGGATACTCTCGATATTGCCCAGGAATATAATCCACTAGCAGGCGATGATTGGGACGATTTTGAGGAAGATACAGAAAGGTTGCCTGCGGATACCCAAGAAGAAATTGCACGGCAGTTTAACCGGGCCATTCTGGGGTATCAGCACCAGTTGAAGGACAATTCCCAAACGGCGGTCATGATTTTGGATTCTGCTACACCTGGCCGGTTGTCCATCCGGTACTATCAGGAACTGCAGGGCTCTAAGTTGCTTGCCAATATAAAGGATTGGCACGATACGTTCCAATGGCAGCTGGAATACCGCAGTGTAGAGGAGCCGACGGAACTGGGCAAAAAGCCCAAGATCAAGAAAGTTGTCTTTGTTGGTGTGCCTGCCCCGGCGGACATTGCAAAAGCAGCCTATGGCGAAAAAGTGGATGCAAAGCTGAAACAAGCCACAATCGAACGACTGATTCCCTGTATTACCAATGGGGAGCGCTTCCCGCGGGATTTGATGATCAGCGCGGTAGATCGGGCAACAAACAGCATTGGCCTGGATTATTGGGAACAACAAAAAACACAAAACATTGCCTGCGCCCTTGTGCGTGGGTACTATCATAGAAATAAGAAGGTGGATTATCCGATGAATGTTGATGAAACCATTAAAGACCGAAACTATTTGTTTGGGAGAATTTTAGCCTGTGCAGAACAGATTGAAAGACGGGCGTTGATTCAGCAAGGAAATGAGAACGAAAAACGTTTGACAAATGCAGAGCGTTTAAGAACCGCGTTTGCTCTGCACCCGGCAGCAACAACACTTCTTTTAGATAAAAAATTAAATCCGTACCTGAACAGAATGAAAAACCGTAACGGAATGGATAGCCAAAGGTATGCGATGATGCAAGAATTATTACATAAGATTGGCACAGAAAACTTTACGAACAAAAGACTTGGTGAGCTGTATCTGGTTGGCTATGCCGACCAGATGATGGACTTTAAGGCCGAAAATGCAGAATATAAAGCGAAAGCAAAAAAGCAGGAGGAATAAAAGATGGCTGTGCTGCAGAATAAAATCGACTTTGCACTTGTGATTGCTGTAAACCATGCGAACCCGAACGGTGACCCGCTGAACGGAAACCGCCCGCGCGAAACGTATGAGGGACTGGGTGAAATTTCGGATGTGTGCCTGAAACGCAAGATCCGCAACCGCATGATGGACCTTGGCCAGAATGTGTTTGTCCAGTCGGACGATCGCTGCAATGATGGCTTCAAAAGCCTGAAAGACCGTGCAGACGGCTGCCCAGCAGTGAAAAAGGCTGAAAAAGATAAAGATGCTTATGCAAAGGCTGCCTGTGAAACCTGGCTGGATGTGCGCAGCTTTGGCCAGGTGTTTGCCTTTAAGGGAAAAGAATCTAAGGGCGATGGTGTTTCCGTTGGCGTGCGCGGCCCGGTATCTATTCATCCGGCTTTCAGCGTGGACCCGATTGATGTCGATGATATCCAGATCACAAAGAGCGTGAACGGTACGACTGGCGAAAAGAAATCAAGCGATACCATGGGTATGAAGCACCGTGTGGCTTTTGGCGTGTACACAACCTTTGGCAGCATTAACTGCCAGCTGGCAGAAAAGACCGGCTTTACAGATGAAGATGCAGAAATCATCAAAGAAACGCTGCGCACACTGTTTGAAAACGATATTTCCTCTGCCCGCCCGGATGGCAGTATGGAGGTGGTTCGCCTGTATTGGTGGCGTCATAACTGCAAAAACGGACAGTATTCTTCGGCAAAGGTCCATCGCTGTCTGCATGTGGAGCTAAAAGAAAGTGTGGCACAAGCACACCGGGTGGAAGATTATAATATTACTTGCGATACCCTGAACGGATTGACACCGGAAGTGTATGATGAATACTGATGACTATCTGCAAATGTCTGGCATCCAGCACTTTGCATTCTGCCGCCGCCAATGGGCACTTGCGTACTTGGAACAACAATGGTCCGAAAACCAACGCACCGCCGAAGGCCGCCTGCAGCATACCCGCTGCCATGATGTTACCCTGACGGAAAAGCGCGGCGATTTGCTGATCGCCCGCGGTATGAGGGTCGTCAGCCACCGCTTAAAACTGACCGGCGACTGCGATGTGGTAGAGTTTCACAAGGATCCAAACGGCGTGTCATTGCAGGGCCGCCGCGGCCTGTGGCAGCCCATGCCCGTGGAATATAAGCATGGCCGCAGCAAGGTAAACGATGCCGACCGTTTGCAGCTCTGCGCACAGGCCATGGCGCTGGAAGAAATGCTGGTGTGCGAGGTGCCGGAAGGGGAAATCTTTTATGAAGAAACCCGGCAGCGGGAACATGTTTCCCTGACACCGGAACTGCGCAGCACCGCGCAGACCATGGCGGATGAGATGAACCGCCTGTTTGCGCGCGGCTATACCCCAAAAAGCAAACCCGGCAAGCATTGCAATGCCTGCTCACTGAAAGAGCTTTGCCTGCCGGCGCTGTATCAGCAGGCAGACCCGGCGGCGTATCTGCGGGAGCATATTGAGGAGGGCGCGCCATGAGAAAGCTGCTCAACACCCTGTTTGTCATCAATGAGGACGCTTACCTGACATTGGATGGCGAAAACCTTGTTGTTACCCGCAATAAGCAGGAAACCCACCGCTATGCCCTGCATACGCTGGAAGGCATCGTCTGCTTTACTTACGCAGGTGCCAGCCCCGCTTTGATGGGAGCTTGTGCCCGGCGGGGCATTGACCTTTGCTTTTTTGACCCGTATGGCAGATTTCAGGCCCGCACCGTGGGGGAAGAACGCGGCAATGTGCTGCTGCGTCAGACGCAGTACCGCGTGTCGGATGACCCGGCCCAGAGCTGTCGCTATGCCCGGAGCTTTATCCTTGGTAAAGTGTATAACGCACGCGGGGTGCTGGAACGCGCAACCCGCGATCATCCCCAGCGTGTCCCGGTCGAAAAACTGAAACGCACCTCCACCCAGCTGGCCGCCGCGCTGCCGCTGATACAGACCAGCGATGATCCAGAACAGCTGCGCGGCCTGGAAGGCGAGGCAGCCCAGCGCTACTTTGACTGCCTGAATGACCTGATTCTGCAGCAAAAGCAGGATTTTGTGTTTGAGGGCCGTAGCCGCCGTCCACCGCTGGACAATGTGAATGCGCTGCTTTCGTTTGCCTACAGCATGCTGGCGCGGGAGTGTGCATCCGCCTTGACCGCTGTGGGCCTGGACCCTTATGTTGGCTTTATGCACCGCCCGCGCCCCGGCCGCAAAAGTCTGGCACTTGACCTGATGGAAGAACTGCGGGCGGTTTATGCAGACCGGCTGGTCATCAGCTGCATCAATCAAAAGATCATCATGGCAAAACACCTGCAAAAACAGGAAAATGGTGCCGTACTGCTGACGGATGATGGCCGCAAAGCTTTCCTGACCGCATGGCAGAACAAAAAGAAGGAAGAAATCACCCATCCGTTTTTGAAAGAAAAACTGCCCTGGGGGCTGGTGCCCTATGTTCAAGCGCTTTTGCTGGCCCGTGCTCTGCGCGGCGACCTGGAAGTGTACCCACCGTTTTTCTGGAAGTGAGGTGCCGTTATGTTGGTGCTTGTAACCTATGATGTCAACACCGAAACAGCCGCCGGTCGTCGCAGGCTGCGCAAAGTAGCAAAAGTCTGTGTAGACTACGGCCAGCGGGTGCAAAACTCTGTATTTGAGTGCCTGCTGGATGCCGCGCAATACACGATGTTCAAAGCAAAATTGACCGAACTGATCGATTCGGAATCGGACAGCCTGCGCTTTTATCAACTGGGAAACCATTACAAAAGCAAAGTCGAGCATGTGGGTCTGCACCCGGATTTTGATCAGGATGGAATCTTGTTTGCTTAGTGCGAGGAGAAGGCAATCATAAAATTCCCAGTTCCTTCGCACCAGAAAATATGGAAAAAACAGGGGCAGAAAGGGTAAAATACAGCCTTGCCTGTCAGCATGAAGATGCAATCCCCATAAAATTTGTTTCATATGCGCAAAAGTGCCCTACTGTTTTGTGCACTTTTGCTGTCGCTCTCCGCAAGGAGAGCGTGGATAGAAATGTTTAATTCCTCTGATTATGTTTTTTCTGCTTGCCGTCGCTCTCCGCAAGGAGAGCGTGGATAGAAATGCATGGTAGTCATAGGCGCTTTATGTGTTCTTCCTGTCGCTCTCCGCAAGGAGAGCGTGGATAGAAATAGTTTTGCACGGTTTGCAAGGTCTGTTTGTGTCAGGTCGCTCTCCGCAAGGAGAGCGTGGATAGAAATATGCTCAGGATCGGCACCTTGCGAAGCACCCACGTCGCTCTCCGCAAGGAGAGCGTGGATAGAAATGGTATCTTATCAATACGTATCATCGGATTTTCGGGGTCGCTCTCCGCAAGGAGAGCGTGGATAGAAATTTCTATTACGCGAACAGGGACGCCGATTGGGTGCGGTCGCTCTCCGCAAGGAGAGCGTGGATAGAAATATGCTGATGCGCCGGACTCAAACTGCCATTGATCTGTCGCTCTCCGCAAGGAGAGCGTGGATAGAAATTCCAGCAAGCGGCGGATATCACTCAAAAGGTGCAGTCGCTCTCCGCAAGGAGAGCGTGGATAGAAATTGCAGTATACCGGCAATCCGACAGCGTTTGGCAGCGTCGCTCTCCGCAAGGAGAGCGTGGATAGAAATGTTGCGGCCCCCTGCGTGCTCTTTGCCGGCGGAATGTCGCTCTCCGCAAGGAGAGCATGGAATGTTTCTCTTTCTGACTGTTCAGGGTGGTTTTGTTCATGCGGATATCCGCTTTAATCTTAAAAATTGCTATAGTAAAAAACTCTCGCATAAAATAATATAAAAATATTATATTATCTACTTGACAAGGTACCCCGGTGGGGTATATAGTGAATATACCCCGCCGGGGTACCTTGCATATGATGGGAGGGTAACATAATGCAGGAAAACGAAAAGAAGGAACCGTGTTGCTGCTGTGCACACAAAACAAAGCATCGCAGTGAAGAAGAGTATAAAAGCCTGGTCCACAGACTGAATCGGATCGAAGGGCAGATTCGGGGCATCCGTGGGATGGTGGAAAACGAAGTGTATTGTCCGGATATTCTGGTGCAGTCGGCGGCGGTAACGGCGGCGATGAACGCGTTCAACCGTGAGCTGCTGGCAAACCATATCCGCACCTGTGTGGCGGATGATATCCGTGCCGGGAATGACGAAGTTGTGGATGAGCTGCTGAAAACGCTGCAGAAACTGATGAAATAAGCATTGCCTGCACAAAATAGCAGAAGCAGAACATGAAATAAATGCACGAGTGTTTGAGCCAGCAAAAATGCCATGCCAGTGCCCAGTACGATTGTTTTTCTGTTCACAAACATCGGTAAAAGTTTGTGTAACATTACCAGAGCCATGAATAAATGCCAGTCATTTCCTGTGAGAGGGTGCGGATAGAAATGCCGCGTCGGCCTTGGTTGCCCCCAACGTATCGCTCTCCGCAAGGAGAGTGTGGATAGAAATGGTAACCTCAATAATACATCGAATTGCAGGCTAGCCGCTCACCAAAAGGGGAGTGAGGATAGGGCAACACCGCACAATTCCCGCCTTGCGGCTTAAGCACCGCTCCGGCAGCTG
>OLOA01003926.1_pt1 | contig 11714 bp, 10 predicted proteins | sample 1672201 | NCBI WGS metagenome assembly OLOA01 (sample SAMEA3136658, study PRJEB25190) | human gut metagenome
ACAAGGAAGGGCCCTGCGCGCAGAGGGAGAAGCGCGCAGGGCCCAGGAGGGGAGGGGAAGCCGAAGCGAGCGGGGAGCTTAGGAGAGGTAGAAGAACGAGGGGCTCGTGCCCGCTTCCTCTTTCAGCACCTCGACGCTCTTCGAGACGAGAACCTTGCTGATCTCGGAGTCGGGATCGTCCAGATTGCCCCAGTAGCGGGCGCGACCGGGGCAAAGCTCCATGCACGCCGGCTTTTCGTCTCGCGCCAGTCGCCCGGCGCAGAAATCGCATTTGCCCACCGTATTGGCAATATGCGCAGGAGCCGCCGGATCGCCGATGGCAAAATCGACGTAGAAGGCCGGCTCGCCTTCCTGGAGCTTGCGCACATCGTAGGGGCATGCGCTGATACAGGACCCGCAGCCGATGCAAGCGTCTCGCTCGATCACGACAATGCCGTCCTCGCGCTTGATGCTGGCGCCGGTCGGGCACACGTCCACGCAGCTCGGGTTCTCGCAGTGCATGCAGTTCACGGGATAGAACACCATGCGGTTCTCGCCGTAGGTGCCCGAGGCGGTGTCGAAATGCTCGCCCCCGTCGTTGCGCACCTGGTTCCACCAGATATCCTTGGGCAGGTTGTTGCTCACCTTGCACGCCATGGCGCAGGCGTTGCAGCCGATGCAGCGTGTCAGGTCAACGGCCATTCCGTAGCGCATGTTACACCTCAACTTTCTCGAAATCGCCGGCGTTGTCGAAGAACGCCTGGTTCACGCAGATCTCGCTCATATCGCGGGTGAGCAGGTCCTGGAAGTTGCCCTCCACGTACTGCTCGGCGTCCCATCCGCGGCTGCAGAGCAGCACGCCGGGCCGCACGCCGTTGTGCAGGTGCGCCCTCATGACGACCGACCCGCGGTCGTTGAAGATGCGCACATAGTCGCCTTCGGCCACGTTGCGCTCGGCCGCCGTGCTCTCGTGCAGCTTCACCGTGGGCTCGCTATCGAGCTCCAGGACGGCCTCGATGCGGTTCCACTGGGTATGGGTGCGCAGCTTCTGACGTTCGGATAGCAGCTGGTAGGGGTATTTCTCGTTTACGAACCCGGGCACGGGCGCCTCGGAGGGCGGCTCCCAATAGGGAAGGGTGTCGTGGGAGAAATCGGGGTTCTGGCCATAGAAGACGTTGACCGCCGGAGCCTCGTCGTAGAACTGCACGCGGCCGGTGGGGGTGGGGAAGACGCCGTCGCCGCCGTGGACGAAGGGCGCCTCGGCGCTGCCGGGAAGTCCGCGTACGGCCTTCTGCTCGACGAGGGCCTCGTAGGTGACGCCGAGGGAGCGGCACAGCTCGTTGTCGAACTTGTCGGCGATGAAATCACCGGGAGTGAAATCGAACTTGTCGCCGAAGCCCATCTTGGCGGCCAGCTCTTTGAAGATGTCGAAGTCCGATTTGCTCTCGAAGAGCGGATCGATGCACTTCTCCTGGTACTCGAGGTAGGGGTTTTGCGGATAGGTGGCGCCCACCTCCTCCTGCTCGAACCAATGGCAGACGGGCAGCACCACATCGGAATGGCGCGCCTGCTCGTTCATCACGATATCGGAGGTGATGATGAAGTCCAGCCTGTCCATCATCTCCTTGGTATACGTGCGATCGACGAAATTGCCCAGAATGTCGCGCCGGATAATCCACATCGCCTTCATGGTGATGGGCTCGCCCAAATACTCGCCGGCATCCATAATCTCGTTCAGCTGCCACATGGGCAGGGAGAACTTGGTTCCCACGGCCCCCTCGCAGGCGGCTCCGTATTTCGCCTCGGGATTGTCGAAGAAGTAGAACAGCGATTCGGAGATGCCGCATCCGGCGCCGGGCTTGCCGATGTTTCCCGTCAGCGCGGGGATGCAGCAGGCATCGAACATGTTGTAGGCGCCGGTCTTGTAGTGGTCCATGCCCAGCATCATGTAGATATTCGTGGGCCCGTTGATGGAAAGGTCCTGGGCCAGCTGCTCCATTACCTCGCGCGACACACCGCAGGTTTCCACGGCCTTTTCCACGGGGTACTGGGCCAGGCGCTCCTGCAGCAGGGTGTAGGCGCAGGTGACCTTCACCCCGTTGGCCTCGAAGGTACCCTCGATGACCGGGTCGGCGATTTGCTCCGGAACGGCGAAGGTGCCCGAGCCGTCGGTTACCACAATGGCATCGGCATCGCTTCCGGCCTCGGCCTGCCCCAGATCGCTCAGGCGCAGGTACTTCCCGTCGGATTCCTTCACAAGGAACGGCGCGACGGTCTTCTGCTTCATGAAGGCCTCATCGGTCCAGCCGTTCTCGATGATGATGGTCATAAGCGCCATGGCCAGAAGGCCGTCGGTGGCAGGCGCGATGGGAATCCACTGGTCGCATTTCGCCGCCGAGGAAGAGTACACCGGATCGATGCAAATGAGCTTGGCGCCGCTATCGCGGGCCTCGGTGAAGAAGTGCATGCCCTGCATTTGGGACACGGCGGGGTTCGAGCCCCACAGGACAATGACCTTCGAGTTCACGAGATCGGTCATCTCGTTGTTGGAGAAGTTCATGCCGACACCGAAGGTTTTGCTGAAGGCGAAGAAGCAGGCCATGTCCAGCGGGTAATTCAGATTGCTCGCGCCGATGTAGTTGAAGAAGCGCGTGTTATTGTTCACGAAGGCGTCGTTGCCGGCACCGTAGACGTAGCCGATGGATTCCGGGCCGAACTCATCGGCGTAGCCCTTGAGCTTCTCGGCGATATAGTCCAGCGCCTCATCCCAGGAGAGCTTCTCCCACTCGCCGGCACCGCGCTCAGTGCCCTCGACGCGGCGCATGGGGTACTTGATGCGATTCTCGTCGTAAACGCGAAACACGTGGGACAGCCCCTTGGCGCAGATGCGGTTCCAGCGAGTGTCGGGCAAATCGCGGGCCGAGGTGCGCACCACCTTGCCGTCGCGCACGTGCACGTTCAGAAAGCAACCGCCGTAGCAGTTGCCGCGGCACACGCCGGAGAAAATCTGATCGTTGTCCTCGACGACGCCCGCGCTGGTGTCGGCCATGGGCGCATCCTCGTCGGTTGCCGCCGTAGACGGACTGCAAGCCGTCAGTCCCATGAGGCTTCCGGCGGCTGCGGCCCCGGCGCTTCCCTTGAGGAACGTTCGCCGGCTGATCCGGTGCGTTGTCGCATGGTCTTGTCGCATGCTCTCCCCTTTCTCTCTTCTGGCAATGCCGGGCTGCATCTCGTAACCCGTGCAAGTGCATTGTGGGAAAAAGCGGGGGAGCGAAAAAGAGACGATGGAACTACCGGGGAAGAGTTTCGGCCCATAGATTCCATGGGCCGAAAGTATCATATTATCGATTGGGGATAAAGAAAGGGCGGGCTACGACGACTCTTGCCGCGATCGGCAATCAGAGAGCATGAGCCCTACCAATTCGACGCGCGTGTTCACGTTGCACTTGTCGAAGATGTGCGCGACGTGGTTCTTCACCGTGCTCTGGCTCAAGCCGAGCGCGGCGGCTATCTCCCCGTTGGTGCGGCCCTGGCAGACGAGATTCGCAACTTCCCGCTCCCGCGATGAGAGGAGGTCGGATCCTCGGAACGAGGTGGAAGGGGATGGCGCCAAGTCGCCGGAGTAGCGTATCGCCGGTGTTTCGGCGGGGGTGTCGGGCGAGGTCATGCCCGAGCGCATATCCCAGTTGCGCGAGAGAGAGCCGGGTGCGGTGATCGAGCGGGAGAACAGCTCGCAGTTGTAGGCGACGGACTGCTGCACGGTGGTCTCGAACAGCCCGATCAGGGCTTGGGCGTGGTGGGGGTCGCGGCGGGCGCATCGGAAGACGATGGGTGCGATATGGCGCGCCTGGAAGAGGCTCGACGTTACGAAGCTGAAGAAGCTGGTGAGTTCGGGCTCGAAGGGGTCTTCGACGGCGTCTCCCAAACTGCCTCGGTAGGTGCGTGCCTCGGGGTCGTTCGTTTCCATAAGATAGGCGATGCTCTCTATCTCGCTGAGCGTCCATCTGTGGATGTAGGCGACGTCCATATTGTTGGCTCGCGAGTTCGGGTAGGAGAGAACGTATTCGCGTTCGAGCTTTGCCGCGATCTCATCGGCGTTGGAGCGGATCAACTCTGCCAGCTCGTCCCTCAATTCCGTGTCGCTCGGTGCCCCTTCGACCATGTTCCCCTCCTCTGCTTCGAAACGCCGCATGCCCGTGTTGGCCCCTCAGTATAAGGTAACTTGAGGGCGGGGCGCAACTACACGACGAGCACGCAGGCTCGTCGTAGCCGCTCAACAGGGAATCGTGGGTCAGCAGCAAATATCGTCCAGGATCCACATTATAAGATGGACATCCAAGAGCGGTTTCATTGTTCGACTCCGAACAGCGCAGCGATTTCCCCATCCTGCTCGGAGAGGTCGTAGCCATCGGCCATGACGCGCCCCCGCATCGAGCCGATGAATGCGGAGCGACGGACGAGATCGCGCGATAATGTAGCACCAGAAGCGCAATTCCTGCGCTGGACGCACTTTTGTCGAAAATTTTTCCGTTTTAGACACATATTTCGTGATATTCCTTCCGTGTTAGAAACAGTTGCCTGATGAAAGGTGGGTTCACATCTTCGGCAGGTTGCCGTAGACGCCTTGGCGGTGGCCGACGCGTACCACTTCGATGACGAGTTCGTCTTCCTCGATACGGGCGAGTACGCGGTAGCTGCCGACGCGGTAGCGCCAGCCCTGCTGCGACCCCTGGATGGCTTTCGAGCCAGGGACTGCCTTCGGGTTCTCGCAGCCTTCAAGATTTTCCCGCACCCACTTTGCAATCATGAGACGCTGCCTCTTGGGGATCGAAAGCAGCTCTTTTGCCGCTCTCTTCGTCCAGGTGACGTTGAAGCTCATTCGGTCATCAGGGCCATCTTCATGACCTCGTCCATGCTCAAACGTGTGCCGTCGTCTTCTTCGAGGGCCGTCCTGTAGGCCTCCAAGTCGGCCGCTTCCTCTACCTTTTCAAGGGCCGCCTCGCGCACAACGTCCGAAAACGTCTTGCCGCAGAAATCGGCATAGCTTTGAATCCAGCTCTTCTCGTCGGGGGCAAACCGAATCGCCGTTGCTTCCATGGCCATGGTGTTTCCTTAGAACGTATTACATTGTGGTACATTCTAGCACAGCAGGAGGAGAGCGCAAGGAAATGGAGCTCGCCACAGTGCACAGGAAAACCCGCTCGTAATGGTCCCTGCAGGAGAGAATGCACAAGGCATCATCGGAGATCGTGTAAACAAGGCGGTTCGCGGCGTCGGTGAAGACCTTACGCTGCGGCCGCCTCCAAGTCGAGCTCGGCGGCGGGAGCGGCGTCCGTCTCGGCGGCGCGGTCGCGCAGGGCCTTGGCCGCGCGCAGGACCGCGTAGGCTCCCACCACTACCGAGTACACGGCGACGGAGAGCACGGCCACCGAGTTGCCGGCCGCTGCGCTCGGCATGAGCAGCAGGGCCAGGTGCACGTAGGTGAGCAGGTAGAAGGGGTAGGCCAAGCGCTGCACGCGCTTCCAGTTCACGGCGGTCATGGCGTGCTTCACCCGCTTGGCCGAGGTGACCCACAGCACCGCCATGAGCGCGGTGATGAGGGCGGCGAGCCCCAGGGAGAAGGCCAAGTTGCCGGAGAAGGCGCTCGCCAGGCGCGGCAGGTAGGAGGCGCCGTAGAAGGCGATGTGCCCGCAGGCGAAGATGCAGGCGAGGATGGACAGCTGCCGGCGGATGGGCATGAGGTGGGTGCGCAGCGGGTTCCCCTCGCCGAGCACGCCCACGAACATGACCACGGTGAACAACAGGAAGGCCAAAGCGCAGCGCTGCATGAGCGGCTGGAAGTAGGACCAGGCCTCGCCGCGCACGCCGGCGGACACGCCCCAGAAGTACAGGGCCACGAGCGCCACAGCGCCGACATAGAACGGGACGGGGTGCTTCTTCAGGGGTTTCGCACAGGCCCAGACAAGGGCAAAGGACACAACGAGGGCTACGATAAATCGCATGATGACTCCTTCAATTCAGATAGACCGATTGCAACGACTATCTCCCTCTGCTCGATAAGGTACCACAGGAGGAATTATCCGGCAACGAGAATTGTTTGAGCGGTCTTAGTCTTGGGAAATACGCTTAGAAATCTAGAATACACCAATAGGACACTATTACAGCAGAGAGAAGATGCGAAAGAGAGAGTAATTACTTGCAATATTGGGCATCAATAGTAGTTGACTGTCCTAGATTCGCATGATAGTATGGGCGCTGTAACCGTCATACAAGTTTAGGACGGTTGCACCTATGCATGGGTCGTACTGGAGAAGAGAGGGGAAACGACCTTGCCGAGGGAGCTTTCCCTGCGATCGGAAGAGGAGGGTCATGTATGAGCAATGAACTGACTCGACGCAGCTTCGTCAAGTGGGGCACTGCCACTGCGGGCGCCACGGCGCTGGCAGGGCTTACCTCCTGCGCTCCCGCAAAGGAAGAGGAGCTTTCGGAGACGGGCGGCACAACCCAGGATTTCGGTTATCCCGGCGAGAAGGGCAACGGGCAGTGGCTCACGGGGGCCTGCATGAACAACTGCAGCTGCGAGCACTCGCGCTGCCTTCTGCGGGTGTACGTGGAGGACGGTGTGCCGCTGCGCATTCGCACCGATGAGGAGGAAGACTCCATCGAGGTTCCCCAGCGCCGCGCCTGCCCGCGCGGCCGCGCCCAGATCAGCAACATGACGTCTCCGGCGCGCATCAAGTATCCCATGAAGCGCAAAGGCTGGAGCCCCGACGCTCCCAACGGCGAGATGCGCGGTCGCGATGAGTGGGAGCGCATCAGTTGGGACGAGGCGCTCGATTACATCGCTGCGGAGATGCAGAAGGCCTACGATAACTGGGGCCCGAAGTCGATCCTTGCCGCCGCCTACAGTGACATCGGCGAAGAGTACTTCGATCCCATCGTCTGCCTGCTGAATGCCAAGGGCGGCGCAGTGCACCACGATCTGGGCACGGTGTCCCTCGGCGCCTGGCCCTGCGTGGAGCTGTTCATGACGGGTAGCATATTCGAGGCCCCCGATGCTCTGAGCCTCGCCGAGAGCCAGCTGCACTTCCACTTCGGCAACAACTGGGCGGCGAACAAGGCCGGCAACACGCCCCTGCAGCTGAATTACGCGAGAGAGCAAGGCGGCAAGCTTATTATCGTCGACCCGTGGCTCAATCAGACAGCGGCTGCCATCGCCGACGAGTGGGTGCCTATCTTGCCCGGTACCGACACGGCGTTCTGCCTGGGTATGATGTACCACCAGGTGGAGAACAACCTGCAAAACCAGGAGTTCCTGGACACCTATTGCGTCGGATTCGACGCCGACCATATGCCCGAGGGCGCCGATCCCAAGGAGAACTTCAAGGATTACCTTCTGGGCACCTACGATGGCGAGCCGAAGACGCCGGAGTGGGCCGAGGCCATCTGCGGTGTTCCCGCGGCCACGACGCGCCGCCTGGCCGAGGAGATCGCGAAAACTGAGAAAGTCGACTTCTTCGCCGGCCAGTCCACCACCAAGATTCCCGCTGGCGAGATGTTCGGTCAGGCCTTCTACACCCTGGCTTTCATGCACGGTGTGGGAACTCCGGGCAATTACGTGGGATGGCTCGGTATGCACGAGCATGGCTATTCCACGACGCCCTATTGCTTCGCGGGGGATGCCTCCAACGGCGCCGGCAAGAACCCCGTCAACCCGTTGGCTCCCCCTGTCATCGTTCTCGTGCCCAACTGGGCGGAGATCACGGACAAGGACTCGTGGGAAAAGGTGGACTACACCGAGTGCTGGCAGTCCATCCTCGATGGCGCCTATGGGCGCGATAGCTGGCCTGGCGGCAAGAAGCCCCTCGATATTCACGTCATCTACACGGGCGGTTACCAGAACAGCCTGAACTCGCTGCCCAATGCGAACGCCGGCATCAAGGCCTTCCGCAAGGTCGATTTCGTGTGGGGCGCCGCCCCCTTCTTCGATGCCTCGCGCCAGTACTGCGACATCGTGCTGCCTGTAGCTACATGGTGGGAGAAGGGCAATATCGCTTGGAGCGTGAATGCCGAAACGGTGTACTGGGCTGACCGCATCATGGAGCCGCTGTACGAGTCGAAGCCCGAGACCTATATCGCCGAGCAGCTGGCGAGCCGTCTCGGCCTCGACCCGAAGACCGTGAACACCATGACCGACGCCGAGCGCGCCTACCACTCCTTCGCCGGGGCCATCAAGATGACCGACCAGGCGACGGCGGCTTACGAGCCCCTGTTCACCATCACCCAAAAGGATATCGATGAGCTGGGCGTGGAGGGCGCGCCGCAGGAGGGCAGCATCACCATCGCCGAGTTCAAGGAGAAGGGCTGCTACAAGACCCAGCGCTCCTTCGGGGATGCTCTCACCTATGTGCCGTTCGCGGCCTTCATCGCCGATCCGGTGGCCAATCCCGCGGCGACGGCGTCGGGCAAATTTGAGATCCACAGCGCAACGCTCTCCGCTGTGGTGAGCTCGCTGGGTTATTCCGCCATCCCGCCCATCGCGAAATGGCAGGTGGGCGACCCGGAGCAGGGTGCCGGCACCCAGACCGACGAGTATCCGCTGCTGCTGTGGACGCCGCATTCCCTGCGCCGTTCCCATACGGTGAACGATAACGTGGTCAGCTTGCGGGAGGCCTTCCCTCAGGAATGCTTCATGTCCGCGGTGGACGCCGAGGCTCGCGGCATCAAGAGCGGCGACACGGTGCTCATGACGAGCCCTTACGGCCAGGTACTGCGCCCGGCTAAGGTTCTGCCCACCATCGTGCCCGGCGCGGTGGCGCTCCAGGACGGCGCGTGGATCCGCATCGACGAGGAGACCGGCATCGATTTGGGCGGCGACCCGAACATCTTGCAGGCTCCGAAGGCGTCGGGCCAGGCGTCCCAGTCGTGGACGGGAACCCTGGTGCAGGTGGAGAAGTACGACGGGCCCTTGACCCTTGAGCCCGACAAGAACACGCCCCTGGTCATGCCTGTGGGCATCGAGGAATAGGGGAGGTGCGCGATGACTCAGTACGCGTTTCATTTGGACGGCGGCATCTGCACGGGTTGCAAGACCTGTCAGGTTTCGTGCAAAGAGACCTATAAGCTGCCGGTGAGCAATTTGTACCGCAAGGTGTACAACTACACAGGTGGCACCTGGAAGACCACGGAAGCAGGCCATTACGTGCCCGATGGGGTGTTCGGCTACTTCATCTCGTTGTCGTGCAACCATTGCACCGAGCCGGCTTGCGTGGCGAGCTGCCCCACCGGTGCCATGCAGAAGGATGAGGACACCGGCATTGTCTGGACCGATCACGGCGTGTGCATCGGCTGCCAAACCTGCGAGGTCGCCTGCCCCTACGGCGCTCCGAAGCTGGGCGAGGAAGAGGGCTACATGTTGAAGTGCGACATGTGCAAGGGAGAGGTGCTCGAGGGCGGTACGCCCCTGTGCGTGCTGGCCTGCCCCATGCGGGCGCTGGACTTCGGCACTCGCGAGGACATGGTGGCCAAGTACGGCGAGGGTGACATCGAGGTGGAGCCGCTGCCGCCGGATACGACGGGTCCCAACCTGATCCTGACGCCTCATCGCGACGCTCAGAAGTCGGGATCGGGCACTGGCTCAGTGGTCAATCTCGAGGAAGAGCTGTAGCGGTTTCCGGGAAGATACTCGCTCGGTGCGAGAGGACTGCGAGGGGCGCAGATCGCTGCGCGAAGCAGTAACCGTTGCGGCAGGATCTGTGCCTCTTTCATGAACCTTTCCAATACCGAGAAGAATGCTTTCCAACCCTGTATAATCCCACGTTAAGGCGGGCACCGGACAGATTCACCCCCCTCCCTCCCGATTTGCCCGGTGCCCCGCCCTTTCTTTTTTCCGAGGTGTCCCATGAACACTCCTTCTGATTCCGATACGCTGGCTGCGGCCGAGGTCTGCTTTGCTGTCGCCTCGCAGTTGCTGTACCTTGAGCCGGAGATCGCGCCGGTGGCCGAGCAGGTCGCAAGCCGTCAGTTCGCGAGCGCTCCCTTTGGCGAAGGTAACGACGATGAGCGGCAGGGCCTGCATCTTCTTGACGGGTGGTGTGCAGTCGCCCTGAACGCATCCGAGGTGCCCGAGGAGGCAAGCGCCGACGAAGCGGCCGCGCGTCTCGTGGAAAGCCCCGCATTCGCCGAAGCCGTGGCTGAATTACGCCGCGAATGGCTGCGCCTGTTTGTCGGCCTGGGCACGCCCGAGGCGTCGTGCTTAGAGTCGTTCTACGTGGAGCCCAACAGCCATATGTTCGGTAAGAACGTCATCGCCGTGCGGGCGGCCTATCGCCGCCATGGCCTTGAGATTGAGCGACTGCACCGCGAGCCTGATGACCATCTAGGCCTCATGCTGGGCTTTCTCTCGCGCCTGATGGCCGAGGAGCGCGAGGCCGTCGAGGCCGGCGATATGCAGCAGGGCGCTGCACTTGCTGACGAGCAGGACGCGTTCCTGACCGAGCACGTCCTTCCCTGGCTGGCTCCGTGGCGCTATGCTGTCGAGAAATACGCGCGCACCGATTACTACCGTGGTGTCGGAGCGTTCGTTTTCGGCCTGATTGCCTGTTATGCCGAGCGTTTCGGCATTCGCTTCGACGGAAAGGCCAGCGCGTTCAAGCGGAGGAAGTAGCGTCGGTGCCTTTGAGGGGAGGCGCGTATGTTGGGGACGTTCGTGGTGCTGTACCTGTTTCTAGGCGGATGCGGGGCTGCCGCGCTGTTCGTGACGGCTGTATGGTCGCTGCTGTTCCATCGCACGGAAACGCGCACCTTCCAGCAGAGCCGCGCCTTCTGGGATCTGGCGGGGAAGCTTTACCTCGCTAGTTTCGGGCTTCTGGCTCTTTCGGCATTCTGCCTGCTTCTTGATCTTGGTAGCCCCCACCGCTTCTTCCTGTTGTTCCTGCGCCCGACGGCATCGCTGCTGTCGGTGGGCTCGTTCGTGCTGTTGGCGGCACTGCTCGCCTCAGGCTGCTTGGCAGCGGTTCATGCTCTCGGCTGGCCTGCGCCCTCATGGGCGCGCAAGGGGTTGGAAGCGCTTTGTGCGGTGCTGGCGACGGTGCTGATGGTATATACCGGCCTGTACCTGGCGTGGATGGAAGCCGTGCCCCTTTGGAGCAATGGGGCGCTCCCGGCTTTGTTCGCGCTCTCGTCGCTCTCTTCGGGAATGGCTGCAGTGCTTCTCGCGGCGCCTTTTGTGCGCGATTGGGCACTTTTGTCCGGCTGGATAGGCGGCTTGCACCGGGCGCATCTGGTGGTCCTGGGACTCGAGTTTCTAGCGCTTGTCGTCTTTCTCGCCCTGGCCGCGATAAACCCATTCGCCGGTCCGGGCCTCGCGCAGCTTGTTTCGCCCGATGGCCAAGCCCCCTGGTTCTTCGCGGGGTTCGTGCTGGGCGGCATCATCGTTCCCTTCGCCGCTGAAACGCTGCGCCCCTTCACGGGCCGTGTCGCGCCCGTGGCCGCATCCGAGGTGCTCTGCCTCTTCGGAGGACTGATTCTACGGTTCTGCCTGGTGCTGGCCGGAAGTCACTGGCTCGGGTGATACAATGCGAGCCGACATGAAACTGACGCGCCCGTTGCGCGCGCAAGCAGGAAGGCGGAAGGCGCCCTATGGCCCTGTTCGAGATAGACGAATCAAGCGGACTCCCCGTTTGGGTGCAGCTGCGCAACCGGTTCGTGTATCTCATCAAGACGGGCCACTACCA
>OLOA01003930.1_pt1 | contig 11711 bp, 9 predicted proteins | sample 1672201 | NCBI WGS metagenome assembly OLOA01 (sample SAMEA3136658, study PRJEB25190) | human gut metagenome
GGGGAAGGCTCTGTTGCGGCCGAAAACCATATCCAGCCTTCTGAAAAGCCCTTTATCCGCCAGCTCCTTCATAAGGTCGACGGCCCCCCCCTCGGTAAAGCAAAGCACCATTGTCCCCGCTATGGAGTCTGTCAGCAGCTTTTCAAGGCCGCGGGCCTTTTTTTCGCCCGTATCAATGCCACAACCTGTATTATACAATATATTCTCGGAGAATGCATCAATAAATTTATCTCCTCTGTCCTTCATAAAGGCTTCGGGATCCTCTATGGGTGCTGGGCGCATATCACAAACGCGAAGCTGCACCGAGCGCATGCCGTTCCACTTGTTTATTATCGGCGTGTATATGGCGTCGCAGCGGCCCATATCTGCCAGCTCCTGGAACTGATGCCCCTTTGAAAAGGCCACAAGATCTACGTACCTGTCGTCTTTTACGGCGGTAGCCTTTATATGATTGCCGCTGCTGCCTATGCGCCTGAGTCCCCGCAGCAGCATGCCGTCCGTCCGAAAGGACGGCTCCGGATTGCCCTCCCCAAACGGGGCCAGCAGCTCCAACTCCTCCACCATAGGGAGGGTAAGCTCGGAAAGCTCTATTTCCGCCTCATAGCTTCTCCTGGGTATAAACAGCTCCTGATCCACGGTGCTCCTGAAGGTCCCGTCCAGTGCCTGACGGAATTCTTCAAAATCCTTCTCCTGCATGGTAACGCCAGCTGCATACGCGTGGCCGCCAAAGCGGGTAAAAAATCTGTTGTTGGCGTTGAGGGCCTGATACAGGTCAACTCCCGGCACAGACCTGGCAGAACCCGTCAGCACTCCGTCTTTTTCGGAAAAGAGCAGCGTTGGTCGGTAATACCTTTCGGCTATCCTTGCTGCGGCGATACCTATGACGCCGGGGTTCCAGTCCGGGGATTTGAGCACTATGGAGCGGCCTTTTGTAAGATCCAGCTGTTCCACCATCTCCGCTGCGGAATCTATTATGTCCCCCTCCTCCGTCTGACGGCGGCGGTTCAGCTCGTCCAGAAGCTCGGCTGCCTGCTGAGCCTTTTGGGCATCATGGGTGCAGAGCAGTTCCACGCATATACCGGCGTCCTCCATTCTGCCCGCGGCGTTGAGCCTCGGCCCGAAGCCGAAGGAGAGGTCCCGGGATACGAATGCATCGCTCTTGTCGTTCACTACGCGGCCCAGCGCCTTTATGCCCGGGGAGCAATCGCCCTTATTTATCATATCCAGCGCCACGGCGACTATTGCCCGGTTTTCACCCAGCAGCGGCACGACGTCTGCCATTGTGGCTATGCCTGCCTGAGGGAGGTAGCGTTTGGCGGCTTCCCGGCCTATAAGACCTTCCGCAAGCTTCCACGCTATGCCCGCGCCGCATATGTCGCCGTTAGGGTATTTATCGTCCTCCCGGGTATGGCACACCACGGCGCAGCAGTCCGGTATTCTGCCGTCACAGCGGTGATGATCCGTCACCACCACGTCCATTCCCAGCTCCCGGCATCTGTCTATCTCGCCGTATGCCTTTACGCCGTTATCCACGGTAACTATGAGCTGTACGCCCATTTTGTGCAGCCGCTCCACGGCCGGAATGTTAAGGCCGTAGCCCTCGTCGTGCCGCGATGGTATATCGTATATCACATCTGCACCCATACTCTTGAGGCAGTCGTAAAGTATGGAGGTGGCGCATACGCCATCCGCGTCGTAGTCGCCGTACACGCATATCTTTTCGCCAGCTACAGCCCGCTTTATGCGCTCCAGCGCCTTATCCATATCCTTCATGAGAAGAGGATCCAGAAACTGCCCCTCCCCCGGGTGCAGGAAAAGCTCCATAGCCTCCCTGTCACGCGCCCCGCGAGCATACAAAAGCGAAGCAAGCCGCGGAGATATCCCCTCGGCCTTGGGTATATCGTTATTTATTTGTGATAGCTCATACATCAGCATACCGTAATTTTACACCCCGCGCAGCGTATTTGGCAAGGCGCAGGAAATCGGCATGCCTCGAAATTGTGGCGGCTATTTCAGCATTTGCAGTACCATTACGCTGAGCAGACCGCTTACTGCCCCAATAGCTATATCAGAGAGCAGCGCTATGCTCACGTACAGCGTGCCCGCAACGGCGGAAAACACTATGAACGCCAGTACAGCGTAAAGCGTACCCGCCAGCGCCCCATACAGCCACAGCCGCTTTTTGCACCGGCGGACCGCTATAAGCCCTGCCGCCGCCGCGCATATCACCTTTATGACCGTGGTAAAAAGGCCCATTGTGGATACCTGCAAAAGTTCCTCTTTGAGTGCGACGGCATACAGTACCACCAGCACAAAGCTTATTATGACGCCGAGCAAAGCGCTCTTTCCCACCTCCAGCGCCATATTGGCCTGCTTTTGCGTCGCCCTTGCCGTTCGCATGCACATATACCCCCTATCAAGTATACAGATATATATGCGAAGGCACAAAAAAATATGCCCGGTAAAAAACCGGGCATATTGTAGCTTTTTAGCTTGTTTTAGTTTGCCTGATCCTCTATGGTGTTCTCTACGGGAGAATCCTCTACGGAGGCTATGGCGCCGCGAATGAATACCAGACGTACCTTGTCGGGACCGACGGAGATAGTCACAACGTCGTCCTTTATGGCAGTGATTGTGCCGTAGATGCCGCCGATCGTACGTACACGGTCGCCGGGCTTGAGATTAGCCAGCATGTCCTTTATCTTCTTTTCCCTCTTGCGCTGGGGGATTATCATGACTGCAAAAAGCGCAATCATGAGAATGATCAGCATACCGCCGTTGCTCATAAAGCCTTGAATGCCACTTACTACCTGAGTATCCATTATTTACCTTCCTTATCTTTATTGCGGCAAGGCCGCCAATTTTTGCTCTCCAACCATTTTATATAAAATGGTTTCCTGCGTCAAGGTATTTATTCCCCGTTGGGCAAATTGTCACAATTGCCCAGGGGTTTTATATTTCATTCTGCCGCTTTGACGCCCTGTATTTTTTGATGAATTTCGACGGGTGGTAGGAAAGCTTCGCTTTGCGCAGCCCCTCCAGGCCCATGTCCTCCTCACGGTTTATGTACTTCACGTCGTTCAGAAGATTGGCCGCCATCTGCTGGTTTATCAACGGATACAGGCCCGGCACTTCCGCCTCAGCCTTTTCAAAGTAAGTCACCGCCATATCCTTCCATGGCTTATCCGCCACGGAAAAGGCCTTTATTTCGCCGTTTATCCTTATTCCGCCGCAGAGAAGGTCCAGCTCCATCATGTTGGAAAGGGCGGTGCGTATGGCATCCAGTTCCCATTCTATGGATAGAGAGTCGTTCTCGTCCTTATTGGAGGCCCACTGCTCGTACAGGTCTATGCACTCTTCAATATTCTCCGGCCCCAGCGTCACAAACTCAAAGCTTTCGCTCTGCTCTAAGCGGTTTATGAAATTGCGCTTCGCGTGGTATTTCTTGCCGGGCAGGTCTCTGAGATCCTCCATATCATAGACGTAATCGAAGTTGTCCCTGTCCTCCTCAAGCTCGAAGCCCGCCATTCGGAACTGCTCCGCATACTGCTCTGCTATGCCAACGAACAGGGGCTTTACCCCATTATTCACCATATACTGCTCCGCCCTGACTATGGCCCTGCCATAATCCGCCGGGTCAAGGCATACCGGCGCCATCATATACATGGGCGCGCCGGGAAAGCTGCAGCGGCTGTACATCACACCGTCCTCAAAGGCTATCGTTATCTTGCCCTTCGCCCCCCAGGCCATGTAGCTTGCGAAGGTAAATTCAGAGCTGAAGAGCCCGGCACTTTTGGTGTACCTCTCCACCTCCCGCCGCATATCCACGGTCACTTCCCTGAATTCGAGTGTTTCTTGTTTAATGCTCATATTTTCCATATTCTCATATTACTCTACCGGCACGATAAGTTTCAACCTTTAATTTTTATTTTGCCCATTACAAAAGCCCCGAAAAAAATCGGGGCCTGCTTTTTTCTTTTGCCGTGGTCAGCGCATTATCTGATATGTGGCGTCTACCGTGGCCGTCACCTTTATGGTGGGCATTACGGTCTGCGCTTCGGTCAACGCGTCCTCCGCGGGCGCCGCCGTAGCCTGCGGCTTGAGGGTCTTATTGGTATTGTCGTATACCACCGCGCTGTCTGCGCCGCCGTTTTCATCTATGGAGATGGGCAGGTTTGTCAGGCGCACTCCCGCACCGGCCGCTATTGCCCTGGCCTTTGCGCCCGCCGACTCCACCGCCATGCCTAACGCCTGAAGGTATGCCTCGGAGTCATCCTCTATGGAGTATTCGGGGCCGGATACGTCGCTCGCGCCGGCGGCGACGGCCTCGCTTATAAGGCTCCCCAGCACGTCCATATCCCTGACCTTGACGTTCACGGTGTGGTATACCTCATAGCCCACCACCTTGGAGGTATTCTTGCTGTAATCCCTGACCTCATTTATATTGAGATAGCCGGTCTCGATATCCTCCTCCGCTATGCCCCTGGTCTTTATTACTTCAAGCACTGCCTCCATCAGCTTCGCGTTCTGCTGCTGCGCCTCGGATACGTCCTTTTCCTGGGCCCTTACGGTAAAGCCCACCTCGGCAATATCCGGCTTTATGCTTACGGTGCCGGTGCCGGTCACCCTTACGGTGCTTCTGGTATCATAATATCCGTCGGTGCTCTGAGTCGATGCCACTATATTCTTTTGCTCCTCTATCTGGTCCTGGCTCCTGCAGGCGGCGGCCGAAAGGGCCAACATTGCTATGCAGAGCGCTATTGCCGCTATCCTTGCCTTCTTATTCATTTTCATTGTCACTTTTACCGTTACTCCTTTTTCTCGGTATCTTCTTTCTTATTGGCGCTGAGCTTTTCCATTCGTTCCCGCCGCTCCTGCGCCTTTGCCTCGCGCTTTACGGCATTCCTGGCTTTCCCCTTCTTTATGAGCTTCACTATGAGCACAACTATCGCGGCCAGCACCGCGATCACCAGTATCGCGGGTATTGCGCATACTATGGCTACCAGTGCGTTCTCGAGGAATACGCCTACCGCCACGAAGCTCTCCGAAAGCCCCGCGGACATACGCTCGCCCATGCCTTCCTTTGCGGCAGGGCCTTTGGTGAGGCGGTTCTCGTTGATAGTCACATAGACCGTGGTATAGTCCACCAGGTCGTCATAGCGGCGGAGCTGCGTCGTGTACTGCTCTATCTCGAGCGTCGTCTCGGATATGGCCTTTTCAAGCTCTACCAGATCCTCCATATTGCCGGTGGTCTTCATTATTTCCTTGAGCCTGTCAAGCTGATCCCGAAGCACGCCCAGGCGGGTCTCGGTATCAAAGTAGTTGAGGGTTATATCCTCGGTATCGCAGTTGCTGTAGGTTATCTCGCCGGTACCCTGGGTAAAGTCTACGAATTCCTTGACCTTGGCGGTAGGAATGCGGAACGTCAGGTTGGCGGTGCGGCCATAGTCGGAGTACGTCTCGGGCTTTGTGCCGCTCACGCTGGAGGACTGCACATAGCCGCCGAGCTGCGCCGCCTTGTCCTGAAGCTGCTTGAAGTGGTTATCGAACTCGTCGGTCCGCATCTCAAAGGAATATGTGGTGATTATCTTGTGATTGCCGTAGTTCGGGTCGGCCTCGCCTGCATCAAAGCCACCGGCGGCGCTTTCAGACTCTGCCGTGGTCATCGAGGTTTCGGGTTCGTAGGCCGGCTCCTCGGCGGCAGCCGTATCATAAGCGTAGTTATAGCTTTCCTCCGTCGTTGCCTTCATAGAGGACTGCGAGGCAGCGCAGCCGGAAAGCAGCATGAGTACAAGCAGCGCACATACTGTTATCCTTAACCTTTTCATCATGATAAATACCTCCGTTGTAAGCTTATGTGGGGATTGATGCCGGTTCCGATTCTCTTATGCCTATAAGACGTACAGGCAGGCGAAATGGTTGCGCTTTTTTGAACATTTTTCTAAAATAATTATATCAGGCGCTGCCGCCGCACTCAAGCGCTCCTTCGCTCCCGCACACCTATTATGACGCCGCATATTATGAGCAGCGCGCCTATTACGCTCATGAGCGTTATGGGCTCATGCAGGAACAGTGCGCCCGTTATAAGCGTTACAAACGGGTTTACATAAATATAGGTGTTCACCTTCACTATGCCGAGCCTGCGGGTCGCCATGTTCCATGTGGTGTAGCTTATCCCGCTGCCGAGTATGCCGAGGAACGCTATGCAGAAGAGCTTTTGCGGGTCCGCAAGCTCATAAAGCGGCATATCCAGCTCCCCCGTAAAGCATGCAAGCGGCAGAGTGGTCAGTATTGCGAAAAAGGTCATTCGGCGCATAAGGAAAAAGCTCGAAAACCTGTGTACATAGCGCGTCATCATCACGGAGTACAGCGCCCAGAATATCGCGGCGGCTATGGACAGCATATCACCCAGCGGATTGAATTTCAGCACCACTGTCCCGTTGAACACCACCAGCGCCACGCCCACAAGGGCGATGAGCGAGCCGTACACCGTATTCCTCCTGAGCCTGTTCCCTTTTGTAAAGAAATGCGCCAGCACGGCAGTCCATATGGGCGCCGAGGCTACGAGTATGCTTACGTTTGACGCAAGGGTATACCTGAGGGCATTGTTTTCGCAAAGGAAATACGCCGTATCCGCAAAAAGCGACATGAAAAACATACCGAGGTTATCCACGGCCATAGTTTTTTCCGTCTTTGGATACATACACCATAATACGGCATATGCCACTAAAAAGCGCATCAGCATTATCTGCAAGGGCGTAAATACGCTGAGCAGCGTTTTACTGAATATAAAGGTGCTGCCCCATACGCATATGGTGGCAAGCGCTATAAGGTGGCCGCTCAGCCCTTCCGTCCCCTTTTTGCCGCATTCCATGGGCATTTCTCCTTGTCGGTTGGTAAAACCCGCTGTTTTTGCAGTATTATATCACAGCCTTTATTGTTTCGCTTTACTTTTCGCGAAAAAAACAGTAAAGTAGTATTTGGTGGCGGTTCGGCATAGCTGATTTACGAAAATATTTCCGCATGTTCCGGCAATTTTTTCCGGGCCGAAAGCCACTGTTTTTACGCGTTAACAAACCTTTTTAGGGAGGATATTTATAAAGTGGGTATTTTCTCTGTAATTTCACTTTTGGGCGGACTTTCCATATTCTTATATGGAATGGACATTATGGGGGACGGCCTCAAAAGCAGCTCCAGCAAAGCCCTTAAAAGCATGCTGGAAAAGGTCACCCACAGCGCGGTGCTGGGTATGCTCACGGGCACCCTCGTAACCAGCGTCATACAAAGCTCCACCGCCACAATAGTGCTTACCGTGGGCCTTTTGAGCGCCGGGATACTCAACCTTCGCCAATCCATAAGCATAGTCATGGGCGCGAACATCGGCACCACCGTCACGGCGCAGATAATCCGCCTTATGGATATAAACTCAAGCGGCGCGGCATTCATCGAGATATTCAAGCCCTCCACGCTGGCTCCGCTCGCCGTGCTTTGCGGCATAATATTCCTCAAATTCGTCAAAAGCCAAAAAACAAAGGGCATCGGCATGATGCTCATGGGCCTTATGGGAATGACGGAGGCTGTATCGCCACTGTCCGAATCCCAGGCATTTACGGATGTTTTGCAGAAATTCTCCGATGTGCCGATACTTGGCATACTTACCGGTCTTATAACCACCTTTATCGTGCAGAGCTCTTCCGCCGTGATAGGTATGGTTCAAGCGCTTTCATCTACCGGCGCTTTCACCTTCCAGACCGTGTATCCCCTTATAATAGGCATCAACCTTGGCACCTGCATAACTACCGCCATTGTCTGCTCCATAGGAACAGACAAGGACGCCAAGCGCACCGGCATTGCACACATATTATTCAACTGCATCGGCACGGTGCTGTTTATGGCGGCAATACCCCTGCTGCATCACGCCGGGGCGCTGAACTTCATATGGGGCAAGCCCATGAACAGCGGCGGAATAGCAAACTTTACTACCATTTTCAATCTGGTGACAGCGGTAGCGCTGCTTCCCTTCACAAACCAGCTTGTAAAGCTGACTACCCTAATCGTAAAGGACTCCCCGGACGATACGGAGGATTTCTATCCCGAAATGCGCACCCTGGACGAGAAGCTGTTCATATCCCCCGCCCTTGCCCTTCATCAGGTGAATATAGCTGAAGCCAGCATGGGCAGGCTCGCCCGCAAAAACTTCAACCGAAGCATAGATCAGCTGGTCTCCTACGATCCTGAACGCAGCGCAAAGATATCCTCTGTGGAGGACAGGCTGGACAGCTTTACCGACGCCGCAGAGAACTACCTTATAAAGCTTTCCAACCATATCGACAGCACGGAGGACAACAACGAGTTGAACCTCCTGCTTCAGGCCGTCACCGACTTTGAGCGCATAGGCGATTACGCAACAAACATAAACGACCTCAGCGCACGCCTCGTAGCGGACGGACATGCTTTCTCGGAGACCGCAAAGAGGGAGCTTGAGATACTCTCCTCCGCACTTACCGAAATAATCGACCTCACCGTGGAAGCCTTCGCCAACGGCGATGAAGCTATGGCAAGGCGCATAGAACCTCTTGAAGAAGTAATCGATGAGATGGTGGCCACTCTCAAGGACAGGCATATCGCCCGCCTCAAAAACGGATCCTGCACCATAGGCGCGGGCCTGGTGTTCATAGAGGTGCTGACCCATATGGGCCGCGCCGCCGACCAGTGCTCCAGCATAGCGGTGTTCCTGCTGGGCCGCCACAACGAGGAGATACTGAGCAACCATCACGCCTACCTGCACGAGCTGCACAAGGGCAACGACGCCTACTACGCCTCCGAGTTCGAGGCGAGGCGCAGGGAGTTCCTCGACCCCATAGAGACGCTGTAAGCGGTCATAAAAACGGAATCGATTTATGATCGAGCGAGGAAGCCCGGGCAGAAAGCTGTTCGGGCTTTTCTCATCGCTCACAAAGGCTACGGCAGGATCGTCCACAGGTCTTATGGTTTAATTTGAACGCGCAAACAGAACGGTAGATTGGTATTTAGTACAAAGAATTTGTATGGAAAGAGAAATGATAAGAAAAGCCGAAAAAAAGGATATATCAAGAATCGCTGAGATACTTGTTTTTGATAAGAGGATAAAATACCGTCCCATCTTTAAGGATGATGCTTACTGCTTTGGAAAGCTGCAGATCCTTGCCGTTTCAGAGCAATATGGTGCATCTGATGCTCTTGAAAGCATACTCGTTTATGATGACGGGATCGTCAAGGGACTGATCCGCATTGAAAAAAGCGAAATTGTCGAACTGTATGTGGACTATTTCTTTCAGAATCAGGGGATCGGATCATCTTTGATCGAATTTGCAAAGAACAACTATCCGATCACCTTCCTTTGGACGCTTGAGAAAAATAATGAAGCGATACGCTTCTATGAAAAACATGGTTTTCATCTTACAGGAATGAGGAAGCCCGTGGAAGGAACCAAAGAGTACGAAGTGATGATGAAGCGGTAAATTCCTTTTTACAGAACCGGTAAAGCCCCTTTTTGCGCCGCATATCCTTTTTACATACTCTATACTTGAGCCTATATCCTTTTCATAAGGGGTGGAAGCTCGGATAAGGACCTTATCTCGTAGTCCGGGCGCACGCCCTCCTCGTCCGGCATATCGTCGCGGTTGAACCATATGGTGGTTATTCCGGCGTTTTTGCCGCCCTGCATATCGGCCGAAAGGCTGTCGCCCAGTATGGCGGTATGCGTTTTGCAAAAATCCGGTATCCTTTCAAAGCACCTTTGGAAATACTCCGGCTCGGGCTTGCGGCCTCCTATTTCCTCGGAAATAAACAAGCCGTCAAAGTATTTTTCTATTCCGGCGCTGTCTATTCGGCTGTGCTGCACCTTTGCTATTCCGTTTGAGGCAAGATACAGCCTGTATTTACCGTAAAGCTCCTCAAGCATGTCCTCGGCCCCCTCTACGAAATAGTGGCCTATCGCCAGCAGCCCCTCGTATACCTTGGCGGTCTCCGCGGGAGATACGGTTATTCCGAACTCGTCAAAGAGCTGCCTAAAGCGGCTCACCTTCACCTCCGCCATAGTGATCTGCCCCTTTTCAAGGCACTTCCAGTGGGCTAGGTTTATCACGCTGTAGCGACTGAGAAGCTCTTCCGTAGGCTCTATGCCCATGGCCCTGAGGGCTCCCGCAAGCGCGGGGCCCTCGGCCTTGTTAAAATCCAGTATAGTGTTGTCCAGATCGATAAGCAGCGTATCTATCATACACGTCTTACTTGCTCATCGCCCTTTCGGCTGCGGCTACTACGTTTTCTATCGTGAAGCCGAACTCCTTAAAGAGTATGCCCGCGGGGGCGGAGGCTCCGAAGTGGTCTATGGTGACGGTCTCGCCGTCCAGCCCGATATATTTGTACCAGCTCATGGCACAGCCCGCTTCTATAGCCACTCTCGCCCTTACCGAGCCGGGCAGCACGCTCTCCTTATACTCCGCGCTCTGCCTGTCGAATATATCAGTGCAGGGCATTGATACCACGCGGACTTTTTTGCCCTTGGCCTCAAGCGCGTCCGCCGCCTTCATGGCTAGCTCCACCTCGGAGCCGCTGGCCATGAGTATCACGTCGGGCTTTTCGCTGCCGCGCAGTATGTAGCCGCCCAGCATGGCTTTCTTCACGTCCGTCTCCTCAAGCTGGGGCAGGTTCTGGCGGGTAAGCGCCAGGGCGGTGGGCATAGTGCCGGACAGGGCGGCAATATAGGCCGCGGCGGTTTCCTTCTTGTCCGCGGGGCGGAACAGGTTTGTATCGGGTATAGCCCTTATGGAGGCAAGGTGCTCAATAGGCTGATGGGTAGGGCCGTCCTCGCCTACGCCTATGCTGTCGTGGGTAAGTATGTACAGCACAGGCAGCTTCATGAGGGCCGCCATGCGCATTGCGGGCTTGAGGTAATCCGAGAATACCATAAAGGTGGCGCAGTAGGGGCGCAGGCCGCCGTAGAGCATCATGCCGTTGCAGGCCGCCGCCATGGCAAATTCGCGTATGCCGAAGTGTACGTTCGAGCCGTCCCTGTCGTTCTTGGAATAATAGGGCTTGCCCTTTAGCTCGCTCTTGTTCGAGGGGGCCAGATCGGCGCTGCCGCCAAAGAGGTTGGGCATGTATTCCGCCGCGAGGTTGAGTATCTCGCCGCTGGTGGCGCGGGTGGCCATTGGCTTTTCGGCAGCGGCCAGCCTGGGATCGTTTATGAACTCCTCCGGCAGGGTGCCGTCATGCCACCTCACCCATTCGGCATACAGCTCGGGGTACGCGGCCTTGTAGCCCTCGAACATCCTGTCGTACTCTTCCTCGGCCTTTGCATAGCCGCGGCCCAGCTCCTCAAAGTGCGCATACACCTCGCCGGGTACCTCAAAGGGCGCGTAGTCCCAATGATAAAACTCCCGCATGGACTTGAGGGCTTCCTCCCCCAGAGGCTCGCCATGGGCGCTGGCCTTGCCCTGCTTAGCTGTGCCATAGCCTATCTCGGTGTTCACGATTATGAGAGAGGGATGTTCGGTGTCCGCCTTAGCATTGTCGAGAGCGGCCTGTATAGCGTCCATATCCTCGCCGGAGGCTACTTCCTGTACCTGCCAGCCGTAAGCCTCAAACCTCGCCTTCACGTTCTCGCCAAAGGTGGACTCTATGCGGCCCTCTATGGTTATATGGTTGCGGTCGTAGATCAGTATCAGCTT
>OLOA01003931.1_pt1 | contig 11708 bp, 12 predicted proteins | sample 1672201 | NCBI WGS metagenome assembly OLOA01 (sample SAMEA3136658, study PRJEB25190) | human gut metagenome
GAAGAGGCTGCGGCCGGACATGTACATTTCGGTGCCGGGCAGCTCGTTCCGGGTGGTGTCGACGGGGAAGGTGTTGGAGAGCTTGAGGCCGAATTCCAGGCCCCTGGAGTCTGCCAGCGCCTGCAGGCGCTCGAACATCGGCACGGCGTCGGCCCACTGCAGATCCTCGTTGAAATGATGCTCGTCGAAGACGATGTAGTCATAGCCCATGGAGTCGAGGATGGTGCGGGCGGTCTTGTAGCCGAGGATGGTCGGGTTGCACTTGACGAAGGTGTGCAGGCCCTTTTCGGTCAGGAGATAGGACGCGATGCGCTCGATCTCCTGCGGAGGACAGCCATGGAGCGTGGAAACCGTGACGCTGCGGCTGACGCGCGGGGAGATGGCGGCGATGAAGTCCTTTTCCTCCGGGAACAGCTCGGTCAGGACGGCGAGGCACTCTTTGAACTGCGCGGTGTTCGACGCGTCCATCATATTGTCGATGTAGCTGTTGACCTTCTCACCCTTGATGCCCTCGAGATCGTAGCCGACGGACATATTGAACACGAAGCCGTCCGGGGAGCCGAGGCCATAGACCCTGGACAGGACTTTGAGCGCGCACCAGGCCTTGATATATTCGTTCTGCGCCTGCGGGACTTCGAGCTCGGTCGACCATTCCTGGTTGTAGCCCTCGTCAGCAGCCAGAATGCACGGACGCGGCACGCAGCGAGCCAGCTCTTCGCCGTCCATCTTCTGCACGGTCTTGACCTCGAAGAAGCGGGCGCCTGCAAAATACGCAGCGATGATGTTCTGTGCCAGCTGGCTGTTGGGGCCTGCTGCCGGGCCGAACGGTGTCTCGATCGTCTCGCCGAAGATGGGGAGCGTCTTGCCGATGGCATAATACGGCGTATGCACGCCGAAGATCTCACCCTCACGGGCGTATTCGGTGACGATCCAGTTCATCAGAGACTTGAACGGGATCGGATACATTTTTTCAGACATGTGATTACCTCCTAAGTTTTAATAGCCGCGGCCCTTCCAGAACAGCATCAATACGATGGGCAGTCCGGCTGTGACGAATGTCACGAAATCCTTTGCGAATGCCAGCGCCTGCGCGCCGAGATCCGCTGCGCTGAACAGGGCCAGAATGCTGGTCAGGAAGATCAGAATACTTTTGAAAAACGGAAGGACTGAAACGGCAAAGATTACGGTTACTCCCGCGCGTTTTCCGCAGAGCAGCAGGACCCAGCCGGCCAGCGCGGCCAGTCCGGCAAACGCGGCAATATACACGGTCAGCTTCCCCGGAAACAGCTCCGGCAGGTAGAATTCAAAGAACGAATTGAGACAGCGCAGGCCGAGCCGCTCCGTTCCGATATCGAAGAGGGCAAACAGCGCGGCGTCGAGCGTGGAGAACACAAGCACGGCAAGCAGGAGCCACTTGCAGACTCTCTGACGGGTGGTTTCGTACATTGGGAACCCTCCTGTTCTTCACTGTAGGGGCCGATGCCCACATCGGCCCGTTGGGCAACTGCGAATTCGCCGAAGCTTTTCATAAAAGCCGGTGCATCCTGCGCGGGCCGATGTGGGCATCGGCCCCTACAAAACGCAGAAGGTGGCTTAATATTCTCTGTGGTTCAGTGCGCCCCAGAGCTTCTTGGCGGCTTCGAGGATATGCGCGTTTTCAGCTTCCTCGTCGATGCCGATGAGCTCGCGGTCCTTCATCAGAAGCTTGCCGTTTGCGATCGTCGTGCGGCAGAGCTTGCCGGTCATGCCGAAGAGGATGTGGCCGTCGATGTTCTCATCCGAGAACGGGGTGAACGGCTTGTAATCCATGACGATGATATCGGCAGCGGCACCGGCCTTGAGCACGCCCAGCTCGTCCGGGAAATACTTTGCGCCGATCTTCGCGTTGTTCTTAAACAGCATACCGGTCACTTCGCACCACGCGACGTTCGGCAGGCAGGCGTTCAGGCGCTGGACGCAGAGCGCGGCCTTGAGCGATTCGATCATATCGTTTGTCCATGCGTCGGTGCCGAGGCCGAGCAGGATGCCCGCCCTGGAAAGCGGCAGCACCGGGCAGACGCCGACGGCGTTGGACATATTGGATTCGGGGTTGTTGATGACCATGGTGTGGGTGTTCTGGATGAGCTCGATCTCAGCCGGGTTCACATGGATGCAGTGGCCGAGGATGGTCTTGTCGCCCAGGATGCCGTGGTCGTGCAGGCGCTGCACGGGGCGGCGGCCGTAGTTCTGCAGGCTGTCATAGACGTCGTTCATGCCCTCGGAGACGTGGATGTGATAGCCGGTGCGGCCATTGTTGGCCTCGACCATACGATCGAAGGTCTTGTCGGAGATGGTGAACAGCGCGTGGCCGCCGAACATGGCGGCAAGCATCGGATCCTTCTGCTGTTCGCAGTAGGTGATCCAGTCGGCGTTCTCCTTGATGGCCTGCAGGCACTTTTCCTCGCCGTCGCGGTCGGAGACCTCGTAGCACAGACAGGAGCGGATGCCGAACTTCTTGGCGCTCTCGCCGATCTGGAACAGGGAGCCGGGGATCTCGCAGTAGGCCGCGTGATGGTCGAAAATGGTCGTGACGCCCTGCTTGATGCAGTCGATGTACAGGGCATCTGCGGAGGCGCGGGAGCCTTCGAGCGTCAGCTTGCGGTCCATGGCCCACCACGTACCGTCGAGGACCTCATAGAAGTTCGTGGGATTGTTGCCGACGATGGACAGGCCGCGTGCCAGCGCGGAATAGATGTGGGTATGCGCGTTGATGAATGCGGGCATGATGACGCCGCCCTTGGCGTCGATGATCTCGGCCTGCGGGTATTTTGCGCGCAGCGCGGCTTCTTCGCCGACCTCGACGATTTTGGTGCCTTCATAGGCGACGGCGCCTTTTTCGTAATAGCCCTTGCCGCCCTCGTCCCGGGTGATGACGCGTCCGTTTGTGAGTAAGTTCATGGGGGTTCCTCCTTTTCGTGATGCTCACCGGTGCATATAACAAAAGTGCTTCAGATCTTCATCTGAAACACTCTGCCGTGCAAGCCGAGTGATAGTTGCAGCCCGTGTGCGAAACACTTCCTTACAGCTACCAATCTTAGATTGTAGTTTCATTATAAATGGCGGGCAAAAAAAATTCAATGCTCCTGTCAAATTTTCTGCCCGCCATTTTTTACAAACTTCGCGCCCCATTTTTGAGCATTTTGCACGCCGTTTGCGATTGCGGAACAATATCTAGCCGATGCCCGTCCACTGCTCCGCCGCGACCGGGACGCGGCAGGTATGGTCGACCGACGCCTCGATCAGATCGGCGTAATACCACGCCGTCTCGTCCTGATTGTCCCAGTACCACGCGGCGGCACGCAGCTGCACATCTTCCCTGTCCGGACTGCGGGAGAGCAAACTGTTCATTGCGCGCGCAAGCTCCGCCCGGCTGACCGCTGCGCTGCCTGCGGCGCTCCCCTGCCCCGCTTCAAAAACCGCTTTCTCTTCCCACGCACCAGTCAGCGCCGGAAATATCTCGCGGCCCGTCTCCGAGTCCGCCAGCGTGTCCAGCACGCCGCACAGCTCCCGCCAGCTGACTGCGGCAGACGGCAGGAACCAGCCGCCGTCTCCGAACGGCAGCAGTCCCAGGCCCGTGAGCTTCCCGATCTGCGCGCAGGCCCAGTGGTCGCCCGGCACATCAAAAAACGTCACGCGCTCCGGCTCCGGCAGCGGCTCCTCCGCCAGCCGCACGAGCGCGCAGGCAAGCTGCGCCCGCGTGACGGGCGCACCCGGCTGGATGCTTCCATCCGGGTAGCCGCAAAGATAGGCGCGGTGCGTCTGCTCCGCTGCCCGCGCAGGAAGCGCCAGCACCGCTGCCAGCGCCGCTGCGCAGAAAAGCCCCCGCAGCTGTTTTTTCATCTGCATCCCCTCTTCCGAAAGTTCTGCCCTTAGTGTGGCAGATTCGCCGCGCGGATACAGTCGGGACATGGGCAGGGAAAAGCAGGCAGAGCCGGCAGTGCGCTGCAGCATTCCCATCTTCTATGAAGCGGCAAAGGCTCCCCTTTGGAACAAGGGGAGCCTTTGGTACGGCGGTTATTCTTCCTCTCTATACGCCTTCAGTCCCGCGCGTCCCTCTTCGGTGACGGGCTTGAGCCAGCGCATGGATCTGAAGTGGAGCAGACACAGGATGCTCTTCGGGATGTCCTCGCCCAGATACGCAAGGATCACGACGCCGAGGAACGACACGTGCAGCACCCGCGTACCCAGCAGCGCCAGCGGGATGGCAACGACCCAGAGACTTGCAAGGTCGAAGATCATGCCCGTCAGCGTATCGCCGCCGGAGCGGAACACGCCCACGACCTGCACATAGGAGATATTGCGGAAGCAGTATTCCAGCGAGCAGAAGATCGTCACGGCGTAGGCCGTTGAGATGGTCGTGGCCGAAAGATTGTCGCCCATGGCGAACAGGGACACGAGCGGGTGCCGCGCGGCGATCATCGTCAGGCCCACAACGAGGCCCATCAGCGGCACCAGCACGGAAAAGCGCCGGGCGTCGGACACGCCGCGCTGAATTTTGCCGCTGCCGATGGATTTGCCGACCATGATGACGCAGGCGTTGCCGAGGCCGACGAAGAAGGCGAAGGCAAGCTCGGAAAACGTCTTGAAGATGGTCATGCCGGCGTAATATTCATAGCCCATGTTGGCATAAATGCGGTTGAGCATGAGCATACCGAGCGCCCACAGGCCTTCGTTCGACATGACGGGCAGTGCGCGGGCACAGAACTCGCCGAGCTGCTTCAGGTTGAAGTCAAGCAGCTCCCGCACCGGGCCGACCAGCAGGTTTTTCTCAAACGCAGAGAAGATCAGAATCAGCACCGGCCCCAGCCAGGACGAAATGCACGTTGCGATGGCCGCGCCCTCTACGCCGAGCCGCGGCAGGCCGAACGCGCCGAAGATCAGGCCGTAGTCCGCAAAGGCGTTGGCGATGGTCGTGACGATAGAGACATAGAGCGGCAGGCGGACGCGCTCTGTACCGCGCAGGACGTTGGACAGCAGATACGTCAGCGCGACGGCAGGATAGGAGAAGCAGACGATGCGCAGATACCGGCAGCCGGTTTCCACGACGGCGGGGTCTTGATTGAACAGGCCCAGCACCCATGTGGGCGCCGCCAGCGCGACGGCCAGAAAGCCGAACGAAACGAACATCGCCAGCATCAGGCCGATGCCCATCACGCGCCGGATGCCCTTGAGATCCTTGACGCCCCAATATTGCGAGATAAACACGCTCATGCCCGAGCACAAGCCAAAGCCCAGAAGCCCGCAAAGCCAGCCCCACTGGGCCGCCATGCCGACGGCGGAGAGCGTCACGTCGCCCAGCTGCGACACCATCAGCGTGTCGACCAGCTGGAACGAGCTTGTCAATACGTTTTGCAGCGCGACTGGAACCGCCAGCTTCACGGTCACGCGCCAGAAGGGCTTATCGCCCAGATAATCAGTCAGTTTCATAAGAAATAATACTCCAAGGCAAAGATGTGGGGATGCTGCCTTGCGGCAGTATCCCCACGAAGTTTTTGTACAGGTCGCGTGAGTGACCTTCGTCAGAAGAAAGCCTTTCGGAACGCATCCTTGCAAAGCAAGGCTGCTTATCCTGTCGGCTTCCTTCTTCCGCTCCAAAACGCAAGCGAAGCTCGCGTTTTGGCTTTGACGGAGTGCGTAGGGGCCGACGACTCTGTCGGCCTCAAAAATGTGGCAAATTCGCCGCAGATTTTCGAAAAAACACTGCGTTCTGCGGGCGGACAGTGTCGTCCGCCCCTACAGATTGTGTTCGAATTTACGCAAATTCCATAAAATTACAGCTTACGCCATACCAGCGGTGATGATGGCCATCTTGTAAACCTCGTCGGCGTTGCAGCCGCGGGAGAGGTCGTTGATGGGGGCGTTCAGACCCTGCAGGATGGGGCCGTAGGCCTCAAAGCCGCCGAGGCGCTGGGCGATCTTGTAGCCGATGTTGCCGGCTTCGATGCACGGGAAGATGAACGTGTTGGCGTAGCCCGCGACCTTGCTGCCGGGGAATTTCAGCTGGCCGACGACCGGGGAGACGGCCGCGTCAAACTGCATTTCGCCGTCGATGGCCAGCTCGGGTGCAAGCTTCTGCGCCTCGATGGTGGCGTCGTGGCTGAGCTGGACCGTGCCGCCCTTGCCGGAGCCCTTCGTGGAGAAGGACAGGAGCGCGACCTTCGGGTCGATGCCGAAGAACTCTGCCGTGCGGGCAGACTCGACCGCGACCTCAGCCAGCTTCTGCGCTGCCGTGAAGGTCACCTCGCCGGTCGCCTTGTCGACGGTATCCTGATAGTCGATGTTGATGGCGCAGTCGCCCATGCAGTACTTCTCGTCATTGCCGTCCTTGTCCTTGCGGAAGAGAATGAAGGAGGAGGACACCAGATGTGCGCCCTTCTTCGTCTTGACCAGCTGCAGCGCCGGACGGACAGTGTCGGCAGTGGAATAGGTCGCGCCGCCGAGCAGTGCGTCGGCCTTGCCCATCTTGACGAGCATGGTGCCGAAATAGTTGCCCTTGGCGAGTGCCTTGCGGCAGTCTTCCTCGGACATCTTGCCCTTGCGCAGCTCGACCATCTTTGCGACCATCTCGTCCATGCCGGCATAGGTGGCCGGATCGATGATCTCGGCCTTGGCAATGTCGAAGCCGCCCTTTTCGGCTGCGGCCTTGACCTCGTCGACATTGCCGATGAGGATGACGTTCATCAGATCGTCCTTGATGAGGCGGTCAGCCGCTTCGAGAATACGGGCGTCGGGGCCTTCGGTAAAGACGATGGTGCGGCGAGTAGCCTTCAGTGCGTCGATCAGCTTTGTAAACATGGTATCTTACCTCCATTATGCGGTTTTTCCGCTGTTATTCTGACTCCCAGTATACAACGAAACCCGGCATAAAACAACACCCCCGGCAAAAATTTTCCGTCTATCCGGCAGGCCGCACCGGGATGGTAATCTCGGTCACGAATTTTTCAGATCCATCCTTATCCTGTCACGTCGCCCTCAAACACGTTCTTTTCGGCGAGTGCGAGTCAAGCGGTTTTTGCAGAAAGGGTTTACTTTTTTTCGGTTATCGCATGTAATATGGGTCGTTTGCGCCGGACTTGCGGCGCAAGTCTAACTCAAACGAAGGGCGGTATGCAGCACAGTCATCATTTTCACGGGCAGATGTCCGATACCTTCCGCGCAGCGGTCTTCGTCACGCTCTCCGGCGGCTTTCAGGACGCCTATACCTACATCAGCCGCGGTCAGGTCTTCGCCGCAGGCGCAGGCCTCGGCAGTCTCGTGACGGAGTTCACCGACATCCGCGCCATCTGGGTCTGCTGCGGATTGCTGCTCATCAGCTTCATCCTCATGTTCATCCGCGACGATCGGAGGCATGAACGCGGGAGCGTCTGAGGCAGAATCGTCAGCTCCTTGTAGGGGCGGACGCCTCTGTCCGCCCGCAGAATGCAGCTTTTCTACAGAACTTTTCGGCGAATTCGTGACATTTTCGGGCCGACAGAGTCGTCGGCCCCTACAATGGAATACGCCAGTGTTATACAAAACCGGCCCGCTGCTTTTTTGCAGCGGGCCGGACTTTTTACAGGACCTTCCCCAAGAAATCCTGCAGACGGGGATTCTGGGGGTGCTCAAAAATCTGCTCAGGTGTTCCCTGCTCGACGAGCTTACCGTCGGCCATGAACAGCACGCGGCTGCCGACCTCGCGGGCGAAGCCCATCTCGTGCGTGACGACGACCATCGTCATGCCGTCGTGCGCCAGCTCCTTCATGACCTCCAGAACCTCGCCGACCATCTCCGGGTCGAGCGCGCTCGTCGGCTCGTCGAAGAGCATGACCTCCGGCTCCATCATGAGCGCGCGGACAATGGCCACGCGCTGTTTCTGTCCACCGGACAGCTGCGCGGGGTACGCGTTCCCGCGGTCGCCGAGACCGACGCGCTGCAGCAGCTTCAGCGCCTGCGCGTCCGCTTCCTCCTGCGATTTATGCAGGAGCTTTACGGGCGCAAGGGTCATGTTGCGCAGGATGGTCATATGCGGGAAGAGATTGAAATGCTGGAACACCATGCCCATCTTCTGGCGGTGGAGGTTAATATTGCAGCTCTTATCGGTGATATCGACGCCGTTAAAGAGAATCTGTCCGCCCGTCGGAACCTCCAGCAGGTTGAGGCAGCGCAGGAACGTGGACTTGCCGGAGCCGGACGGGCCGATGACGACCACGACTTCACCCTTTTTGATATCGACCGAAACGCCGTCGAGCGCCTTGATGGCGGACGTGCCGGTAAAATGCTTTTTCAGATCCTGAACCTGGATCAGAACGTCAGTGGTCACTGCTGCGCAGCCTCCTTTCCAGCTTGCTTACCAGATGCGAGAAGAATACGACCATGATGAGATACAAGGCTGCGACGATTAGCAGAGGCATGGCCTGAATGTACGTCTGCGAGCGGATGATCTCGCCGCCCTTGGTCAGATCGTTGACGGCCACATAGCAGGCGACGGATGTTTCCTTCAGCAGCACGATAAACTCGTTCGCCAGCGCGGGCAGCACGTTTTTGAGCGCCTGCGGAATGATGATATAGAGCATGGTCTGCGCAAAGTTAAGGCCGAGCGATCGGCCCGCCTCGTTCTGTCCTTCGTCGACGGCCATGATGCCGCCGCGGATGATCTCAGCGACGTAAGCGCCGGAGTTGATGCCGAAGGTGAGCATGGCGACGGGCGTACCGTTGCGTGCGGTGGAGAAGACGACAAAGAACATGATGAGGATCTGGATCATCGCAGGCGTGCCCCGAATGACGGTCAGATAGACTTTGCAGAGCCAGTTTGCGATGTTCAGAAGCGTCCGGCCGGGGCCGGGACGCATGGTTTCATGCGTCTTGTCGTGCGTCGAGCGGATAATGGCGACGATTGTGCCGATCAGGATACCGAGCAGCACGGCGGCCAGCGCGATCTGGAGCGTATTGCCCAGACCCTTTACTATATATTTCCAGCGATCCTTGGTGATGAAGCAGGTGACAAAGTCCTTTGCGACCTTTGCGATCCATTCCCGAAACCATTCTGTCATGGGCGAAGCGCTCCCTCTTTTCTATAAAGTCGTATAGTGCGAAGCAGCGGGGCGGAGCATCGCTCCGTCCCGTTGCGAAGATACAGATTCAATTGGATTACTTGATGTACTTGTCGACGATGGACTGGAGCGTGCCGTCGGCGGTCAGCTCGGCCAGTGCCTTGTTGACCTTCTCCAGCAGGTCGGTGTTTTCCTTGGCGATAGCAATGGCATAATCCTCAACGGCATATTCGGTGTCGAGGATGTGCAGACCCTCGTTGGCCGCGACCAGCGCCTTTGCAGGCTCGTTGTCGAGGATGACGCAGTCGACCTGACCGTTCTTCAGGGCTTCGACGGCGTCGGTCGTCTTGCCGAAGGACTTGACAGTGCCGAGACCGGCATCTTCAATGTCGGACGTGGCATAGATAAAGCCCGTGGTGCCCGCCTGCGTGCCGACGACGGTGCTGGCGCCGTCCGCGAACAGATCGTCGACCGAGGTGATGGGGCTGTCGTCCTTGACGATGACGACCTGCACGCCCGTGGCGTAGGAATCGGAGAAGTTGACCTGCTCCTTGCGCTCGTCAGTCACGGTCATACCGGCCATGCCCATGTCATACTTGCCGGTCTGCACGCCGGGGATGATGGAGTCGAATGCGATGTCGGTGACTTCCAGCTCCATGCCGAGCCTGTCTGCGATGGCCTGTGCGACCTCCACGTCGATGCCGACGATGGCGTCGCCGTCATAGTATTCATACGGCTGGAAGGTGGCCTCAGTCGCCATGGTCAGCTTGCCGGAAGTGGAAGCGGCGTCCTCAGTCTTTGCGGTGGAAGCGCAGGCCGCAAGGCTCAGCGCCATAATGGCTGCAAGCAGCAGTGCAAGATACTTTTTCATGTTCAGTTCCTCCTGTGACGCGTGTGCGTCGTGCGTGTTATTTTGTATGCTCATAATTATACACGTAGAATGCATAATGTCAAGAGAAACTGAATAAAAAACCGCACAACTCTGTTGGTACAAGCGTCCAGAAAAGCGGCGGTTTGCACAATTCCGCGCAAACCGTGTAATTTTTCGCAAAAGCGGCAGCCTCTCGTGCGGGCCGGTCCATACATATCTTTTGTATATATACAGAGCGTATACTTTTTGTGCAACGTCCGTTGTTTTTTTGCCGGGCCAATTTGTAAAGGGTCAGATCTGTGCATTCAGTGAGACGGTGCCTTCGTTTGCGTGAAAGAGCCTGCGGTTTCATCACAGCTGTACGGAATCAGCACCCGCATGAGCGTGCCTTGCCCGATTTTGCTCTGCGTCGTCAGCTTTGCACCGCAGACCATCTGTAAGCGACCGCGGACGAGCTGCAGTCCCACGTGTTCCTTTCCGTCCTGCGGCGGCTGCTCCGGGTCAAAGCCCACGCCGTCGTCCGACACGGTGATTTCCGCGCCAAGCGGCGTTTTTCTGGTCATAAGCGTCACCGTGCCGCCATCCTCTTTGCGTCCGACGCCCCATTTCACGGCGTTTTCGACAAGCGGCTGAACGTCAGCGCGGGTAAGTAAAAGTCCGTCTCGGCAATGTCCAGTTCAACATGAAGCTCGTCGCCGAAGCGCAGCTGCTCCAGATAGAGATATGTTTTGATTATCCCGAATTCAGGATAACCAGGCGTTTTCTACAGCTGGCAGGCGAAAAGGATTTGAAGATGCAAGAGGCACTCTCTTCTTTGAACTGGCCAGAGTAGTTAAAGAGAAGAGGCCTCTGTATCTTTTTCTTGAAAACGTGCCTGGACTCCTTTCGCATGACCGAGTCCGGACGTTTGGTGTCATCCTCTCCACGCTTTATGACCTGGGGTATCATGTCGAATGGACTGTGCTTCACAGCAAACATTTTGGAGTCCCGCAATCAAGACGGCGGCTGTTCCTTATCGGATATCTTGATCCCCGATGCGCCGGAAAAATACTTCCTGTCTTTGGAACAGATGCAAAAGCTCTTGTACAGATCGTCCATGGACGGCTGGGCAAACGAGTCTATGCTTCTGCCGGGATCGCCTGCACGCAGGACACCAGCAGACAATCCGGGCTCTACTTTGTAGATCTGACAAAGGGCGATCCGAAGATCACGGCGAACGCCAGATGTTTGCATACCCGGCAGGACGGTTCCCTCACCAATTTCAAAGGGCAAAATTCCGGCGTTCTCTACATTAAGGAAGCAACGAAGAAAGGCTATAAGGAAGCGCATGAAGGCGATTCTATTGATCTCGGCTTCGCGGGCAGCAATACGCGCCGCGGGCGTGTCGGAAAAGACGTTGCCCATACGTTACAAACCAGTTGCATCCAAGGCATTGTAGCGCGCAGCGGCAGAGTCCGAAGGCTGATGCCGCGGGAGTGTTTTCGCTTGCAAGGCTTCAACGAGGATCAGATCGACAAGATCCTCGCCATCAATTCTGATGCGCAGGCATACAAGCAAGCAGGCAACAGCGTGACAGTAACAGTCATAGAAGCCATTGGCCGCCGCATCCGCGCAGCAGATGCGGAACTACATGATAAAGAGGAAGGACGTGACGTATTCCCTACGATGTAGTAAATATAATCTTCCTTCAGGACTGTGAGCAGCGATGATTGGCATCAAAGATCAATGCTTCGGCGTGGAGATCGAGCTGACCGGCATCACGCGAGCAG
>OLOA01003932.1_pt1 | contig 11708 bp, 9 predicted proteins | sample 1672201 | NCBI WGS metagenome assembly OLOA01 (sample SAMEA3136658, study PRJEB25190) | human gut metagenome
TGATGTATGGGGCTTGGTTAATATACCGTTTTTCATCAATGGCCGTTCTTATAAACTGGCCGATTTCGCTACTGTTCAGAAAGGACAGTCACCCCAGAAAGTTGCTAAAGAAAACCAGCAATACCGGCTTTGTCTGCAATATGAATATATCGGTTCTTCCGAACAAGGAAAAAAACTGTTGAAGAAAGACTTGGAAGAATTTAATAAGATATTGCCTATGGGATATACAGCCGAAAATGAGCAGGATTACTGGTCATGGAATAAGAAAGATAACAAGCAATACGCATTGCTGTTGATTGTAATCGCCATTATTTTCTTTACGACGGCTATTTTGTTTAATTCCTTGAAACAGCCTTTGGCTATCATTTTTGTTATTCCGATATCCTATATCGGCGTATTCCTTACGTTTTATCTTTTCGGACTGAATTTTGATCAGGGGGGATTTGCTTCTTTTGTATTACTTTGCGGTATTACAGTAAATGCCAGTATTTATATTCTAAATGAATATAATGCGATAAGAAAAAGGTATCCTCTGTTATTACCGGTACGTGCCTTCACCAAGGCATGGAATTCGAAAATTCTGCCTATCTTTCTGACGGTTGTTTCTACTATTCTGGGGTTTATTCCTTTTATGGTGGGGGATGGAAAAGAGGCTTTCTGGTTTCCTTTGGCAGCAGGTACTATAGGCGGGTTAGTTATGTCTATACTTGGAATATTTTTGTTTCTGCCTATATTCTCATTGAAGAAACAAAAAAGATAATGAAGAATTTACTTTTCTTTCTCGATAGAAGTGTTTACTTTTGTTGTTACAAAAAGCATTAAATAAATATTATCTAATACTCGCTAATCATGTTGACTCAAATTATTAACGGCAAGATTTTTACTCCGCAAGGTTGGCTGGACGAAGGCTCTGTACTGATACGGGATAATAAAATATTGGAAGTGACTAACTGTGACCTGGCACTGATCGGTGCAAAATTGATTGATGCTAAAGGGATGTATATTGTACCCGGATATGTGTGTATGCATGCTCATGGCGGTGGTGGTCACGATTTTAATGAATGTACGGAAGAGGCGTTCCGCGCAGCTGTAAAAGCGCATCAGAAGCATGGGGCGACCAGTATTTTCCCAACTTTGTCTTCTTCTCCTTTTTCAGAAATCCGTAAGGCGGTAACTGTGTGCGAAACCTTGATGAACGAGAAGGACAGTCCTGTGTTGGGGTTGCATGTAGAAGGCCCTTATCTGAATCCGAAAAGAGCAGGTGAGCAGTTTGCCGGGAAATTGAAGAATCCTGATAAAGAGGAATATACTTCTTTATTGGAAAGTACTGACTGCATCAAGCGTTGGGACGCTTCACCTGAACTTCCGGGCGCGTTGGAATTTGCCCGCTATTTGAAATCAAAAGGTATATTAGTGGCTGTGTCACATACAGAATCAGAATACGAGGGGATAAAAGCTGCGTTTGAAGCTGGGTTTACTCATACTGCCCATTTCTATAACGGTATGCCGGGATTCCATAAATGTCGTGAATATAAATACGAAGGGACAGTGGAAAGTGTTTATCTGACAGACGGGATGACCATTGAATTGATTGCCGACGGTATCCATTTACCTGCTACTATTCTTCGGTTGGCTTATAAGTTGAAGGGAGTGGAAAAAACTTGTTTGGTTACGGATGCTTTGGCATATGCCGCCGCTGATGGAATGGAAATAACAGATCCTAATGTGATTATAGAAGATGGTGTATGCAAAATGGCTGATCATTCTTCATTGGCAGGTAGCATAGCAACCATGGATGTATTGGTACGGACAATGGTAAAAGCTGGTATTCCGCTGGCCGATGCCGTGCGGATGGCTTCTGAAACTCCGGCACGGATTATGGGAGTGGATGACCGGAAGGGGGCATTGAAGAAAGATATGGATGCCGATGTGTTGATTTTGGATAGAGAACTGAATATCCGGGCGGCTTGGGCTATGGGCAGGCTGGTGGAGGATACGAATACTTTGTTTTAAAATAGAAGATAAAGGGAGAATTAGTATCCTTATTGTGTGGACAAGATGCCTTGACTGTTTCGGAAAACAATCAAGGTATCTTTTTTTCGGGTTTAACTCGTCATTATCAAGAGGATTTGCTACATTTGCAACTTGTTAAAATGAGAACCAAATAATAAAAAACGATATGAACGGAGATTTTAGAGAGGATTTGAAGAGAGCCTGTGAAGTGATGCAGAAGGGAGGAGTGATTCTTTATCCTACTGATACTATTTGGGGAATAGGTTGTGATGCAACTAATCCGGAGGCGGTGAAACGAGTTTATGATATAAAGAAGCGTGCTGACAGTAAGGCGATGCTTGTATTGGTGGACAGTACGGTAAAAGTAAATTTTTATGTTAGTGATGTACCTGCGGTAGCTTGGGATTTGATTGAGTTTACCACAAAACCATTGACTATTATTTATGATGGGGCACGTAATCTGGCTGAGAATTTGCTGGCTGAGGACGGTAGTGTAGGTATTCGTGTTACGGCTGAGGAATTCTCCAAACAACTTTGTTTCCGGTTTCGTAAAGCTATTGTGTCGACTTCTGCCAATATCAGCGGTCAGCCTTCACCTGCCAACTTCAGTGAAATCAGTGAAGAAGTAAAACAAGCTGTAGACTATATTGTGGAGTATAGACAAGATGAAGTGGGGCATCCCAAACCATCCAGCATTATCAAACTGGGTAAAGGGGGAGAAGTGAAGATTATTAGAGAGTAAAAAAAGGAATGGACGCAATTATAGACGAAAATAAGAAAAGTTGGTTACAGCGCTTTATCTTATGGCGCGAAAAGAAGATAAAAGAGAAACACTTTATTCTTATATTAAGTTTTCTTGTTGGTATTTTTACGGCATTGGCCGCATGGTTTCTGAAGTTTCTAGTAGAATGGATCAAGGAATTTCTGACTGAAAATTTTGATTCTACAGGAGTCAACTGGTTGTATTTGGTGTATCCGGTTTTTGGTATTTTTCTTACCGGATTGTTCATTCGTTATATTGTGAAAGATGACATCAGTCATGGGGTGACGAAAATATTATATGCCATATCCCGTCGCCAAAGCCGCATCAAGCGGCATAATACATGGTCGTCTGTGATAGCCAGTGCCATTACTATCGGTTTTGGTGGTTCCGTAGGTGCAGAGGCTCCGATTGTGCTGACCGGATCGGCTATCGGTTCTAATTTGGGAAGTGTATTCAAGATGGAGCATAAGACCCTGATGCTGTTGGTGGGGTGTGGTGCGGCAGGTGCTGTGGCCGGTATTTTTAAGGCTCCTATTGCAGGCTTGGTTTTTACTTTGGAAGTCTTGATGATTGATCTGACGATGGCATCATTGTTGCCTCTTCTTGTTTCCTGTGTCACGGCAGCTACTGTTTCTTATATTCTTACCGGTCCCGATGCCATGTTCAAGTTCCATATGGATGAACCGTTTCTGATGGAGCGCATTCCTTCGGCAATTCTGTTAGGCATTGCGTGCGGGTTGGTTTCTTTGTATTTTACGCGGGCTATGAATTCTGTGGAGAATATATTTCGTCGATATAGTAATCCGTATATCAAGCTGGCTATAGGCGGTGCAATGTTGAGCATATTGATTTTCTTGTTTCCTCCATTGTATGGTGAAGGATATGATACTATTAATTTATTGCTGAATGGCGTAACCAATCATGACTGGAATACAGTAATGAATAACTCTATCTTTTATGGGTTCGATAATTTGTTACTCGTTTATTTGGCCATGATTGTACTTTTCAAAGTCTTTGCTTCCAGTGCAACGAATGGCGGTGGTGGTTGCGGGGGAATTTTTGCTCCCAGTTTGTTCTTGGGGTGTATCACCGGGTTCATCTTCGCTCATTTCTGTAATGAACTGCATGTAGGTCCTTATATCCCGGAGAAAAATTTTGCCTTGTTGGGAATGGCGGGATTGATGTCGGGAGTAATGCATGCTCCGCTGACTGGTATTTTTCTGATTGCAGAACTGACTGGCGGGTATGATTTGTTCCTTCCGCTGATGATGGTATCTGTCAGCTCTTATCTTACCATTATGATATTCGAGCCGCATAGTATTTATTCTATGCGTTTGGCTAAGAAAGGTGAATTGATAACGCATCATAAAGACAAGGCCGTATTGACTCTGATGAATATTGACAGTGTGGTTGAAACTGATTTTGAGAAAGTGCGTCCTGATATGGATTTAGGTGAAATGGTTAAAGTCATTTCGCAGGCTAAACGCAATTTGTTTCCGGTAGTGGATGTCAATGGAGAACTTTTGGGCATTGTGGTATTGGATGATATCCGTAATATTATGTTCCGTCAGGAATTATACCATCGTTTCAAGGTGGAAAAATTTATGATTTCTCCTCCGGCACGGATCAATGTTACTGATTCAATGGAAGAAGTGATGAAGAAGTTTGATGATACAAAGGCCTGGAACCTGCCTGTGATTAATGAAGAGGGAAAATACAAAGGGTTTGTTTCCAAGTCCAAAATATTTAATTCGTACCGGCAGGTGTTGGTTGATTTCTCTGAAGATTAAATAATGTAAGTATATGGAAAAGAAAGATTTGCGGATCGTATATATGGGTACTCCCGATTTTGCGGTGGAGAGCCTGAAAAGATTGGTTGAAGGAGGCTATAATGTAGTAGGTGTGATAACTATGCCCGACAAACCGATGGGACGACATGGCAGTGTGCTGCAACCTAGTCCGGTGAAAGAATATGCTGTTTCTCAAGGTCTGAGGATACTTCAGCCGGAGAAATTGAAGGATGAGGCTTTTATAGAGGAACTCCGGTCTTTACAAGCCGATTTACAAATTGTAGTTGCTTTCCGTATGCTTCCCGAAATAGTATGGAATATGCCGCGTTTGGGCACATTTAACTTGCATGCATCTTTATTACCTCAATATAGAGGAGCTGCTCCTATAAATTGGGCGGTGATAAACGGAGATACGGAAACTGGTATTACGACTTTTTTCTTGAAACATGAGATAGATACCGGTGAGATTATCCAACAGGTGCGCGTTCCTATTGCTGATACGGATAATGTGGAAATAGTACATGATAAGCTGATGTATTTGGGGGGAGATTTGGTTTTGGAAACCGTGGATGCTATTTTGAATGGAAGTGTGAAACCTGTTCCTCAGGAAAGTTTGATCCGGCAGGAAACGGAGTTGCGTCCGGCACCGAAAATATTTAAAGAGACTTGCCGTATAGACTGGAATAAAGGTGTGAAGCAGATTTATGACTTTATTCGCGGGCTGTCTCCTTATCCGGCTGCATGGACCGAACTGTGTGTGGCTGATGGAACACGTCAGGTTTTAAAAATATATGAAACGGAGAAAGTTTTTGCTTCACATGAGATGAATATAGGCGATATCCGTACGGATATGAAGACCTATTTTCAGGTGGCTGTAAAAGATGGTTTTATTAATGTGCTTACTTTGCAGCTGGCAGGAAAGAAACGTATGGATGTGGCTGATTTTTTGAGAGGCTACAGAACTTCGGATAATAATAAGGTGGAATAAATGATAAAGGCTGTATCGAAAGATTTTCGGATACAGCCTTTTCGTTACAATAAGACAAGGAGTTGTTAAGAATCATTTAATTTTTGTGTTGGATATACCTTTCTGTATGAACGGAAAGTTTGTAGATTTACTTTTATTATAACTTACTGTAACGGTTTCTTCGCCATTGTTAATGGTATTCATTTTTATTTTAAATCCTTGTAGCTTACCCTCTTTATATCCGGGAACATCCAATAAAGGGAAGGATACATAACCGGAACTCGGATATTCCTGTCTGTCACCTTCGGCATTGTGGCGTAATTCTACGGCCATATATCCGTTTGCGTCAGGAACAGTTCCTTCTGTGGCTACAAGGCTGATCCGATGTTTGATATTAGAGTTGAAACCTAATATTTGGAACATAAGGGTCAGGTGTGTCTTACCCATAATGGGAGTGATGAGGTTGATTCCATCATGTCCGTAAATATCTTCATCGTTTTCTTTTAGTGTATCCATTGGTTTGGTTAAGATCTTCTGCAAGTAATCTATAGAAATAAAAGGTCCTTTCTTACTTGCATCTCCGGTCGGATTGGCTGCATTTATATAGGTATAAAAAATACGTTGTCCCGGATTATTTGTTTCAAAACGTGTTAATTTATCGGGATTCACTACGTATGCGATTCCATCATTATCGCTTTCTATCACTGCTTCACCGGGTACTTCACTGGGAGTTACTACGGTTGCTAAAGCGGCGTTAAAAGGCATTTCTGCTTGTATGTCGTAGATGTCATCATCATAGTCATTCAGGCAAGACTGAGTAAATGGAATCAGCATTACCATAATTATTACAAGAACTGTCGCTTTATATTTTCTCATATTTTCTGTTTCTAGAATTGTTTCTATCGCTTAAATGCGAAGATAGTAAGTTTACTGCTTGTAAAAATGTTAAATCTGCTTAAGCAAAAATTTTATTCTTCCGGATGCAGTATTTTTGCAGTCTTATCATTTATCCAATAAAGAAGTGTCACAAACAATGAATGAAACAGAATTGGTGGAACGTTGCGGCAAGGGTGATAACCTTGCACGCAAGCAATTGTATGAGCGTTATGCCGGGCAATTGATGGCCGTTTGTGTTCGTTATACAGGTGATAGGGAAGTGGCACAGGATGTCTTACATGATGGATTTTTGAATATATTTCGTTCATTCAGTCAGTTTACTTATAAAGGAGAGGGGTCATTGAAAGCATGGCTGACACGTATTATGGTAAATGAAGCACTGGGCTATCTTCGCAAGAAAGCTTCTACAAATCAGGAAGTGATAGTCGAAGAGTTGCCCGATGTGATAGATGGAGATGAGGATGATTTTGAGCAAATACCCCAATCTGTTTTAATGCAATTCATTAAAGAGCTTCCGGATGGATATAGAACGGTCTTTAATTTATATGTATTAGAAGAAAAGGGACATAAGGAGATTGCTGAAATGCTAGGAATTACAGAACATACTTCATCATCTCAATTATACAGAGCCAAAACCTTATTGATGAAAAAAATAAATGATTATAGAAAGAGGATATAGGAATGAAAGAAAAAGATAAATGGATAAAAAATTTCCGCACCCGGATGGAGGGCTATTCGGAACCGGCTCCTGCTGATCTTTGGGAACAGTTGGAAAAGGAACTGGATACGGTTCCGAAAGTAATTCCGATGTGGCGCCGCTGGCAGGCTGTAGCAGCTGTTGCCTTGTTAGTGGTTGTGTCTTCATTGACCGTATGGTTTTGGCAGTCACCTTCTGCAAACTATTTGGAGAAACAGTCGGCAGAGTTGAATGTAATGCACGAACCCGATGAGTTGGCGCCGGGATCAATCACTCCTGAGCAACCTATGGCCTTGGTAGTTCCTGCTGCCCGCTCTGGGAAAAAACAACATGTAAAAGTTGGTGGGGTTGCTAAGGCAGAGGCATTGGCTGCCGAACAGGAGGTTTTGCTAAATAAAGAGGTGGAAGAGATACAAATAGAGGAAAATTATATTGAAGAGCAGAAAGAGGAATCTGTTATAGTGGAACAAAAACAGCAGAAACAGGCCGGCAGATCTTCCTATTCGGCTGCCAAAACGAATTACGCTTACGTGGCTCCTCATAGAAAGAAGGACAGAAACTGGTCGGTAGGACTTTCTACCGGTAATGGAACCTTTTCATCCTCGACTAGTATGGATGGATATTTGCCTTTGCCTAATGGCACAAGGAATGCAACAATGAATAGCGCTTATGGAGTGGAAACAAGGGCTGAAATTGATAAGCTGGTTCAGTTCAATAACTTGTCGGAAGGAAAGGATGCGCAGTCTGATATAAAATATCGTATGCCTGTTACTTTTGGAGCTTCCCTTCGTTTTGATTTAAGTGATGATTGGGCTGTAGAAACCGGGGTGACTTATACCCAGCTTTCATCCGAAACACGTTCGGGAACCGAAAAAAACAATTATGGTTGGGAAGAGAAACTGCATTATGTGGGTATTCCTCTGAAAGTGAACCGGAATATATGGAGTAACAAGCGGTTTGAAGTGTATGCCTCGGCAGGTGGAGCGGTAGAAAAATGTGTGTCTGGAAAGCGGAGCATTATCGGCAGTGTTTCTACATCAAATGCAGGAAAAGATGAACAGTTTTCGGGAGGGGAGGAAAATGTCAAAGTGAAACCTTTGCAATGGTCTTTGTCCGCAGCGGCAGGTGCGCAGTTTAAGATTACGGAGAAATTGGGTATTTATGCGGAGCCGGGAGTTGTTTATTACTTTGATGACGGCAGTAATGTAAATACGATTCGCAAGGAACATCCTTTTAATTTTAATATACAGTTGGGTGTGCGGTTTACTTTGCCGAAATAAAATGAACTTTTTCACTGTTCTTATATAAAATATGGTTATCTTTGTTCTGTATAAAAAGAATAAGAACAGTGAACCATGAATAGACCTCTGATATCCCCTTCTTTGTTGTCTGCCAATTTTGCTAATCTACAGGCAGATATAGAACAAATAAATCGTAGTGATGCCGACTGGCTGCATATTGATATAATGGATGGTGTGTTTGTACCGAATATTTCTTTTGGTTTTCCTGTATTGAAATATGTAGCCGAGTTGTCTGAAAAACCTTTGGATGTACATTTGATGATTGTTAATCCTGAGAAATTCATTAAAGAAGTGAAAGATTTGGGAACAATGATGATGAATGTGCATTATGAAGCCTGTGTACACTTGCATAGAGTGGTGCAACAGATAAAGGATGCCGGAATGAAAGCGGCTGTCACATTGAATCCTTCTACTCCTGTAGCTATGTTGGCCGATATTATCCGTGACGTGGATATGGTGTTGCTGATGAGTGTGAATCCCGGTTTTGGTGGTCAGAAATTTATTGTACATACCCTGGATAAGGTGAGGGAATTACGTGAATTGATAACGAATACAGGTTCGCAGGCATTGATAGAGGTTGACGGGGGAGTGAACCTGGAAACCGGCAGACAGCTTGTAGAGGCTGGAGCGGACGTGCTGGTGGCAGGAAATGCTGTGTTCAAAGCTCCTGATATGTCAGACATGATACATCGGTTGAAATCTCTTTGAGCTTAAAACCAAAGTGCGAAATATAGCGGCTGTAAAGCCTTGTTCCATGTTCCGGTTGACTATACCTCTAGTCGCCGGAATTTTTGTATCCGATCATTTTTTTCAAGGCGCCTTGCCTGTGCTTGTTTCTGGCACGGGAATATTGGGGTGCTTGATTGGCTTGATTGTATTGATGAAATGGCAAGGCTACCTTTCCCGATGGTTATTTGGAGGCATGGTTTTTATGTTTCTATTTTGTGTAGGGGCATTGTTGCTACAGCAAAAATGGCAACGGGTGGACTATGAATGGTCATCAGGGAAGAATATGTATCAAGGGGTGATAGTGGATGTTCCGCAAGAAAAGGCCAAAACATATCTCTGTAAATTGCGGATAGATAAAGAAATGTCTGAGAGGGGGATGGTTCCTGTTAATCGTATGATACTAGTCTATATTATGAAAGATAGTCTTTCTGTAAATTTACGATGTGGAGACCATTTGAACTTTTATACACGTATCTCTACTCCTGAAAGAGAGGTGATTCCGGGAGAATTTGATTATGCGGCTTATCTTTTCAGACAGCAAATTAGCGGAACGGCCGTAATCTTTCCGGGGTATTGGCAATGGACAGGCAAGAAATCGGCATTGACATGGAAACAGCGGGCAGGTGTATGGAGAGAGAAAATACTGGACAGTTATCGGAAGTGGGGATTCTCGGGAGATGAATTTGCCGTATTGTCGGCTTTGACTGTTGGCTATAAAGAGGAACTGAGTGAGGATTTACGTGAAACTTATCAAGTGGCGGGAGTGAGCCATATCTTGGCTTTGTCAGGAATGCATATAGCTGTTTTGTGGGGATTATTGTGTTGGATATTGCGTCCGCTGGATAGAAGTTGCCTGCTGCGATGGGTAAAGTGTGGCATTATTGTGTTGTTGTTATGGACATTTGCTTTTTTAGTGGGCTTGCCTCCCTCGGTTATACGGGCGGTGGTGATGTGTATGTTAATGACAGCGGCGCGTGCGGCAGGAGAACGGACTTTGTCATTGAATACCTTGTCTGTAGCGGCATTCTTTATGCTGCTTTACAATCCTTTTTATCTTTTTGATACCGGGTTCCAGTTGTCATTTCTGGCTGTACTTTCAATTTTGTTTATTTATCCTGTCATTTCCCGGTGTTGGCGGGTGCGTCACCCTGTACCTCGTTATATTTGGGGGATAGTGGCAGTTTCGCTGGCGGCACAGTTAGGGACAGCTCCCGTGGTTATTTATAAATTCGCTTATTTTCCTGTTTATTTTTTACCGGCCAATCTGATAGTGGCACCTTTAGTGCTTGTTATAATTTATGGATCGGTAGCAAGTTTTGTCTTGTCTCCTTTTACGGTATTGCATATATGGGTGGTAAAAGGATTGAACGGGGTGTTGCGGTTGCTGAATGACAGTATGCAATGGGTGGGGGATTTGCCTGTATCACATTCCGGCGATATACATTTGTCTTTGCTTCAGGTTGGTATTCTTTATGTATTATTGTTTGTGGTATTATCTTATCTGTTATTGCGGTTACCATATCTGGACTTACTTTTACTCCATAAAGTTCTTGCATTTCTTCATATATATTTTGATTTGACATTCCTCTTGCATACATTCTTATTATTTTTTCTTCAATGCTTGATATATCTTTTTGTCCTTTTTCTACTATTATTGGATCAAATGTTCCTTGTCTGTCTCTTGGCACATTTAATGTTATATCTCCCTCTGTTGAATGTACTGTCTTTGGGCTATATCCATTTCTATAATTTTCATTATTTTCTATATATTCGTTTTTTTCATATCCTAAATGTTCTGTTAATTCTGCATTCAACATTTCCTGTATTGTATCCTTAAATAAATCCTTTATTGCTTCTTGTATGTCTCCTGTTGTTTTTAAATCATTGCTTTTTATAAATTCCTGTATTAATTTTCTTCTTTCTTCACTTATTTTTTCTCTTTTTGCCATATTTAAAACCTCCTTATGACTTTTTTATTTTATCATAAGAAGGCTTATTTTTTAACTTTACACAATTTTTTCTATATACTCAAATAACCAAAATTGTTAGACGTTTTCATCTAACAATTTTGGTTCATTTTATTTTGAATGTCACTGACATATTACATTTCAATAGACTTTCTATATTTTATAATATCAATATATTGAAACTCTGAAGCCTATATTACCATAATAATCATACCATGCAGCATTATCATGATATGCAGCATTTGAACCTGAATTATAACTATTTCCTCTAACAACACAAGGCCAGTGTGTACTGCTATATACTCCAATAGTCCATTCAGCTAAATTACCTGCAAAGTCATAAATATTCATAACTTTATTTCTATCTGCTGCACCTGTTGTTAATAATGCAGCATGCTCTTGTTTTACCTTACTCTTTACTAAATAATATTCATCATCCTCATTATAGTAATCCACGTTATAAGCCTGCCAACCTCTATTATAATTAGCATAATATTTACCTCTATTTAATGTAAATGATACTGATGAGGTGTTTCCTATAGAGTCACTATTTTGTGTTAATACTGTATCACTTATATTACCTT
>OLOA01003933.1_pt1 | contig 11706 bp, 5 predicted proteins | sample 1672201 | NCBI WGS metagenome assembly OLOA01 (sample SAMEA3136658, study PRJEB25190) | human gut metagenome
AACGGACAGAATGCGGGCGCTGGTCGAGAACTATTTTGACAGCTGCAAAGGACGGCTGTATGAAGTCATTGAACAGAGCAGGCGGGGCAATATGGAGAACATTGAGAGAAAACGGCAGGGTGATGTGAAGGAACCTGTGCAGGACCGAAACAGCAAGACAGAGGAGGATGAGGAAAATGCCGCATATTAACAGAGTGCGTGTCAATAATGTACGCTATAATTTCGGTACACAGTTTTATGATGATTTTATTATGCGCTTTGACTGTAAAAATGTGCTGTATGACCTGGCCAACGGCGGCGGCAAAAGTGTTCTTTTACTGCTTTTGCTTCAGAATCTGATTCCGAACTGTACGCTGGATGACAAGCAGCCGGTGGAAAAATTATTTCGCGGTGAAGGCGGCAGTACGGTCATCCATTCATTGATCGAATGGAAGCTGGACGATTATCTTGTCAAAGATGATTACAGATATATGCTGACGGGATTCTGCGCCAGAAAGGCAAAAGATGATGAAAATCAAAATGCAGCAGGTGACGCAGCGGCGATTGAATATTTTAACTATGTCATTTTTTACAGACATTACAATGACAATGATATCGTGAATCTTCCGCTCAGCGACGGTAAGGAAAGAATTACATGGCCGGGGCTTAAAAATTACCTCAGAAATCTTTCAAGAAAGGATTACCAACTGCAGGTTCATTTATTTGAGCGCAAAGGTGAATACCAGCGTTTTATCAGCCGGTATGGACTGTATGAGAGCGAGTGGGAAATTATCCGTGGGATCAATAAGACGGAAGGTCATGTGCGGACCTATTTTGAAAGTCATTATCGGACAACCCGCAAGGTGGTGGAGGATCTTCTGATCGAGGAGATTATCCAGAAAGCATTTATGGCGCGGACATCGGAACGGGCTGAAAATGGTGATAATATGTCGTTGATGGCGGATACGTTGTATCAGATCAAAGATCAGTTAGCGGAGCTGACCCGCAAGAAAGCGGAAATCGGCCAGTATGATAGACAGCAGGAAGTTATGCACAGCCTGGGTGAGCGAATCCGGACGCTGGATGTTATGTATGGTGAGGAAATGACACTGCGGATGGACATTGCCAGAGCATGGCAGACTGTACTTGCCAGACAGAAAAACAGGACTGCGGATCTGGCAGCGGCCAGAAGAGAACAGGAGCTGGCAAAGGGGCATATGGAAGACTATGCCAGAAAGCTGGAGACGGTCAAAATCCAGTCCAGCAAGGAACAGCTGGCCTATCTTGAAAAGGAAGCGGCCGACTGCAGCGAAAAGCTTGAGAAATTACAGCTGGAACAGGCTGTCAGCAGGGATGATCTGAACCTCAGAGAGAGTATGAATGATTACCTGGAATATCTGGAAGAACAGCAGAAATATCAGGCCGTGGAGAATACGATCCGTCATAGTACGGATGGGCAGAAGGAGCAGCTGGCACAGCTTCGGGCTTATGCAAAGGCATGGCAGAAACGTTGCCAGAAGCGGATGACCGTTTTGGATGACCGTATTGTACAAGGCCGGAAAGAAATGGAAAATCTTCAGCAAAAGCTGGATGAACTGGCATCATCAGAGCGTGAAGATGACAGAATGCTGGCGGTTCTGGAGCATCAGTCCCAGGAAAACCGTGAAAAAGAGCAAATGTATCTGAAGGATTTTGCAAGACTGAGGGAAGCATCAGGACTTCTGGTGATTGAGGAAGTCGATAAGGAACTGCTCAGCCAGAAAAAGAAACTGGAAGCAAAGGAAGCTGAACTGATGCAGCTCATGGAGGATGCGAAAGCCGCAGAGGCAGAAAAAAATGAACAGCAGCTTCAGGAAGCCCGGAATACACAGATGTTGGGACATATCAGGACATTGATCCGTGAGGGCAATGAATTTATGGCAGCCTGGCAGCGGGAATATGAGCAGATCGCCAAACTGCTTCAGGTCTATCAGGTGACAGAAGCTGGTTTACTCAAGGAGCATTTGTTTGCACGCTATCGTAAGCTTGTGTGTGATATTGAAGAACGTCAGAGACAGGAAGCTGCACTGAAAGAAAAAATTCATCAGTTGGAAGATGGCGGGCTGATGCGTATACCTGCGGATGTTCAGGATTTTATGGATTATATCCGAACATGCCATGGCATTACCTGTGTTTATGGGGCTCAGTATCTTCAGGAAACAAATGATGCAGAGCGGCGTGCACTGCTTGCACGGATGCCGTTTTTGCCGTACACAGTGATTTTAAAAGATGGTTTTGCAAAAGTAGCGGCGGATGAACTTTTAAAGGGAAAAGATTTCGGGGAGCATGCGATTCCTGTGATCAGTCTTGAAACGGTACTTTCTGAAGAGGAGCCGGTGGAGAAGAGCCGACTGCTTTTTGCCGGAAAAGGCAGCAGTTTCTATCTGGATGAAAAAATGCGTCATAAAGTATGCGCACAGAGCCGGGAGCAGCTGACAGAACTTCAGCGGGTGATTGCCCGAATGGAGGATCAGCAGCAGACCTATGAAAAAGATATGGAGTCAGTGAGCAGTTTTCTCCTTGTCTATGATAGCAAAAAGGAAGAAAACAGACAAGCGCTTCGGGAAAACCAGAAGAAAGAGCTGGCGCTTCTGGAGAAACAGAAGTTGATCAAAGACCGGATACAGCAGTTGGATGGGCAGCTGTCCGGGGATGCTGTAAGTATTGAGGAAGCCGGGAAGCAGGCGGAGACGGCAAAAGAGCAGTATGCGGTACTTGAGTCACTGCGGGATGTCAATACAGCATTGACTGAGACAAAGCATCTGATCGAAGAAGTCAGACAGAAATATGGAAAATTGGCGGCAAAAAAGCAGGAGGAAGAACAGACCGCAACTTTGCTGCGCACCAAAATGCAGGAACAGTCGGAAGTGTGTGAACATACAGTCAGTGAGAAAGATCTGCTGATAAAAGACTGGGAAGACAACTGGAAGCTTTATGCTGTTGAAACAGACGGACAGCAGCTTTTGGATGAACAGCCGTCGGAAGGACAGGTGTCGGAAGATTTGACGGATGATGCGCTGCGGGCGGTCTTTTATGGCATTCGTGACGCTTATGAGAAAGAACATATGGATCTGGATGACAAAAAGCAGCTGATGGAAAGCTATGCACGTTCTATGGAGCGTCTGACAAAGAGTATTGCCGATAGAAATCTCCAGATGGCGCGTATGGAAAATCTGCGGGCGGATGGCCAGATTTATCAGACAGCGGCTGAGAATATCAGGCAGATCAGGCAGGACCTTGAGAATATGGCACAGCAGGCCGATAATATGCGGCAGCAGCTGACGGCTATTGAAGCGGACAAGAATCGTCTGTACGGCAGTGTTGCTCAGGCAGTCAATGTGATTGAGGAAAAATACGGTGCCTATAAAGAGGTGGCGTTAAATGATCAGAGTTATGAATCCTACGTGGAGAATATGCGTCAGCTCTATGAAAATACTTCGGCGGAGTATCGTTCGCTGACTGGACGTATTGAGCGTCTGACAAAGGAATTGTATGCGTTGGAGGGAATCAGGCATGATGTGGAACGCTTGATGAAGCTTTGCCATGTACAGGAAAATCTGACAACAGAAACATTGGATGAGCAGATCGGATTGAAGCGCAGATATGAGGAACTTCTGAGACGTTATGAGCAGATGAAGTCCCAGTATTTTGCAAAAAGAGATGCGTTTGAAAAGGACAAAGCCAAAGCAGTGTCAGAACTGCATCAGTTAGGTGCAGAAGGTCTGGCGGCAGAACTTCGTGAACATCTCAGCCTTCCGGAGAATGCAGAAGCGGCAGGCAGAGTGATGCAGGAAATTGAGGAAACCATTACCCTGATCCGTATAGAGAAAGAGCGTGTCGGAAAAAACATGGAAGACCTTGTCAGCATCAAGGACAGTTTTGAAAGTCAGTGTCTTCAGATTTGTCAGAACATCCGGATGGAACTGGATAAACTGCCGAAGATGTCTGCGATTGTCATGGATAACGAGCAGATTCAGATGGTCGGCCTTACCATTCCTTATGTTAAAGAGAATTTTTACAAAGAGAAAATGTCTGCTTATATTGATGATATTGTTAATCAATCGGATACCCTTGGAACGCAGGAAGAGAAAATGCGCTATATCCGGCAACAGTTGGCCTGGAAGCGGCTGTTTTCGGTGATTGTAACAGATATGAATGCCATTCGGCTGACACTCTACAAGAGAGAGAGAATTGCCAGCCAAAGTCGTTATCTGAAGTATGAAGAGGCGGTGGGCAGTACGGGGCAGTCCCAGGGAATTTATATTCAGTTCCTGATTGCAGTGATCCATTATATTTCAGCTATTCATGCAGGCGCGGCTGCAGGTGAGCATCTCAGGAAAGTCCTGTTTATTGATAATCCATTTGGCGCAGCCAAGGATATTTATATCTGGGAGCCTATTTTTGCCTTATTAAAAACCAATGATGTACAGTTGATTGTTCCGGCAAGAGGTGCAACGCCGGCAATTACAGGTAAATTTGATGTCAATTATGTTTTGGGACAGAAGCTGATGAATCATCGTCAGCAGACGATCGTCGTAGATTATCACTCCAATGTGAAGATTGACGAAATGGAATATGTGAAGATTAATTATGAGCAGGAAGTTTTTGACTTTGTTTAGGGCGTTAGTTGTCAAGTGTTTACTTGTGTGTTAAAATGCCCTTAGCGGAGCCGACGGCTTTGCAGTGAGGAGATGAATAAATTGGAGAATAATAAGATAAATGAAGGCGCGCTGACCAAGCAGATCAAGACCCTTGTGATGCAGGAGCGTTATGAAGAAGCCATGAAGGTTCTGGATGAGATTGAAGTCAGCAAGATCCGCAATATCTCTATCCTTTGCCTGGTCGGTGAAGTTTATATGGGCCTGAAGCGTTATGATGAAGCAGAACAGATACTTCTGCGTGTTTATGAGAAGAATCCGAATACAAGACGAATCCTTGATCTGCTGACAACGTTGTATATTGATAAAGGTGAGTATTCTGAGGCAGAATATTATTATAAAGAGTTCATTGGTGTGGCATCCAGAGACTTGCATCGCTATATTCTGAGATACAGATTGGATAAGGGCAAAGGGGAACGTCTTTCTGTTTTGATCGATACCCTTGAGAAGTTAAAGGATTATGAATACATAGAGGAGTGGGCTTATGAGCTGGCGACTTTATATGAGGCCAGCGGTGAGACGAAGAAATGCATTCATGAATGTGATGAGATCGTGCTGTGGTTTGGCCATGGAGAATATGTGGACAAGGCCATTGCGCTGAAATGTAAATTGACAGGTGAGCCGCTGCCGGAGATTTCAACGGTTGAACAGCATCGCGTTGAGGAAGAACAGCGTGCGGCCCATGAGAAGCAGCTGACAGAATCTATAGGTGCAGAGATGGGCATTGAGGGTTTTGCCGGTGCGGATTATGAGGGAAGCATTGATCTTGATCTCATTCAGCGGGCAATGGATGAGGCAGCGCCTGAAGCGGCAGATGAACCGATTGTCGAAACAGCTGTGACAGAGGACACACTTCGTGATGAAGTGATTGTGGAAGAGCCGGTATTAGAAGAAAATGAAGAGCCGACATTAGAAGAAAATGAAGAGTCGGCGGGAAGCGCTGAAGGTGAAGAGACGCAGGATGCGGCAATGGCCGTTGATGCGGGAAATACAGACAGCGAAACGGTGAATGCAGATGGAAATACGGCAGATGATGACGGGCATGCGGAGTCTGCTGATGAAGACAGTGAAGCAGAACAGCCGGATGAAGAAAATGAGAAGTCTCATATTGCCCATCTGTTCAGCTCATTGATGTTTGGCAGGAAAGAGAAAGAGAAGCATTTTGACTGGTCTACTCTGAAATTGGCCAAAGAAAAAGGGGAAAAGCCTGACGAGATCGAACTGGCTGCTGCAGCGATCACTGCCGCCCAGAGCCAGGAGAGTCAGGCAGGCGAGAAGGATGAAGATATTTTCCTTCATGAGGAAATGCCTGTTGAGGAAATGTCAGAGAATACGGTGGCAGAGGATGCACCGGAGAAAGAAGTGCCGGAATCAGAAGAAGCCGAAGATGCAGCGATTTCTACAGAGGGACTCAGCGAGGAGGATGCAGATTTCTTCGGCAAACTGATGGGTGAAGATCTTGTTGCGGATTACACACGCAGCCAGGACAGTGAAGAGGAGATCATTGTGGATGATGATGGTGTGTCAGAGGATACGGTTATTATCGATGATGATGATGATTCAGAGAATGAAGCACCAGAAGCTGCAGCTGCGGAAGATGAAATTATCATAGACGGTGATGACGAGAAGGATGAAGTCATTCCGGAGACAAAAGAGGATACATTGGATGATCTGTTTGGCATCGCCGGTGAAGTCCATGAAGATGAGCTGATAGATGATGATGACGAAGATGAAGTGATCTCGGAGGATGACAGCAGCAGTCAGAATGATTCGGCGGACGAAGAAGAGGATGAAGATGACGAGGAGGATGAGATCTCGGATGATATTCATGCCTCTGATACAGTTCTGGATATTTTCGGCACGGTGACAGGTGTAGAGAGTATTAAGAGTCAGTTGGCGAAGACATTCACCAAGTTTGAAGATCCGGCACTTGACAATATGGACTTGCTGGCACCGTATGATATTAACTTTGTTGTAACTGGTTATGATATGAGCGTCAAGTCCCAGATCGCCATTGGTATTGCAAAGGCCTTGAATACATATGGCATCTGTGATAAGAACAAGCTTGTCCGAGCAACGGCACAGGATCTGAACGGCCGGGATTTTTCTATGATCTTTGAGAAACTGAAAGGCGGCTGCCTGATCATTGATGGAGCAGATATGCTGGATGATAAGGCTGCGGGCATTATTGTTGATTTTGTTCAGCAGGACAATCAGGACGTAGCCATTGTTCTGGAAGGCGAAGAGGATAAGATCAAGGAATTATTCAGAAAATATCCGGTTCTTCACAGCAAGTTCCTGAATATCATTCATATTGGCAAGTACAATGAGAATGAACTTGTTCAGCTGGCAGAGGGATACGCCAAGAAGAAAGGCTATGAGATCTCAGGACCGGGAGCAGCTTCGCTGAAGACATTGCTGCGTGAACGTATGCAGGATGGCTATTCGGTTGATTATGAAGATATTATGGCCATTATTGAGGAAGCGATTGCCAGCCTCGAAAAGCGCAACATGAAGAATCTTTTCATGACTGTTCTTGACAATAAATACGAAGAAGCAGCCATGTTCATGCTTCAGCCGGAGGACTTTAAGAACATCAACATACCGGACTAAAGCAGGCTATAATGGGAATATTGGTATACTGTCTATAAATGCTATAAAAACTGCATTGTACCGGGATATAAAATAAACGCAGTATGGTCAGTAAAATTCAAAAAGGGATTCTGAACGGGACTATTTTCACACAGGTGCTTCAGCGCTTGTCGGTACTTAGGTGGTGTTTTTTGTCACCTTATGTACCGTTACCAGCGCTGGCAGCGAGAGCGGCCTGTGAAAAATAGCTCGTTTAGAATCCCTTTTCAGATATTTGAAGTCCGTACTGCACTTATTTGGGGTACTGCAGCTTTTGAACCTAAAAAAAATTGGTCCGACAAAAAAATAACTGAGTTGTCACAAATATTCGAACATCCGATTGCGTGCAAGCAATAAAAAATATTTCGCATGGTAATTAATATAAGTACAAACTATTGTATACTATGTGCAATTTTGACTGATTTTGAATTTATTATGAAAAGTCAACTGTGCCTTTTTCACAAAATAATTCGACGAATTTCAATAAAATAGCGGAATTAATGAATTTTAGGAATAAAAAACTTACTTTTTGGAACGTTGAAAAGTTGGTCAAAATCTTGACAAAACATTCTAAAACGTGTAGGATGTATGTAGTGGCGTTTCTGAGAGATTCATTACATATTTAATCTGGTATGAATATGTGTGATTAAGAAGCTTACTGAAATAAGGAGGTATTTATTTTGAGAATCTTAGTATGTGTAAAACAGGTACCTGATACTGCAGAGATTAAGATCGATCCAGTAACGAATACACTGATTCGTGCAGGTGTACCAAGTATTGTCAATCCATTTGATGCATGCGCACTTGAAGTTGCAGCAAGAATCAAAGACGCAGATCCAAGCACAGAGATTACATTATTATCCATGGGTCCAGATCAGGCAAAGGATGCATTAAGAGAGTGTCTCGCAGTTGGCGGCGACAAAGCATATCTTTGCAGCGACAGAAAATTCGGCGGTTCTGATACACTGGCTACAAGCTACATCTTAGCTTCAGCTATCCAGTCTATCGAAGAGAAAGAAGGCAAATTTGACCTCATCCTTGCTGGTAAACAGGCTATCGATGGTGATACAGGTCAGGTTGGTCCTGAAATTGCAGCACATATGGGTCTTGCACAGGTTACATATGCAGCAGAGGTTTCTGTAGATGGCGATGATATCATCGTTAAGAGAGAAAGCGACAAAGGTTATGATATGATTTCTGTTCAGAAACCAGCAATCGTAACAGTTGTTAAGACTGAATTTGAGCCAAGATATCCTACGATCAAGAGTAAGATGGCAGCCCGCAAGAAAGAAATCACAGTTATCACATCAGAAGATATTCCGAATATCGATCTGACACGTTGTGGTCTTAAGGGTTCTCCTACAAAGGTTAGAAAGACATTTACACCAGTGAAGAATAAGAACTGTGTAATGGTTAATGAAGGCGAAGTTGAAGTATCAGCAGTTAAGCTTGTTGATTTGCTTGTAGACGCCAAAGTACTGTAAGGAGGATATGGGCATGAGTTTTGAAGAATATAAGAATCTTTGGGTATTTGTAGAGACAGAAGAGAATGAAGTAAAGCCAGTTGGCTACGAACTTCTTAATCCAGGCCGTGAACTTGCAGATAAGATGGGCGCTAAGCTTGTTGCAGTTGTTATCGGCGGTAAGGTTGAAGATATCGCTAAGAAAGCAATCGAATACGGTGCTGACGAAGCTATTCTCGTTGAAGGCGACGAATACTTTAACTATACAACAGATGCATACAGCATCGCTATGAAGACACTTGTTGACAAGCATAAACCATCAGCAATCCTGATCGGTGCTACCAACAACGGCCGTGACCTTGGTCCTAAGATGGCTTGTGATCTGAATACAGGTCTTACAGCTGACTGTACAGGTCTTGACTATGATGTAGAAGCTGGCAACATGGTTTGGACACGTCCGGCATTCGGTGGTAACCTGATGGCTATGATTCTTTGCCCAGACAACCGTCCGCAGCTTGGTACAGTTCGTCCAGGTGTATTCAAGAAACCTGAACTGGTTGAAGGCAGAGAGGGTACAATCACTCGTGAAGATATCCATGTAGCTGCTGATCAGATCAGAACAAAACTGATCGAGAGAATCGAAGAAGTTGCTGAAGCTGTTAACCTTGAAGAAGCTGAAATCATCGTTTCCGGTGGTCGTGGTGTAGGTTCAGAAGAAGGCTTTGGTGTTATCCGTGAGTTAGCAGATGTACTTGGGGCAACAGTAGGTGCTTCCCGTGCAGCTGTTGATGAAGGTTGGATTCCACGTGCACATCAGGTAGGCCAGACAGGTAAGACTGTAGGTCCTAAGCTGTACATCGCTTGTGGTATTTCCGGTGCTATCCAGCATGCTGCTGGTATCTCTGGTTCTGATTGCATCGTAGCAATCAACAAAGACCCAGATGCACCTATCTTTGATGTTGCTGATTATGGTATCGTTGGTGACCTGTTCACTATCATCCCTATCATGATCGATCAGATCAAGAAAGTAAACGCATAATTTCATACCAGATGTATTATGTTTGCCCTGCGGCTTTGGCCGCGGGGCTTTTTGTATGCCGCGGAGGAAAATTTCGAATATCGCCATGGTTAAGCGCTGGCAAAGAGAATAAATGAAAATGATTTACGTTACTGTTAATGATAAGTTATTATCAACTAACTTAAAATAACTGAGAAAATTTTATTGCTAAATCCTATTAAGAGAATTTATCATTTAAGCCGTATGTTTAGCGGCTTTTTTTAATTGACAGCTTTTTTCTTACGCGATAAAATACTAATCGTTAGCAGAACCTAACTGAATGAAAGGATATTATGATGAAGAGAATAATAAGAACTATTATGATATCTGCGATAATTGCTATTTTGACAGCCTGCTCCGGGAGAAATGTTCCAATGGAAACTGAGGTCTCTTCTGAGGTGAGTTCTGAAAACGTTGTCACATCTTCGGAACTGACTTCAGAAAATGCTTCTGATGATGCAGAGGCGGTCAGAGATGTTTTTGCCATGGATACTTATATGACAGTGAAGGCTTACGGTTCTAACGGTGATGCGGCTGTTGATGCAGCTGTGGATGAGATTAACCGACTGGATGCGCTGTTGTCCACAGGTAAGAAAGACAGCGAGATTGGGCAGATTAATGCGAATAATGGCGGACAGTTATCAGAAGATGGTGCGGTACTGATGGAACGTTCTCTGGAACTTTATAAAAGCACCAAGGGCGCATTTGATGTGGCGATTTACCCGGTGATGAAGGCCTGGGGATTTACTGACGGCAATTATCAGGTGCCGGATGCAGACACATTGAAGGCAACGCTGGAACTGGCGGATCCTTCTTTGATTGATTATGACAAGGAGACTTTAACCGTCAGCTTCAAAAAGGATGGTGTCCAGATTGATCTCGGTGGTATTGCCAAGGGCTATACATCCTCCAGGATTATGGATATTTACAAGGAGAAGGGTGTGACAAGCGGTCTGGTGAATCTGGGAGGAAATGCCCAGGTATTTGGTACAAAACCAGATGGCAGCTTGTGGCGTGTAGCGGTTCAGAGCCCCGATTCAGAAGATGAATATCTGGGGGTTCTTGAGACGAAGGATAAGGCCATTATTACATCCGGCGGTTATGAGCGCTATTTTGAAAAAGACGGTGTGACATATCATCACATTATCGACCCGTCAACAGGATATCCGGCGGATAACGGCTTAATTTCCGTAACCATTGTCAGTGCGGACGGTACATTGGCAGATGGTCTTTCTACATCTTTGTTTGTTATGGGAAAGGACAAAGCCACTGATTACTGGAAAGCGCACAGTGATGAATTTGATATGATTCTCCTGACAGATGATGAAAAGCTTTATGTCTCAGAGGGGATAAAAGACAGCTTTACATCAGACAGAGAATTTGAAATTGTAGAAAAGTAGAAGAGGATGGCGCAGGATGAAGTTTTGGAAAAGATTTGGCGGCTATATGCCGATTCTTGCGACAATTGTTGTCGTGGGATGTGTCGGTACGGCACTGAAAGGCTATGCAGCACCGGTTTATGAGGTGGAGCAGCCGGAAACCATTCAGAGTACCGAAGCAGATGCAAAAGAGAAAAAGCAGGAAACAGAAGAAACTGAGCAGGCCAAGAAGGGGAACTTCGATTTGGCAGATGGTTTTTACAAGGGCAGTGGCACCGGTTTTGCGGGTACAGTTTCTGTCTCAGTAGAAATCAAGGATAAGAGTATTGTGGCAATTAATATTCTCAGTACCCAGGATGATGAGGCTTTCTTTAACAGAGCCAAGGGTGTCATTGACAAAATTATTGCCGGACAGACATTGGATGTGGATGTGGTGTCCGGGGCAACCTACAGCTCCAACGGTATCATCACAGGAAGCAGTGGATGCAGCATCAGCAAGT
>OLOA01003937.1_pt1 | contig 11698 bp, 10 predicted proteins | sample 1672201 | NCBI WGS metagenome assembly OLOA01 (sample SAMEA3136658, study PRJEB25190) | human gut metagenome
CTCAGGGTACCGAACTTCGGCCCCAGCAGCCATGCGGTCAGGCAGATGACAAAGTTTGCCAGCGAGATGGGCACGGCTCCGATGGGCACGGTCAGCGGGCCCAGCACGCACAGCACGGCAGCCATCACAGCGGTGACAGCCATCTGATAGGTAGTCAGTTTTTTGTCTTTCATGGTCAGTTTCCCCTCTGTTTTTTCGTTTTGCAAGGTATCTGTGCCCGAGTATACCGCACCGGTGCGCCGCAGGTCAACGGAAAAGTTTGCAAAGGGTTTACAATCAACAGATATATTGTAATCCGTCGAAAAATATGATATTCTAAGAATACGGCGCTGATTGCATAATCGGTGGTCATGCTTTCCCATCCCGCAGCACTGCTTCTTCCTGTACATGGAACGAACCAGCGGCTTGTGGGAGAAGAACTTTTTTGAGCCAAGTCTCCCCAAGCCCTGAAGGCGAAGGGAGGGATGTCAGATGGATCTGTCGGAGATGCTGAACCTGCTGATGGTCATTCTTACGCTGTTGGGATTGATCATTGAGGTAATTCGCCTGACCCTTGAGATCATGGATAAAGCTTCGCAGAAGAAAAACGATGACAACAAAAAAGATTGACCGCCCCAGTCTACCAAACTAGCGGTCAATCTTTTTGACTAATGCGGGATGGAAAGCTGACCTTTGCAGTCAGCGCCCCTTCTATTTATAGTATAATCGCACCATCGTGTTTTGTCAAGGAGGTCCCCATGGGTGGAGGTCATGTATCGCGGCCGGATTTCGGTATGCCGCAGCCGGACGCGGCGTACCCGCTGACCGAGTTCTATCTGCTGGCACAGCAGGCGCTGGAAAAAAGCGGCAGCTTTATGCTGCCCGCCCTGTACGCAGGGCTGCACGCCCCTGCCCGGCGCATCTACCGGGAGGAGGCCGCCGAGTATCTGCAGCTTGCGGCGGCTCCGGCAGAGGGCTTGACCCGGCTGCTCTCCCCTGCCCGGATGCAGCTTTTATACAGCAGCTTGCAGGTGCAGCCGGACGGCACCCCCGCCGCACTTTTGCTGACCGAGGAATGTACCCGCCTGACTGTGGCAGTGCAGTTGCTGCCGCCCTTTGTGTGGGAGGACCCGCTGCCGCCGCTGCCGGATGTTCCGGCGGCGCTCACCCTGCAATTGACCACGCAGGACGTAATGGCGATCGACACCGTCCCTGCCGCACTGGCGCACAAGCTGGTGCACAGCGCCGACGGTAAATGCTGGCTGCACCACCCCAAGGCCGAGACCTTTCTCTCCGAGCGGCTGGCGCTGCTGCAAAGGGTCTATAAATAATGAAGGAACCGCCGTACATCCCCGTGTGCAGCAATTCCTTGTCCATGAGACGATTTAAATAGCCTCCGCGTTGCTCTGGCCATATTCAGCGGAAAGACTATTATTTATATTCGTGTTTGTCGCACTCTGCGGAGTGCGACAAACACATTCTTGGTTTTTACGCGGGGTCTCCCCTCTTTTACTTTTTTGCGATTCCGTGGTATACTGACCGGTAAACCGGCAGGATATCCAACCTCTGTCGGAGAACGTGGACGTGCCTTGCGGTCCGGTACGTCCGGCACACAAAAAATGGAAGGAACCGGGTTTTGTTCTGCAATAATCGGGGATGCTGAGCCGTATATCAAGTGAACGTCCCCGTGAGAACCACAAACATTCCATCGAGAAGCCCGCTTCCGGGCATCCAAGGAGAGTTTATAACAATGGGACAGCTGACCAGAAACGAAGTATTTACCTTGGCGGTGCAGCGATACAGCGACACCGTCTACCGCACTGCGGTACATAATTGCCGCTGCACAGCCGATGCTGAGGATGTGGTGCAGGATGTGTTTGAAAAACTGCTGCACTACAACGGCATCTTTGAGAGCGAGGAGCATCTCAAAGCATGGCTGCTGCGGGTGGCCATCAACCGCTGCCGGGACCTGACCCGCGCCGCCCACCAAAAGGACACCGAACTGGACGAGAACCTGCCCGCCCCTGATGTCCTTGCGGAGGACGGCAGCGTGCTGGATGCCATCCGCACCCTGCCGGAAAACTACCGCAACGCCATCTATCTGCACTACTACGAAGGATACACTGCGGCAGAGATCGGGCGGATGATGGCGGTGCCCACAAACACGGTACTAAGCTGGCTGCGGCGCGCACGGGCACAGTTACATACGATGCTGAAGGAGGAGATCGAAGATGAGGTGGTATGAATATAAGATGGAGGTCGATGACCTGGCTGCCCCGGACGATCTGAAGGCAAAACTGCTGGCCATGACCGACACCCTGACTGCGGAGGAAAAGGCTGAGCCCATGATGGCCGCCCCTGCCCCGCAGACCGCTGCACCCGCAGCACCCCTGAATACCGAAACCAAGAAGAAAAAGCCCATCCACTTCCCGGTAAAGCAGCTGGGCACGCTGGCTGCCTGTCTGGCCGTGTGCGTGCTGGGTTACAGCACCCTGCATCTGGGCATCGGGATGGGCAGCGCAAAAAGCAGCGCACCCGCCCTGTACGCAGCCGAAGGCGCTGCCGACAGCTCCGCTGCCTCTGTGGCAACGGGCGGGTTTGATCTCCAGCATGCCGTGCTGGACAGCACCCCCGAGGCGGTGAATTACAGTCTGGAGGCAGACGACCGCTCTCTGGAAACGGAGTACAGCGGCACTGGCAACGCCGAGGCTGCTGCCCCTGCGGTGGACAGTGCCAAGATCATCTACACCGCCAACCTGACGCTGGAAAGCAAGGATTACGAAGCAGCCCGCAGTGCGCTGGACAGCGCCCTTGCCGAGGCGGGCGGCTATCTGGAATCCAGCAGCGAATACACGCGCACCGGTTCCAGCCGCTCCGTAAGCCTGACCTACCGGGTGCCGCAGGCCAATTACCAGAGTTTTTTGGACGCTGTTGCCGCTGCCGGTAATGTGACCTATCGCAGCCAGCAGGCCGATGATGTGACCACCCAATATATGGACGTGTCTGCGCGGCTTTCTAATCTGCAGGCACAGCGCACCCGCTTACAGCAATTGCAGGCACAAGCCGAAACTCTTTCGGATCTGTTGCAGATCGAGGATTCCCTCACCGAGGTGCAGTCCCAGATCGAGAGCTGGCAGAGTCAGCTGGACTGGTACAGCGATCAGGTGCAGCAGTGCACCGTGTATATCGACCTGAACGAGGTGCAGACCTACACCCCCGCCGACGAAGGCTTCTTCTCCCGCATCGGCTCCGCCTTTACCGCTGGCTGGGGCAACTTTGTAAACGGCTTGCAGCAGCTGGTAGTGGCGCTGGCCTCCGTCTGGCCGCTGGCAGTGCTGGCGTGCGCTGCTGTTGCCGTAGCGCTCGCATGGCGCAAAAAGCACCCGAAGAAGTGACCCCATAGAAATCCATTTTTCCGCATAAAGGCTTCCCCCCGGCTGGGGGAAGCCTTTTGTTCGACCCAGTTGAAAAAACCACCCCTGTCCCGCCGGGCTTCTACGCCGGGAGACAGGGGTGGTTTTGTATATTTTACAGCGCTTATTACACGCCGGAATAAGCCGAGAAGCCGCCGTCCACCGGCAGGCAGATGCCGGTAATGAAACCGGCTGCCTCATTGTTCAACAGGAACAACAGTGCGCCCACAAGGTCTTTTTCGCTGTCGCCGAAATGTCCCATGGGGGTGGCGGCAAGGATCTTTTTGGTGCGCTCGGTAGGGGTGCCGTCCTCGTTGAAGAGCAGCTTTGCGTTCTGCTCGCTGGCAAAGAAGCCCGGGGCGATGGCGTTGACCCGGATGCCCACCTTGCTGAAGTGCACCGCCAGCCACTGGGTAAAGTTGGTCACAGCAGCCTTGGAGCCGGAGTAGGCAGGGATCTTGGTCAGGGGCAGGTAGGCGTTCATGCTGGAAATGTTCAGGATGTTGCAGCCCTCGCGGCCTACCATCTGACGGGCAAAGGCCTGCGTGGGCAGCAACGTGCCAATGAAGTTCAGGTTGAACACCATCTCCACGCCGCTCTCGTCCAGATCAAAAAAGGTAACGGTGTCACTTTCCAGATCGCCCATCTCAAAATATTCCTTGTCCGTGTTGGCGCGGGCGTTGTTGCCGCCTGCACCGTTCACAAGGATATCGCAGGGGCCAAGGTCTGCCAGCACATCCTCTGCTACCTGCAGGCAGTTGGCCTTGTTCATCACGTTGCAGGTGTAGCCCTTGGCGGTGCCGCCCTCGGCTTCGATCTCGTCCGCAAGTTCCTTGAGCTTGTCCATGTTGCGGCCCAGCAGCGCCACCTTTGCGCCCGCCCGGGCCAGCGCCTTGGCAAAAATGGAGCACAGCGTGCCGCTTGCGCCGGTGACAACGGCTACCTTGCCGGTGAGATCGGTGTTCAGTACGTTCTTTTCCATAACATCCTCCTGTTACAGCTGTATTCATTGGCTAGAGTATAACAGAAAAAGACGGTCTTTGCCAGAACGTTCTTATTATAAAATGGGAAAGTTTTACGCTTTTTGCCAGACAACAAACACGATATCTTCTGGATGTAATGCAGACGGAATCGCGCAAAATCGCAAAAATGACCGTTTTTACCTTGAAAATCTTCTAACTCTTTCTGCGGCAAAGCCAGTATGATAAACGCATGACAAACACATCCTACTTCGGCTCCGCTGCCCGCAGCGGGCTACACTGTTCAAGCGCAGCGGCCTGCGCCTATGACCCACAGAGTTTTGAACAATGTGGGCATTCAGACCCGGAAACGCCGCATTCCGTACCCACAATGTTCAACCCGCACGATGTGAACATTTGACGTAGAATAGTTTCTTTTTACACACTGATCAAATATAAAAAGTTATAATAATATTCTACACTGTTCATGCTGCACAATGTGCAACAGCGGCGGTGCTTCCCACTTTGATGTGAGCACAAAAAAGCAGGTTGAATTTAAAAAATTCAACCTGCTTGGTGGTTGCGGGGGCCGGATTTGAACCAACGACCTTCGGGTTATGAGCCCGACGAGCTACCAGACTGCTCCACCCCGCGATATTTACTTTTCGCTTCTCAGCGGTTCTCGCTGACTGCTCAAGTATAATACCATAGGCCGGACAGAATGTCAACCCTTTTTGCGAAAAAATTTTCGTATCCTCTTGCCACAGCTTTTAATGCGTCATCGTCCGGTGCTGTGCGCGGTATTCGGCGGGGGTAATGCCGTACAGGCGGCGGAAGGTTTTCAGAAAGCTGCTGTAATCCGGGAAGCCGCTCTCGGTGCAGGCGTTCAGGACGGAAACGCCCTCTTCCAGCGCCTTGCGGCAGTGCTGCATCCGCAGATAGGTCAGGTAGTTGTGGATGCTCTCCATGGTGCACTCCTTGAACGCGCGGGAAAGGTGCTCCCGGCTGGCGTAAAGTTCCTGCGCCAGCTGCGCGGTGGTCAGGGTCGAGTCCTGATAATGCGCCTGCAGGTAGGCCACCGCGCGCGCGACCAGTACACTGGTGCTGCTGGGGGCAGCGGTCTGTCCGCTGCCGGTGGCCTGCGTGATGAGCAGCAGCATCTCAGCGACCTGCGCCTCAAAAACGATATCCCGGATGGAGTCCGACAGTTCCTGACTTTGCGCCATGCGGATGAAAAGCCCCTTGAAGTCCCACTTGCGGCAGGCCTCGCTGTCCAGCACGGTGAGCTCGTGCATCCAGTCTGCATTTTTCAGGTTCACGCGGCGACGGGTGGCCTGCCAGAGAGCATCGTCGATCTGGATGACCAGACGATCCGACTGGGCATCATCGATATTGAAGTTGCCGGAGTGGTAGACCTGAGAGGGAAAGTAGACCAGCTCCCCCACATGGACCAGATACACGCTGCCGTCCACCGAGTAGCGCACCGTGCTGCCGCCGATGGGGAGCACCAGCTCGTGATACGGGTGGGAGTGCACCACAGACTGCTTGTTTTCCCAGTTCGTGTACCATGCGACCAGAAGCCGGGTGTTGCTCAGCCCCATCCGCGCCTGCGCTTCCGTAAGGACATTATCTATGCTGGATTCCGGCGCACGCTCCTTCTACACCAAGGCTACCGCCATCCGCACCCCGGCTGACCTGAAGGGTCTGAAGATCCGCACCATGGACAGCCAGATGGCTATCGACATGATGAACTGCCTGGGCGGCTCCGCTACCGTTATGGGCTACAGCGATATCTACACCGGTATGCAGCAGGGCGTCATCGACGGTGCCGAGAACAATGTCACCGCACTGCGCGACCACGGCGACGTGACCAAGTACTACTGCTTCGACGAGCACACCCGCATCCCCGATATGGTGGTCATCGCTTCCAGCGTGTGGAACAAGTTCTCCGATGAGCAGAAGTCCATCGTGTCCGAGTGCGCTGCTACCGCTACCGAGGAGTACAAGGACGCTTGGAAGAAGTTCGAGGACGAGGTGCTGGACAAGGCTGTGAACCAGAACGGCGTCGAGCTGGTCAAGGATGTGGACATCGCCGCATTCCAGGCCGCTGTGCAGCCCATCTACGACAACCTCAAGACCTCTAACCCCACCACCTACGCGGTCGTGGAAGAGATCCGCGCAATGGCCTAAACGCCAACGCATTGCTTTCCATTCTTATCTCCCAAGCTGCGGGCGGCGCACGGTGCTGCCCGCAGCTGCGCGGGAGGGAATGAGTTCAAGGAGATGATCTTGTGAAAAAACTGGATAAAATTCTGGATAATGTCATGCGCTTCCTCATGGCAGTGGCAATGTTCGCCCTGCTGGCAGGCGGCACCTGGCAGATCTTTACCCGCTGGATCCTGCGCAACCCCTCCACTGTGACGGACGAGTTTCTGCGCTATGTCCTGATCTGGGCTTCCATGATCGGTTCCGCCTACTGCTTCTACAAGGATAAGCATCTGGCACTGGATCTGGTCAAGGGCCGCGCAAAGGGTGCGTTCAACGTTGTGCTCAGCGTGTTCATCGAGGCCGCTATCGTGTTCTTTGTGGGCTACGTCTTTGTTTACGGCGGCTGGAAGCTGACTGCAAACGCCACCAACGTTTCCTCGGTCATGCGCATCCCCTTCAAGTTCCTGTATTCCATCCTGCCGATCTCCGGCGTGTTCATCATTCTGGCTCGCGCGCTGAAGTATGTACAGCTCTTCGCGGAGCGTAAGGAAAAGAAAGGAGAAAACGCATAATGGTTGCACAGGCTACGTTACTGCTGTTCGGTTCCTTCTTTGTCATGCTGCTGGCCGGTGTGCCCATCTCGGCAGGCATCGGCATTGCATCCATCTTCACGGCACTGTTCAGCATGGATCCCGCAATTTTTGCCCTGACCGCTGCACAGCGCTGCTTCTCGGGCATTGACTCCTTCTCTCTGCTGGCGCTGCCCTTCTTCTCTCTGGGCGGCAACATCATGAACAAGGGCGGCATTGCAAAGCGCCTTGTCCGTCTGGCACGTCTGGCTGTGGGCAAGATGCCCGGCTATCTGGCTGCCACCAACGTTCTGGCTAATATGTTCTTCGGTGCCGTTTCCGGTTCCTCCGTGGCAGCTACTTCTGCCATGGGCTCCATCATGGCTCCGCTGGAGCTGGATGAGGGCTACGACCCCAACTACTCCGCAGCTGTCAACATCTGCTCTGCCCCCACCGGCATCCTGATCCCCCCGTCCGGCCCGCTGATCCTTTACTCCATCACCGCCGGCGGCGTCTCTGTGGCTGCTCTGTTCATGGGCGGCTACCTGCCCGGCATCCTGATGGGTCTGTGCGTGGCTGGTCTGGCTGTGTTCATCGCCGTCAAGAAGGGCTATAAGTCCTCCGCCGTCAAGGACCCCGACCCCGCCGTCAAGATCATCATTGATGCAGTGCCCTCTCTGCTGGCCGTCATCATTGTCATGGGCGGCATTCTGGCAGGCTTCTTCACCGCTACCGAGGCCGGTGTGGTGCTTTGCCTGTACTGCGGCCTGCTGTCCATCCTGTACAAGGAGATGACCTTCAAGAGCTTCTACAATCTGCTGGCAGACACCATGGAGAGCAGCGCTACCATCCTGTTCCTGATCGCCGCTTCCTCCATCATGTCCTACGTCATGAGCTACTCCGGCATCCCTGCCGCCATCAGCAACGCACTGATGAGCGTTTCCAGCAACCGCTACGTCATCCTGCTGATCATGAACGTGTTCCTGCTGGTCATGGGTATGTTCCTGGATCTGACCCCGGCAGTTCTGATCTTCACCCCCATCTTCCTGCCCATCACCCGCAGCATCGGCATGAGCGATGTGCAGTTCGGCATCATGCTCATCATGAACCTGGGCATCGGCTCGGTCACCCCGCCGGTCGGTTCCTGCCTGTTCGTGGGCTGCGGTGTCGGCAAGGTCAAGATCGAAGGCGTTACCAAGTATATCGTGCCGCTGTTCGCCGCCATGGTCGTGGCACTGTTCCTTGTCACCTTCATCCCTGCCATTGCGCTGTGTGTCCCGTACCTGTGCGGTCTGGTGCCCAGCCTTGGCTGGACGTTCTAAGCCCTGACTGTTCCGGGTAAAGCAACGAATACGTTGCCTCCATTTCTCTGAAGATATCCTGCATCTGAGGGGGAATGGGGGCATTTTTTATCAAAAATCAACCGAGAGGAGTAAAAACTATGGAGATCTGCTCCCGTTTTACCGGCATGGAGCGCAAAGACGGCGCTTTCCTGCTGCATACTGATAACGCTGATATCAAGGTCTGCTTTGTGACCGATGAGATCGTCCGCGTCCGCGCAAGCTTTGACCATGAGCTGGCAGAGGAGTCCTACGTCCTGATGACCACCGCATGGGAGGATCGGATGGACGAGCTGTTCAAGGGTGAGCGCACCCGTGTGGAACCCTTTGCCGCACAGGTCACCGAGGACGACAGCACCCTCACCTTTGCCACCGGCAAGGTGACACTGGTGGTGGACAAGGACCCCATCAACTTCAAGCTGCTGGCTGCTGACGGCTCCGAGCTGTACAGCACCCTGCCCGGCAACCCCTTCGTCAAGGACGCCAACAACCGCGTGGTGGCTTACAGCCGGATGAAGGAGGATGACTGCTTCTACGGCTTTGGTGAAAAGACCGGCCTGCTGGATAAGAACAAGACCTTCCAGCGGGAGCGCGCCACCGACGCCATGGGCTACGACGCCGAGAAGATGGATACCCTCTACAAGCACATCCCCTTCTATATCCGTCTGGACCGCGACACCCACAAGGCGGTGGGCGTGTTCTACCACAACTTCTACGAGTCCGTGTTCAACATGGGCTGCGAAAAGAGCAACTACTGGCCCCGCTACACCTATTTTCAGGCAGACGGCGGCGATCTGGACTGCTTCCTGATCGGCGGCGACACCATTGCCCGCATCGTGGACAACTACACCCTGCTGACCGGCCGTCCGGCCCTGCTGCCCAAGCGTGCACTGGGCTATCAGGGCTCCAGCATGTACTACCCCGAGCTGGAAAAGGACAGCGATGACGCTGTGCTGGGCTTTATCGACACCATCAAGGAAGAGGGCTTCCCCATCGATGGCTTCCACCTGTCCAGCGGCTACACCAGCCAGAACAACAAGCGCTGCGTCTTTACATGGAACACCGAACGCTTCAAGGACCCCAGCGCCTACTTCCACGCCATGAACGAAAAGCACGCCCAGAACGTGCCCAACGTCAAGCCGGGTGTCCTGCTGTGCAACCCCCGTTTCGACGAGTTCAACGCAGATGACGTATTCGTGAAGGACAGCAAAAACCCCGAGACCTACGGTGTTGGCAAATGGTGGGGCGGCGACGGCGCATTCTGGGACTTCACCAAGCCCGAAGGCCGTGCAGCCTGGAAAAAGTACCTCACCGAGTCCATCATCGCTGTGGGCACCGATTCCGTCTGGAATGACAACTGCGAGTACGACAGCCTGATGGACAAGGACTGCATCTGCGATTTTGACGGCAAGGGCGGCACCATCGGCCAGCTGAAGCCCCTCATGAGCACCCTGATGTGCAAGGTGGGTGCCGATGCCGTGGTGGAGCACAACACCAAGGCACGCCCCTACATGGTCTGCCGCAGCGGCAGCGCCGGCATCCAGCGCTACGCCCAGACCTGGTGCGGCGACAACTACACCAGCTGGAAGAGCCTGAAGTACAATATCCCCATCATCACCGGCATGGGTCTGTCCGGCCAGCCCAACGAGGGCGCGGACATCGGCGGCTTTGCCGGCCCCGCACCCACCGAGGAACTGTTCGTGCGCTGGGTGCAGAACGGCATCTTCCAGGCCCGCTTCTCCATCCACTCTGCCTCCAACGATAACACCGTCACCGAGCCGTGGATGTTCCGGGAGTCTGCAGACACCATCCGGGACGCCATCCTGCTGCGTTACCGCTTTACTCCCTATCTTTACAGCGCCGAGTACGAGGCCAGCCAGACCGGTGCGCCCATCATGCGCGCTTTGGTCTACGACTTCCAGAACGACCCCAAGGCATGGGAGGAGAGCTTCGAGTTCCTGTTCGGCCGGGACATTCTGGTGGCCAACGTTCTGGAAGAGGGTGCCAAGACCCGCACCGTCTATCTGCCCGCAGGCTGCAAGTGGTATGACTGGAACGATAAGTTCCGCTGCTACGAGGGCGGCCAGACCATCGAGGTGCCGGTCACCATGGCTACCATCCCCATGTTCGTCCGTGAGGGCGCAGTCATTGCCATGGCGGACAACCAGCTGATGACCATGGAGGGCGACCACACCACCGCCCTGCACCTCATCGTGGCACCCAAGGGCACCACCACAACGACCCTGTACGATGATGACGGCATCACCAACGATTTCAAGAGCGGCGTGTACCGCAAGACCACCATCACCACCACCGCAGGCGAGCGGGTGACCATGAACTTTGCCTCCGAGGGCAGCTACAAGGACACCGTGGAGACCATCAAGGTGGAGATGATCGCCAAGGAAAAGAGCCCCTTCTGGGTCACGCTGGATGGCCGCAAGATCGAGCACTTCCTCAACCGCCGCAAGTTCGACGCCGCTGCCGAGGGCTGGTATTACAGCCAGAGCAAAAAGGCTGTCGAGGTCAAGTATGCAAACCCCGCCAAGGATCACGAGCTGACCGTTTCGTTCGAGCAGTTCGACCTGATCGGTATGTAACACTGTACGGAGGAACCTCTTATGCTGCTGCGTAGTTTTGAATCCTTTGAAAAGACCGAAAACGGCTACCTCATCCACGGCGATGCCGCTGATGTGAAGCTGATTTTCATGACAGACGATATCATCCGTATCCGGGTGCACTTCGACAAGGGCACCCCCATGGAGGAGGAGTCCTACACGCTGGTGACCACTGCGTGGGAGGACCGGATGGACACCCTGCTCAAGGACGAGCGCACCCGCATCACCGCGCTGGATGTCCCCTGCGCCGAGGACGATAAGGCTCTGACCTTTGAGACCGCACACCTGACTTTGAAGCTGTTCAAAAAGCCCTTCCACTTTGAGCTGTTCGATAAGTCCGGCAAGCTGATCTATCAGGATCTGCGGGAGCGCGCCTTTGAGAAGGATCAGATCGGTCGTCTGAGCCACTTCTCCAAGGTGGACCGGGAATACGACCACTTCTACGGCTTTGGCGAAAAGACCGGCCATCTGGACAAAAAGGGTCGCCGCCTGCGGATGTCCCCCAAGGATGCCATCGGCCACGACCCCGAGACCGGCGACCCGATGTATAAGCACATCCCCTTCTACATCCGGGTGAATGAACACGATCTGCGCCCCGTGGGTCTGTTCTACCAC
>OLOA01003940.1_pt1 | contig 11694 bp, 7 predicted proteins | sample 1672201 | NCBI WGS metagenome assembly OLOA01 (sample SAMEA3136658, study PRJEB25190) | human gut metagenome
CCACGGACGCCGGGGCGCAGGTGACGACGGGCAAGATCGCATTCTCGGAGGATGGAAGCGTCTCCTATCAGTATGTAAAATGCGTGATGACATCTAAGGTCAATCCTGACGGTGCGACCATTACGGATGTGCTCGACGTGAATGTCGGCGAGGTAGAGGTTTCCTACTGGGAGTTCAAATAATTGTCGGAGGGGAGTTCTCCTCCTGCGATACGCTGAATGGGGATTTGCGGGAGCGGACTTTAACGGTCCGTTCCCGGCATCGCCCCGAACGGCAGTCGTGTGGGCCTGCGGGGCCTGAAGAATCAAGTATATAATATGAAAGCCATGATGATGAAAAAACAGAATGTCGGGAATGCCTGCGGATGGGCGGATCGCCTTGCACGCCTTCTGTTACTGCCTGCGCTCACGCTCGTTCTGCTTTGCTCGTGCGACGAGGACAAGGCGAAATCCGAAAGACCGGAAGAGGGGGATCAGCTTTGGAAGATCGTTCCCGTTCTTGCATCCGAAAGCGATGGCTTCGAGGGGCTCGGTGAGTATGGGGTGTCGCTCTACCTTTTCAACGACATGTCATCCGACTGCTATAAATACCAGCATGCCGACTCGTTCGGCGATCTCGAACCTTTCGTGGTGGAAAAGGCGGCTTATTCGCTTGTCGCGCTGATGATGGATCGTGATGTTCCTCATGTTTTCTATGAGGCTTCGGACGAGGCCAAAAAGAACACAACCGTGACCGTAACGGACATGAACGAGACTATTCCGGATATGGTGCTCGGTACGGCGTCCGTTTCCCGGAATGTCGGCGCGACGGTTCCCGTCTCCGACCTGCAACGGCTGGTCGGGGCCTTGGATGTCCGCCTGACCGATGTCCCGAATGATGTCACGGCCGTGGAACTTACCGTAGGCGATCTCTACGACCGGGTCGACCTTACGGGGCAGTACGACTTTTCGACGGGGGAGCCTGCTTCGAAGCGGATCGAGTTGACGAAAGAGGGAACCGTTTTTTCAGCCCGGAGTGTGCTGATGCCTTCGGACGAGACGAGGGCCAATGTGAAGATGGATTTTCGGGTTTTCCGGGGCGACGCGTATGAGGATTTCGTCGTACGTCTTTCCGGAAGTATTCCGGCAGACAAACTCACGCGGCTTGAAGGCCGTGCGGAAGAGATCTTGAAGAATGCTGAACTGACGTTGGGTTTGACCTATGCTCCGTGGGATGCGAGCATAACGATCGAGGATCACTTCCAGACCGACGACGACCTGAATAAGGTTTGGTCCTCGGCGCCGCTTCCCATCAGCGGCGCAGCCGATCCCGGATATGACAATTTCTGGGCTTCGTCCGTATTCACCGACTGGGACGGTTCCGTAAAATACGATTCGTATCTTTATGACGGTATCATGGACGGGAGCGACGAGCACAAGGACCTCTATTGGGGCCCCGACGCAGTTGGGGAGGCAGAAAAAGGCACCGTTCCGTCGTGGTATGTGGATTTGGGAACCGGATGTCAGGGCATTACGCTCACCTACTGGAACAAATTCGGAGGCAAAGGCGGCCAGAAGCTCCGCACGATGAATATCTATGGAAGCAATGCTCCGGAGGACTATCGGGGCGGCAACGAAAGCTGGACGCTGATCACGACTTTCACTTCCGACCGGACGAAACCTACGGAAGACGCCGGAGCCGAGGTCACGACCGGGCGGATCGAATTCGACAAGGGAAATGCGACCTACCGGTATGTGAAATGCGAGATCACCTCCCGGGTGAACGCCGACGGCAATGTGGTCGAGGATTCCGATGTGAATGTTGCCGAAGTGCAGATAACCGTGTGGTCCTGTAAATAGGAATGTTTCGGCCCGGCTTGACGGCCGGGCCGTATTTTATGTAAAAATCAATTGGACATGAATGAACGATTGTTGCCGGGACGTATCCGTTCGGGCTGGGGAGTCTCTATTCTTTTTCTTTGTTTAATGGCCCTTTCCGGGTGCTGTTCACACGAAGCGATTCGGGTGAATCTCATTCCGCGCCCGGCGGAAATGGAGGTGCTGTCCGGGTATTTTCAGCCGGGAAACACGACGGTGGACGACTTCACGACCGTAGTTGTGGACAATTCCCGGATGGATGCGCTGGGACGGGAGGGATACGAACTTACGGTCGATCGCTCGTCGGTGAGACTCACGGCCGCCACCCAGACCGGCATTTTCTATGGGAAACGGACGCTGGAACAGTTGATGACCGACAAGGGTATTCCTTGCGTAAGGGTCAGCGACCGGCCCCGGTTTGCCTACCGGGGCATGCACATGGATGTATCGCGGCATTTCTTTCCGAAAAGTCAGGTGCTGAAGATGCTGGACGAAATGGCCCGCTACAAACTCAACGTATTCCATTTCCATCTGACCGATAACGGTGGTTGGCGCATCCGGATCGACAAATATCCGCGGCTCACCGCCGAAGGGGCATTCCGCACGCAGCGGGATTGGTATGCATGGTGGGACCGGAACGACCGTCGCTATCTTCCCGAGGGAACTCCGGGCGCTTACGGCGGATATTTCACCAAAGAGGACATCCGTGAGATCGTGACCTACGCCGCCGAGCGGCACATTACGGTCATTCCCGAGATCGAATTCCCGGCGCATTCCGACGCCGTGTTCATCGGCTATCCGGAGTTGTGCTGTACGGGCAAACCTTATACGACGGGAGAATTTTGTGTCGGCAACGAACAGGTATATACTTTTATGGAGGATGTGCTTACCGAAGTTATGGAGCTTTTCCCTTCGAAATACATCCATATCGGAGGCGACGAGGCCCGGAAAGTCGCCTGGGCGACCTGTCCGAAATGCCAGGCCCTGATCGAGCGGGAGAGACTTGACGGGATACAGGGACTCCAACCCTATATGATCGCCCGTATCCAGGATTTTCTCGCTTCGAAAGGGCGGGTTATGGTCGGCTGGGATGAAATACTGCACAACGAACTGCATTCCGAAACCTTGGTTATGTCGTATCGTGGACAGAAAGGGGCTATCGAAGCCGCTAATCGGGGCAATTATGCCGTAATGACACCCGGTGAAGTGCTCTATTTCGACTGGTATCAGGCCGATCCTTCCACTCAGCCGCGTGCCATGTACGGATATTCTCCCATTAAAAAGATGTACGCTTTCGAGCCGGTGCCGGCTGATCCGGAATCGGCGGCCCGCAACGAGTCGATCATCCGGGCCGAATTCGTGGACCCTGCGGCCGTGGAGCCGATCCGGGCGGATCGCGCCGACCGCATCGTCGGTGTGCAGGGATGTACGTGGGCTGAATATATCGAAGATGAAGAGCAACAGGAATACATGATCTTTCCGCGTCTGCTGGCTGTGGCAGAATTGGCATGGACACCGCAGGAGAAGCGCGAATGGAGCGATTTCAAAGTCCGGATGAACTCCCATATCCCACTGTTGCAGCAACGGGGGCTAAATACTTTTACGCTGAGCGACGAAGTTGAGATCACGACTCGCATTCGTTCCGGAAATAGAGCGGTTGAGGTGACTCTCGACTGTGAGAAATATCCCGCAGAGATTCGCTACACGTTAGACGGAACCCCGCCGACGCCCGACGCTTCGCTTTACGAAGCTCCTTTTACCGTGACCGATTCGACGGTGGTCCGGGCCGCCGTATGTCGGGATGGAGTGATTCGAAGTCCTGAACGGAAACAATTGGTTACTCTCGCCGCGGAGATCGACAACTATTATCCGTTCGATGTGCCGGAAATCTGGAAAGAATATTTCGATTAATCGTTCCATCGACTATTGTGCGTTATCGCCTTTTCTTTTTGGGCGGCAGACTGTGCGCAGCCTTGAAACGGAGTCGGACGTGGCTGACTTTGGGTTGATTCGGGAAAAGGTCCGGGTGGAGGGAATAACAGACAGCCCTTTTATTTTCGGCCTTCGGATTTTTCCCGTATGCCCTAGCGCGGACGAATATGCCGTTGGGTCGCTCCTGTTCCGAAAGATCGTCTTCATTTCGCAAACAGAAACGACATCGTAATTGACGTTCCGGAGGGGGCAATGCCCGATAAACACACCGGTCGATAACCGATTCGTCATAGATCGCCCCGGAGATTTGCTAGTTTTCAAAATCAAAGATCCCCGGGGCTTATCGTACGATTCAGAAGCGATCGATATTTATGTGAACGGTTCAACATCGCATATAATCGGCTTATCTATCAGGTTCAATCTATTTAGAGACGGGAGAACCAAATATTTAAAGTCATACGCTCTATATTAGTGTACAAGCGTTTGTCAATGTGTTTATGTTCCTCAATATTCCGGAACGATAACCCATATCCTCCGAGATAGTTTTGTTGTTCACGATCATTTGATGGAATATAACCATTGGAGGACTGTCTATTTATCATGGTGAAGTCATTCTAAATAAATTATCCAATTTGAAAAATCGGGACATTTTATTAAATTTGTATTCAATAACAGGAGTTGTTTGACAAGATGGAACGCAGATGCGAACAAATGCATACGACTGTTTCCTAACCATTACCTGCTATATGCAAATAGAGTCATAACTTTTTAAGTTACAACTCTATCTAAAAATGAATGGATAATACCAACGTAAGATCTCGCTCGAAGACATCGGCGAAGAGGTAGGCATGTCCGCGACTTCGGTCTGCCGTTTTTTCAAAAAGTACACCCACCAGAACCTGTGGAACTACCTCAACGGCTTCCGCATCGTGCGCGCCGCGCAGATGATCGTCGAAACCGACGACCCGATCGCCGAGATCGGCATGCGCTGCGGGTTCTACAACATATCGAATTTCAACCGCGCCTTCCGCGAACGCATCGGCTCCCCGCCGGGCGACTACCGGCGTAAGTTCGGGTCGACGGTCATTTCGCCCGACGCGAAACAGGTCGAGGAGATAGGCCGCAAGCTGGATGAAATGCGCTGCGGGCAGGATTCGGCGGGGGGGGCCGGCGGCCAAAGTCCCTGCCAAAGGCTGACAAACCCCTTTTCCGGCACGATTGACGTGTTTTTGGACACACAGTCCCCCGCCCTGCAAACAGAAAAAGCGACCTCCGCAGAGGCCGCTTTTTATCGTTCCGACATCCGACGGGGATTAGCGCAGTTCGAGTTTGAAGGGATAGTACATGACGATCCCCTGCTGCGAAGTCGCCTCCTGCACCTGTTTGTATTCCTTCATCATGACTCCCAGTTCCGAACGGGTCATGGCTTCGCGGATGCCGACGTTGAGCGACGAGATGAACGCCGCGAAACCCGTCGGTTGCTCGATCACCTCCGTCACCCGGAAATTGTCACCCAACCCGGCTTTGTCCGCAGCGATGGCGATGGCCGTCTTCAGGCCTCCGTACGTGTCGATCAGGCCGATGCCGAGGGCGTTGTCGCCCGACCAGACACGGCCGCCGGCGATGTCGAGCACCTTCTCGACAGGCAGGTTGCGCCCCTGCGCCACGAGGTTCGTGAACGTAGTGTACACCTTATCCACGCCGCGCATGATCGAAGCCCTTTCGGCAGGCGTCAGAGGCGAGGTCATGCCCATGCCTGCCGAGGTGTTGCTCTTCACGGCGTCGAACGTGATGCCTAGTTTGTTCTTCAGGGCGTCGATGGTATTGAGGTACATGCCGAAGACGCCGATGGAACCCGTCAGGGTCAGTTTGTCGGCCACAATGACATCGGCCGGGCACGAGATATAGTATCCGCCGCTGGCCGCATAGGAACCCATCGAGACGATGACGGGTTTCTCGGCCTTGAGCAGCTCCATTTCGCGCCAGATGACATCCGAAGCCAATGCGCTGCCGCCCGGGGAATTCACGCGCAGCACCACGGCTTTGACCTTTTCGTCGGCACGCACACCGGCCAGCGTCGCAGCCAGCGTATTGCCGTAAATCTCGCGGCCGAAGCCCTCGCCGTCGACGATCGCACCGTCGGCGTATACGATAGCAACCTGGTCGGCCGAAATATTCTTGAGGTCGGCACTGACCTGCAACGCATATTCGCCCAGGGTGACGAAATTGTATTGGCCGTCGGAATCGGACTGCACGCCCAGCTCGGCAAAGACGTCGTTCATCTGATCTTCGTAGAGCAGGCTATCCACGAACCCGTGTTCGAGGGCATCCTCGGGCAGCGAGACCTCCAGTTTGTCGGTGATCCGGTTCAGGGTTTCCAGGTCGATACCGCGTGCCTCGGCCACCGAACCGGCGATGGTATTCCACATCGAATTGACCAGTTCCTGCATCTGTTCGCGGTTAGCGTCCGACATTTTGGGAAGTATATAGGGCTCGACGGCGCTCTTGTACTTGCAGGCCGTGGGGCGGAAAACCTCGGCCTTGACGTCGAGCTTGTCGAGCAACCCCTTGTAGAACGCCAAATTGAACGAAAGGCCCGACCAGTCCATCCCTCCTTCGGGCTGCATGTAAATCTTGTCGGCCGCCGAAGCGAGGTAATACTGCCCCTGCGAGTAGGTTTCGTTATAGGCGACGACGAACTTGCCGCTCTGCTTGAAATCGACGATCGCCTCACGCAGCTCTTCGAGCAGGGCCGAACCCGCCACTCCGCCGTTGCCGTTCATACGCAAGTAAATACCCTTGATCCGCGGATCGTCCTTCGCCGCCTCAAGCGCACGCAGTGCCTTCATCAGCGGAAGCATACGCGTGGACTGGAGCGTCGCGAAATCGAAGCCGGCGAAAGGATCGCTCGACGGGGCATCGGTCAACACCTCCGAAAAGTCGAGCTTGAGGATCGACTCGGGGTGTACGGCCACGCTTTTCTCCATCGAACCGGCAATGCCGAGCAGGATGAAAATCCAAAGGAAGACTACCAGTACCGACCCCACGACAAACGCGAGGATGGCAGCCAGGAAAGTTTTGATAAAATTCATAACGAAGTTATTTTTTGTTTGTCCTAATTTTGTTCCGATTCCGGTTTTCTTTCGCAAATATACAGAAATTATATGAAAAACAAATAAAATTTATCGTTTTTCGATAAAAAAGAAGGGTAACATATATTTATTCTGTAAAATATACGTTATCTTTGCAAGGAAAGTCACTACACAAATATGGAAGAAAAAATCAGACATCTGCTCGCGTCGCTCGTTCATCCCGAAACGGGGCAGGATATCGTCAGCAGCGGTTTTATCGAGCATATCGCCTCAGCGGCCGGAAAAATCACCGTCGTACTCCGCTTCGCCAAGGCCCGCGACCCGTTCGCAGTGAAAATCAAAAACCAGGCTGAGGAACTGCTCAAACGCGAATTCCCCGATCAAACGGTACTGGTAGTCATCAAGGAGGGCGGCGCTGCCCCGCGCCCCGAACCCAAGCTGAAGACGACCACGGGCGGCATCGCCAAGGTCATTGCTGTCGCATCGGGAAAGGGCGGGGTAGGTAAATCGACCGTCACGGCCAACCTCGCGGTCGCCCTGCGAAACATGGGATTCCGCGTAGGCATCCTCGACGCCGACATATACGGGCCTTCGCAGCCCAAGATGTTCGGAGTGGAAGGCTACCTGCCCGACGCCGTGCAGGAAGAGGGCGCAGACCACATCGTCCCTGCCGAGTCGATGGATATCCGGCTGATGTCGATCGGGTTCTTCATCAAACCTACCGACGCCCTGCTATGGCGCGGCGCCATGGCCGTCAGCGCCCTGAAACAGATGATCCACCAGACCAAATGGGGGACGCTCGACTTCCTGCTGGCCGACCTGCCCCCCGGAACGGGCGACGTACACCTCTCGATCATCGGGGAGCTGAAGATCGATTCCGCGGTGATCGTCTCGACGCCCCAGCAGGTCGCCGTGGCCGACGTCGTGCGCGGCGTGGAGATGTTCCGCAACGAAAACGTCAACATTCCCGTGGCGGGAATCATCGAAAACATGGCCTGGTTCACCCCCGAGGAACTGCCCGAAAACCGCTACTACCTCTTCGGCAAAGGCGGTGCACGCCGGTTCGCCGAAGAGCACGGCGTGGATTTCCTGGGGGAAATACCTATCGTACAGTCGATCATGGAAGGATCCGACGAAGGGAGGCCTGCTGCGGGAATAGATCCGCGCGTCGAAAAATGGTACTGCGGAATCGCGGAAAAGATTGTCGAAAAGGTGATGAAATCGTGTTAGGAAACGTGTTGATAAACTACGATAACTAATGATAACTTTCCGGCCGGAAGAGTTGCAAATCCCGAAAAGGGCGGGCATATACAAGATTTTCCGGAAACCAAAAAAAGTTATGGGAAATTATAGTCAGCCCCGAACCCCGGAAAACGGAACAGATTGTTCACAACAAACGGCTGTCGAAATGTTGACAACGGTTTTTGACAATTGTTGATTATAATTTCATATCTTTGAATACGAACCGGTTGTAACGAAGAATAGGTAAAAGCATGGGAATAAAATGTTGAAAGATATTTTCCAGGGAAACTTGTGAACAGTATCAACAGCTATTATTTCTATTCTTATTTCTTATTAAATTTAAATTAAAAAGTAAAAATAAAAAATGAAGGTTGATAACTCCGCGCAAATCCGGAATCGGATCGAGGAACTGAAACGCGGGAAACATGCCGTCATACTGGCCCATTACTATACGCTGCCCGAAGTACAGGAGGTGGCAGACTTCCTGGGCGATTCGCTCGCGCTGTCGGTCAGGGCGCAGTCGGTCGATGCGGAAATCATCCTGTTCGCCGGCGTGCATTTCATGGCCGAGACCGCCAAGGTCCTCTGCCCCGAAAAGAAGGTGCTGATCCCCTGTCCCGAGGCGGGGTGCTCGCTGGCCGAATCGTGCGACGCCCGCGACTTTGCGGCCTTCAAGGCCAGGTACCCGGGGCATACGGTGGTTTCGTATGTCAACACGACCGTCGGGGTCAAGGCGCTGACCGATATCTGCTGCACTTCGTCGAATGCCCTGAAAGTCGTGGAGTCGATCCCGGCCGACCGCCCCGTCATCTTCGCGCCCGACCGCAACCTGGGCGCTTACATCAGGGAGCTGACCGGCCGCGAGAATATGGTGATCTGGGACGGGGCGTGCCATGTTCACGAGGAGTTTTCGCTCGAAAAACTGCTCCGGCTCAAAAAGGAGCACCCCGCAGCCCGGGTCGTCGTGCATCCCGAATGCCGGGCCTATATCATCGAGGTGGCCGATTTCGTGGGGTCGACGGCTGCGATCCTCGACTATTGCGGCCGCAGCGGGGCCGATGAGTTCATCGTCGTCACCGAATCGGGCATCCTCGCCGAGATGAAGAGGCGCTATCCGGACAAGACCTTTATCCCGGCGCCCCCGGACGACGAGACGTGCGGCTGCAACAACTGCAAGTACATGAAGATGGTGACGCTGGAAAACATCTGCGAATGCCTCGAGCGGGAGGCCCCGGAGATCGTCCTCGACGAAGAGGTGCGCCGCAAGGCCGAGCGTTCGATCCTGAACATGATCAACATCAAATAATCGTTTATATATATGAAGAAACTGTTTTTACTGATTGCAGCGGCTTGCGTGTCGCTGACTGCTGTGGCCGACGAAGGCATGTGGATGCTGCCTTATCTGCAGAAAATGAATATCCGGGACATGAAGGCGCGCGGATGCAAACTTTCGGCCGAGGATATTTACAGCATCAATAAATCTTCGCTCAAGGATGCGGTCGTCATTTTCGGCGGCGGCTGCACGGGCGAGATCGTTTCGCCCGACGGCCTGCTGTTCACCAACCACCACTGCGGCTACGGGTCGATACAATCCCTGTCGTCGGTCGAACACGACTACCTGAAGAACGGCTTTTGGGCCATGTCGCGCCAGGAGGAGATTCCTGCCCCGGGGCTCAAGGTGCGTTTCATCCGTTCGATCAGCGACGTGACTGCGGATATTCTGGGCAACGTGCCTTCCACGGCCGGGCAGCAGGAGTACGAACGGATCACCTCGGAGAATATCGCCAGCCTGACCGCTTCGCTGCAGGAGGCCAACCCCGGCATGGTGGTCGAGGTCAAGCCCTTCTTCGAAGGGAACCAGTATTTTGCCTTTGTGATCGAGGTCTATACCGACGTGCGCCTGGTGGGAACGCCCCCTACGTCGATCGGCAAGTTCGGCGGAGATACCGACAATTGGATGTGGCCGCGCCATACAGGCGATTTCTCGGTGTTTCGCGTCTATGCCGGACAGGATAACAGGCCGGCGGATTATTCGCCCGAAAACCGTCCTTACAAGGCTGAGAAGTTCCTCAAGATTTCGCTCGACGGTTACAAGGAGGGGGATTTCGCCATGATCATGGGGTTCCCGGGTTCCACGCAGCGTTATATGACTTCGTATGAGATCGACGACATGCTGAACGTTTCGAATCCCAACCGGATCTTTATCCGCGGCGAGCGCCAGGCGATCCTGAAGGAGGACATGGCTGCCAGCGACAAGGTACGTATCCAGTATGCTTCGAAATACGCCACGTCGTCGAACTACTGGAAGAATTCGATCGGCAAGTCTCGCGGCATCCTCAAACTGGGTGTTAAGGAGCGCAAGCAGCAGCAGGAAGCTGCCTTCCAGGCGTGGGCCGAGAAGAATACGCTGCCCGAGGAAGGGTATATTGACGCGCTGCCGAAAATCCGAGAAGCGATCGAGGGGCTGGCCGGCATCGACGATAACCGCCAGTATCTGGAAGAGGCTTTCCTGCGTGCGGTCGAAATACTGACCCCCGCAAAAATGTTCGACGGGCGGACGGAGATAAAGTATCCCGAAGAGGCCCGAAAGGCGATGGCCGGTTGGTATAAGGATTACAACGCCCCGACCGACCGGAAGGTGGCCAAGCGCATGCTGAAGATCGCCCGCGAGCATATGACCGACCTGCCGTCGTTCTATACGGAGATCGTCGACAAGGAATTCAACGGCGATACGGATGCCTATGTGGATTATATTTTCGATAATTCGTTATTTACATCGCAGGAAAAGGTCGATGAGCTGATCGGTGCTTTTTCGGCCGATAAGTATGCTGCCGACCCCATTGCCCCGTTTGTAAAATCGGTATGGGAGAAGTATAACGCGCTTTCCCAGGCACGCAAGCCGGTCGTGGAAAAATATTACGAGGGAAGCCGTAAATACGTGGCGGGGCTGATGCTCCAAAATCCGAAAAAGGCGTGGGCTTCGGATGCCAACTTCACGCTGCGGCTCACCTATGGCCGCGTGCTGCCCTATTCGCCTGCCGACGGCATCGAATACAACTACTATACGACGCTCAAGGGCGTGATGGAGAAGGAAAACCCGCAGAACCCCACGGAGTTCACCGTGCCCGAAAAACTCAAGGAACTTTATGCGGCGCGCGATTTCGGCCGTTATGCCAATGCCGGAGGCGAACTTCCGGTGGCGTTCCTTGCCGACTGCGATATTACGGGCGGCAATTCGGGTTCGCCCGTGATGAATGCCAGGGGTGCACTGCTCGGGCTGGCTTTCGACGGCAACTGGGAAGCCATGTCGGGCGATGTGGCTTTCGAGCCCGATCTGCAGCGTACGATATCGGTCGATATCCGCTACGTGCTGTTCATCATCGACAAGTTCGCGGGTGCAGGATGGCTGCTCGACGAGCTGGTGATCGAATAGCGTTTTCGGCCGCCGATGATTAGGAAATATGCCCCGGTATAAGCCGGGGTATATTTTTACCCCGTAGCCGGGGGCAGACCGATTCGCTCCCGTGGTTTCCGTTTTGTTTTCTTGCGGCAGGGTGTCCTTGTAGTTTGTA
>OLOA01003966.1_pt1 | contig 11622 bp, 5 predicted proteins | sample 1672201 | NCBI WGS metagenome assembly OLOA01 (sample SAMEA3136658, study PRJEB25190) | human gut metagenome
CTCGGTGTAGCCCTCCGGGGCAAAATCCGCCTGACCGGGCTGCATCTTGGTCTCCTGCACCGAAAAGATATCGGCATCCAGAGCCGCAAAGCTCTCGGCAAAGCCGTGGGTCAGGCAGGCGCGCAGACCGTTCACGTTCCAGCTGATCAGTTTCATGCTTTTCTCCTTATTGTTATGCCTGATATTTTGTTTTCCATGCGCCGCTGCGGAAGCGCAGCACAAAGCAGGTCACGCGGCAGGTCCAGTCGATGACCATAGCCACCCACACGCCCACAGCGCCCCAGCCCATGCGGACGCACAGCAGATAGCTGAAGCCCAGCCGCCAGCACGCCATGCTGAGGATGGACACCACCATGGTAAATTTTACGTCGTTGGCCGCGCGCAGGGCGTTGGGCAGCACGAAGGACAGCGGCCAGAAGATAATGGCGCAGCCCGCATGGATGGTGACCAGCGTGATGGCCAGCTCCATGGTCTCGCCGGAAAGGGCGTAGATGCCCACCAGCTGCCGGAGGAACAGCAGGATCGCGCCGTTGGAAAGCCCCATGGTGATGTAAGCCCACAGCAGCAGCTTGCGGGTGTAGTAAACGGTCTGTTCGTGGTCGCCGGCACCGATGCAGCGCCCCACCACCGTGATCATGGCAAGACTGATGGCCTTGCCCGGGATGACGCCCATGCCGTCCAGATTGTTGGCCACGGCGTTGGCTGCGATCTGCACCGTGCCGAAGGTGGAGATCATGCTCACCACCAGAATGCGCCCGGCCTCGAACAGGCTGTTTTCAAAGGCCGAGGGGATACCGATGCCCAGAATGCGCTTTGCCATGCCGCCCTCCAGCCGCAGGGTCTTGGGCACGGTAAGCACCGCATCCTCCCGGTAGCACTTGCGTAAAATCAGCGCCGCAGCCACCACGCGGGACACCACACTGGGCCACGCAACACCGTCCACCCCCATTTTAAAGCCGAAGATGCACACCGCGTTGCCCACGATGTTGATAATGTTCATCAGAAAGCTGATCTGCATGGAGATCTTGGAGTTGCCAATACTGCGGAACAGTGCCGCACCGCCGTTGTACAGCGCCAGAAACGGGTAGCTGAGGGCGATGATCTGCAAATATTTCACGCCCGCGTCCAGCACGTCAGCGTCAATAGAGCCGTAGAATAGCCGGATCATGGGGCGTGCCAGCACAAAGCATACTGCGCCGATCACCACGCCGGACAGTCCGCTGAGCAACAGCAGCTGACCGGCGCTTTTGTCGGCATCCGGGCGGTCCTTTGCCCCCAGATACTGGCTTACCACCACCGCGCCGCCGGTAGCCAGCGCCGCAAACAGCACAATGATAAGGTTATTGATCATATCTACCAGACTGACGCCGGAGATGGCCGCCTCGCCGCAGCGGGACACCATCATGGTGTCGGCCATTCCCACCGTCACTTCCAGCAGCTGCTCCACCAGCAGCGGAACGGCCAATACCAGCAGTTCCTTCTGGCTGAACAGCGGCTCCCGTCCGCCGGTCAGGCTGCTTTTTTCATTGCCATGCAGTAGCTTTGTCATCCGTTTCTCCCCTCCCAGTGCCGGACACTTTTCCGGTACGCTGCCGCTGCCCGGCGCGTGCATTTTTCCGGTTGCAGCAGATGTGTCCATCTTAACACACCACCGGCTGCTTGTAAAGCGGTGCAGGCTACATCCCGCGAAAATCAGCTTTCCATGCCTATCTCCCATTGCCCGCTGGTTTTATAAAGGGTTCTCTGTGCAGTTTTACAACTGCTGTTCCGTTTTTATGCTTGTTCGTCAGTTTGCCGGGAACTTTCCGTAAAATTTGTGCGTTTCTACAAAAATGCGATTTCCCGCGTATTTTTGGGGAGAAATTTTAAAAAACCTCTTGCAATTTCTGTTCCAAAGTGGTATGTTGTATCCAACAAAAGTGAAACTTGGATACATCTTCACTTTGGAGCAGCAACTTCGGCTCCGCACACGCTTTTGTTTTTCACCTTGCTATTTTCTTCATTTACCTTCTTATCATTTACCCTGCCTGTCCCGCAAGGGACGAGAAAAGCGATGACCCACCTGCACGGGTCGTCGCTTTTTCTTTTGTTCACGACTGTTCTTTGGGCTGGGACGAGCCTGAATGCCCTCTGCGCATTTTCAGCGAAAAAAACATCTTAACGCAAAACAGGGCGCTCCCCGGAGGGAACGCCCTGCGCTGCTGCACCCATTATGCAAGGTGGAACAGATCGATCAGCACGACCATGGCAAGGCCATAGTAGACCACGACCGCCACCAGATCGTTGATCGTGGTGATCAGCGGGCCGGAGGCAACGGCCGGGTCGATATGGATCTTGTGGAACAGCATCGGGATCAGCGTGCCCACCAGACTGGAAATGACCATGGAAACGATCAGCGACAGCCCGACGCAGCCGGACAGCAAAAAGGCCGAGGTCCAGACATAGCCCTTGAAAAAGTGGATGTAGCAGCCCAGAAAGCCCAGAGCCATCACAGCCAGAATGGCACCGTTCAAAAGACCCACGCGGGTCTCCTTCCAGAGCAGCTGCAATTTTTTGGAAAGGGTCAGGTTTTCGTCCACCAGCACGCGGATGGTAACAGCCAGCGACTGGGTACCAACGTTACCGGCCATATCCAGCACCATGGATTGGAAACAGATGACCACCGGCAGCACCGCTACCACCGATTCAAACGCGCCGACGACCGAGGAGACCAGCATCCCGAGGAACAGCAATGCGATCAGCCACGGGAGACGCTTTTTCACGCTTTCAAATACGCTTTCGTTCAGATCTTCCTCGCCGGTCAGACCGCCCAGCTTTGCGTAATCATCGCCCATCTCATCGTCGACCAGCTCGACAACATCGGACGAGGTGATGATACCCACCAGCTTACCGGCATCGTTCAGCACGGGCAGACTGCGCTCCGCGTAGTCCACGATACGGTCGATACAATCGCTGATCTGCTCCCGGTCGGTGACATAGGGATAGGAGCGGACGATCAGGCTTCCCAAGCTCTCCTCTGCCCGGGCAATGATGAGGTCTTTCAGGTCGATGGCACCGTAGAAGTGCTCGTTTTCATCCACCACATACAGGGTGGAGATGTTGTCGTTTTCTCCGGCCTGCTTTACCAGCTCGCTCATCGCCTGCCGGATGGTCATATCGTTTTTGATGGAGATGTAGTTGGTGGTCATTCTGCTGCCGATCTCATCCTCGTCATAAGAGAGCAGCATCTTCACATCTTCCACCGAGTCTTTGTCCAGCTTGTTGACGATCTCGTTTTTATCGGTATCGTCAAGGTCTTCCAATGCGTCCACCGCATCGTCCGAGTCCATGTTGGAAATGACCTTTGCGGCCTCGTGGCTGGGCAGCTCCTTCAGATACGGCTCGGCATCGTCCAGATAGGTAAAGATCTCGGCAACGGTATCCACGCCCAGAATGGAATAGAGCGATTGACGTTCGGCGGGGGTCAGTACCTCCAACGCATCCGCCAGATCCTTTTCATGGTAATCCGACAGTTTTTCGGCCAGCTCTGCCTTGGGCAGACCGCTGTGAATGATGCTCAGAATTTCCTGCACATAATTTTTCTGCATGGGTAGTTCCTCCTGATTCCGCGAGCTCGACAAATCAAAATCCATCGCTCCGCTTAAAATTTTGCACCTCATCATAGCACATCCGGTATGCGGCGGCAACCCTGCCCGCGTGAATTTTTTGTAAAAAAATCGAGCGCAAAAATCCCCGCAAAAGCAAAAAAGACCAAAGCGGCAGTCCTTACGGTACCCACCGCTTTGGTCAAAAAGCTATTTATCCCTGCTTCTGGATGGTAAATACAAAGGTCATGCCCTTCTCCACCGCAAAGCAGGCATCTGCATGGGGTTTTGCGCCCCAGCTGTTGTCGCCGCCCACGCCGCGCTGGAAAGCAGCGCAGCGGACGACCGTCTTATTGTCGTCCCGGGGCAGCTCGTAAAGGTGGCGGGCGTTTTCCAGTTCATGGGGCGTGTAGGGCAGCGCCGAGAAGGTCATGCCATCCCCTGCAAAGCCGATGCCTATATTCAATCCGCTGCCGGTGACCGCTGCGCGGTACACGCCGGTGCGGCTGCCGCACTCCTGCGGGTAGACCGGGGTGTTCTGAGCAAAGTCCTGCCGGATATCATAGCTCCATGCACCCATCTTGCCGCCTGCGGTGCGGTCAGCGGTGGTCTCCTGGGGGCCAAGACCCAGATAGGAGACCTCCGTCAGCTCCCGGCGCAGCGGAAAGAGCAGACCGAACTCCGGTACTTCTGTCCTGTCGCCCTGCCATGTCATGGTGATGTCACAGCGGCCTGCGCCATCGATGGCAAAATCCATGGGCAGCGTCTGCCCATCTGGCAGGGTGTAGTTTGCGCGGACGGTGACGAACTTATCCTTTGCTTCGGCAGTCAGGTTATCGCACCGGGCGTAGAGACCGGCGGTTTTCCAGAAGGCAAATGCAAACGGTTCTGCGCAGCCCTCGTCGTTGTTGGTGGGCGCACGCCAGAAGTTGGGACGCACGGTATCGTCCAGCAGCTGCACGCCGTAATAGCGGATGGACACAAGTCCCTTGCCGCGGCCGAAAATGTACTCGAAGCCCTCGCCCTTTACGCCGATGTTGTAGTCCATCTCCACCAATTCCGGCGCGGCAACGGTCAGCCGGGCGGCGGCGTGGTTGTGCCATACCTGCCCAAAGGCGGCTTCATAGCCCGCCGGGATGCCGGGCTTTGCAGCCCGCTGGATAGCGGTAACGGTCATGCAGGCAAGCCCTGCTTCCGGCAGAGCGAACGGGAACGGAATGCGCACTTGTTCACCCGGTTTGCAGTCTGCCCGCAGTACCGCGCGACGCTCCGGCTTGCCGTTGACCGAGGACGCAAACACAAGGTCGTAGGCGTTCAGGTCGGTAAAGAGATTCCGGTTTTCAATCACGGCTTCGGTGTCGGTCAGGGTGATTTTCAGCGGTGCATAAGCCGCCTTGACCGCATCCATCTTAGGGGTGTTACGGCGGTCGGGCAATACAAGGCCGTCCACACAGAACTCCCGGTCGGTGGGGCGGTCGCCAAAGTCGCCGCCGTAGGCAAAGCCGGGCTTGCCATCCGGGTCAGTCACCGCGATGCCGTGGTCCATGTACTCCCAGATAAACCCGCCCTGATACAGGGGCTCTTCGTAGGCATACTCGGTGTAGTCGGTGATGCCGCCGCAGCTGTTGCCCATGGCGTGGCTGTACTCGCACATGATAAAGGGCTTTTCCGGGTGCTCTGCCAGAAACTTTTTGATGTCTGCCACCGGGGTGTACATCTGGCTTTCCATATCGGAGGTGGCGGGGTATTCCCGGTTCCAGAAAATGCCCTCGTAGTGCACAAGGCGGCTGGGGTCGGTGCGGCGGAAATATTCGCTCATTTCCCACAGGGTCTTGCCGCCGTAGCTCTCGTTGCCGCAAGACCAAATGAGGATAGCGGGATGGTTTTTGTCCCGTTCCAGCATGGCTTCGGCCCGGGCCAGCACATTTTCCCGCCACTCCGGGCGTGCACCGGGCAGCGTCCATTCGTCCGAACCGTCTGCACCCAGCTTCTGCCATGTGCCGTGAGTCTCCAGATTCGTCTCCCCGATGACATACAGGCCGTATTCATCGCAGAGCTGCAAGAAATACGGGTCGTCCGGGTAGTGGCTGGTGCGCACGGCGTTGACATTATGGGCTTTCAGGTTCTTTACATCCCACAGCATCTCTTCCCGGCTGACGGTGCGGCCGGTGCGGCAGCTCCACTCGTGGCGGTTGACACCCTTGAACACGATACGCTTGCCGTTCAAAAGCATCTGGCGTTCTTTCAGCTCAAACTTACGCAAGCCGACTTTCAATCCGGTGCGCTCCACGAGAGCACCCTCGTTCAGCAGGGCAATTTCTGCTTCGTACAGGTTCGGCTGCTCGGCGCTCCACAGGGCGGGGTTTGTCACCGCAAAGGTGAAGGAAACATCCTGCACGTCCTCTTCCACGTCCGGGTCAGCCTCGCCCTTGCCGAACACCACACCGCTGTCGTACTCGGCAGGCTCCCCCACCTCGGCAGACTGTTCCTGCCCATTGAACACCACCGACACCGTTCCCGCGCCGCTGACCTTGCAATCAAAGGTGACAGTGGCACTGGAAAAATCCGAGGCAAAGCTCTGCTTCACAAAGACGTCCTCCAGATGGAGCTCCGGCTTGGTGAACAGTTCTACGGAGCGGAACAAGCCGCTCATGCGCCAGAAATCCTGATCTTCCAGCCAGCTGCCGGAGGAGAAACGGTACACCTGTACCGTCAGGGTATTTTCGCCGGGGTGGACGGCGGCGGTCATGTCAAATTCAGCGGGAGTGAAGGTATCCTCGGTGTAGCCGATGTAAACGTCATTGCACCAGACGGCGGCAGCGCTGTCCGCGCCGTTCAGGCGCAAGTAACAGCTTGCCCAGCTTTCCGGCAGGGCGAAACTACGCTGGTACTCTCCGATGGGGTTATAATCCTGCGGAATTTCACCGGGGTGCAGCTTTTCGTGGCCGTCCCACGGGTACTGGGTGTTGACGTAATGGGGCGCGCCGTAGGGCTGACCGGGCTTTTGCAGGCTCTGCATCTGGATGAAGCCCGGCACGGTCAGAGTGTCCCACTCCGAGAAGGGCGCAGTCAGGTTTTCCGCATAGCGGAAGTTCCACTCGCCGTCCAAGCTGACGGTCAGGGGCAGTTCGGGGCTTGTCTGGTCGGCAAAGTGGGCGTGGAAGGGCAGACGGTTCTGCTGGAAAATTTCCGGGTCGGCCAGAAGCGCCGGGGTAATGGGATGATTCAAAGGCATAAATGTCACCTCGCAGCATTTTCTGCTTTTATTATAGCACAGGATATAAGAAAAACAGCCGCACAAAACGACTGTTTTTCTGGAAAGAAGCGGCATCAGTCCGCTTCGTCAAAGACCTCGGTGTCCAGTTCCGTGTGCCCCTTGGGGATGTGGTACTTCACAGCGGGCAGATGGACGTTGGTGAAGTACAGGCTGGTGTTGGGGTCGCAGCCGATGACCACTGCCTCTCCCCTGCCGCGCACGGTGCAGCGCAGAGTGTCGCAATGGGCTTCGGCGGTATCCTTTTCCACGCTTTCGGCATAGCCCGGTGCAAAATTGGGCACGGCAAAACCGCAGTCGTAGGCTTCGCAGTCGAAGCTGCTGTCAATCTCGTGATGGCGGCGGTGGCCGGTGGCAGTGGGGGTGATGGTAGTGGTCACCTCAATGCCGGGGAAGGGCGACCACTGCGCGGTCACAGCCCCGGCTTCAATTTTCCACGTTTTGCTCACCTTGCGCACGAACACGTTGTCGTCCATGACAAAGGCCAGCATGCTGTCCGGCGCGGCCTGATTGAGCACCTCCCGGCTGCGGGAGGCGCAGAAGCCAAAGCGGGTATCGTAGGCAAATTTTGCGTACTTTTCCGGGAACTGTCCGTGGCCGTGGCCCTCGTTGACACCGGCGGCATAGGCCGTTACCCGCCCCGCCCGGCGCTGCACCAGCATATTGGCGTAGGGCATGGGCTTGAGCCGCTCCAATGCGGGCATGGGCGCGGCTTCGGCTGACCAGAAGGGGTGGTCGTCCGGCAAAGCAAGCAGCAAAAAGCTCTTCATGCCCCAGTAGGGGCTGCCGGGGGCGTTGTACCGCTCGGCCATGTACATCTGCGGGTAGCAGTAGCCGATGGTCAGGATGCCATCCCGGTCGAACATTTTCTGCCCCAGCCACCAGTTGAAGTTGCGGACGATGAGCCCCTTCATCACCGGCAGGGGCAGCGGCTCCAGCCCTGCCCAGATGCAGGCCGCCCAGAAGCTGTTCTGGGCAAAGCGGTAGGTCAGGCTGCGGCCAAAGGGCAGGGCTGCGCCGTTGGCATCGAACCAATAGACGAACTGCTGCGCGAACAGCTGGGCGCGCTGGCGGTAAAGGGCAGCACGCCGGGGGTCGGTGTCGGCGGCAAATTTAGAGTAGAGCAGCCCGTAATACTGGATGGCCCACGGGATGTAGTAATCCTTTTGTACGGAGGCGCCATCGGTGGACCAGCCGTCGCCGCTGTAATAGCTGTCGATCTTGCAAAGGCCGTCCTCCAGCAGCTCCGGGCTGTAAGGCATTCCCACGCTTTTCAGGGCAAGGTTTACAAGGATGCGGAAAAACTGCCAGTTGCAATCCGGGATGGTGTGGGCGTTAATCTGCCCCAGCCATGCGGCAAGGTTCTGTTTTTCGGTGTCAGAAAGCGGGGTCCACAGCTTTTCCGGTGCGGTGAGGATGCCGCAGGCAATGGCAGCCATCTCCACATAACACTGGTCGTACTCCCCGGTGGTGCCCCAGTATTCGGGGTTTTCCGGGTCGGTGCCGGCAGCAAGACCCTTGCGGTAGATTTTTTCAAATTCCGGGTCGGAACCGCCGCCCACCCAGAAGGGCACCAGCGCCCACAGCGGGCGGCTGAAGGCTTCCAGCTCAATGGCATTTTGGTTGTAGGTCACGCCCGTCTCGCCCAGATGCAGCCGGGCACAGCCTGCGGAATAATAAGGCTTGAGCGGGTCAAGAAATTTGTGCATCAGTGCGGTAAAATCCGCTTTGGTCTGCAAGTTCATCACCAATACATCTCCCAGTCTTTGGTCAGGCGGGTCAGCGCCTCCATGTAGAAATAATCGCCCCAGCTCGTGCATTCATCCACGCCCTCCGGGGTGCAGGTGTTGTAGGGGCTCTTTTTGCTGTAAGTGCCGTGCAGCAGCTGGCCGGAGCCGAGGGTGCCGGGCTTTACCGCGTAGTTTGCGGCAAGGCTGGCCAGCATCTGCCGTGCCAGTGTGCGCCACTGGGCAGCTTCTGTTTCGTCCACATACTTTGCCGCTTCCAGCAATCCACAGGCCACGATGGCAGCGGAGGAGGAATCCCGGGGTTCGCCGCTTTCCGGGGCAAAGAGCATATCCCAGCAGGGGATCATATCCTCCGGCAGGCGGGAAAGGTAAAATTCCAGCGCCTTGCGGAACACATCCAAAAACTTTTCGTCGTGGGTGTAGGTGTAGCCAATGGCGCTGCCGTACACGCCCCACGCCTGTCCCCGTGCCCAGAAGCTGTCGTCCTTATAGCCCTGACAGGTGCGTCCGCCCTTGGGGGTGCCGTCCGGGTTCATAAAGAAGGTGTGGTAGGTGCTGCCATCCGGCCGGAAGGAGTTTGCCAGCGTGGTGGCGGTGTGGGCAGCGGCGATCTCGCGGTAGTGGTCGCTGCCGGTCACCTGCGCCGCCCAGTACAGCAGCGGCACATTGAGCATACAGTCGATGATATAGCGGTAGTTGCCGGGGTCGTCCATGGTGCCCCATGCCTGCAAAAAGCGGCCGCTGGGCTGGTAGCGGGTCAGCAGCTGGTCGGCGGCGGCAATGGCGGCGTTTTTGCCCTTTTCGCTGCCCACCAGCTTCCACGCTGCCACGCAGGTGGGGCTGTACAAAAAGCCCATATCGTGGTGGTCCACCTCCACCTTGCGGGCAATGCGGTCCGCAAAGCTGTCCACCTGAATGAGGGCGGCGGTCTTGAATTTCTCCTCCCCGGTGGCCTCGTAGGCCAGCCAGATCTCACCGGGCCAAAAGCCGCAGGTCCACTGGTTATTGGCGCAACCGGGGTAGATATCGTTCACACTGGAATGGTTCTGGCACTGGTAGGTGTACAGAGGCAGATTGGTCTCCACCTGCTTGCAGGCATCGGCCAGTGCCTGCCGTGCTTCGGCATCAGTCATGGCATGATTCTGGTAGGTTTTCATCTTGATTACTCCTTAAATCCAAAGTTTGGGATATCGTGCCAGCGCTGGCGCAAAAAGTGCATCCCCAGCTTGGGGCGGCGGTCCCGGGTGAACAGACCCTTTTTGTTGCCGTCCACCCGCATGGGACCCTGCACGGTGTCGTAGTCTGCAAAGTTCCAGACAAATTCTCCCACAAACCACGGGCGCTTGTCAAACTCTGTATCCAGACGGCGGTAGAATTCCACCTGAAACTCCTCACTGAACATCTCGGCTCCGGCAGTGTGCAGACCTGCCACAGTGTCTGCACCGTACTCGCTCATCATCACGGGCTTGTGCTGCTCTGCCCAGAAATCCAGCTCCTGATTCAACCCGTAGCAGGCGGCGTCCATATCGCCGGAAAGGTTGTACCAGCCGTAGTAGCGGTTGATGCAGACGATATCCATGGTGCGGGTGGTGATATCCCTGGTATAGTCGTTCTGGCAGCAGACGAGGGTGACCGGGCGGTTCTGCGGGTCCAGCTGATGCGCCAGCTCATACAGCGGGTGCCAGTAATCGTAGGCATCCTGCGGGAAGTGCTCCAGATCCGGCTCGTTGCCAAGGCTCCACAGCACCACGCAGGGGTGGTTTTTGTCCCGATGGATCATCTCGGCAAGCACCTGCCGGTGATGTTCCGCAAGGGGGTATTCCTTGTAGGGATTCACCGCAGCCCCGCCGCCGATGCCCACCGCCGGGGTCTCGTCCATGACCAGAATGCCCTCCCGGTCGCACAGGTCGTAGAATTCCTCGGCGTAGGGGTAGTGGCTGGTGCGCACGGCATTGGCGTTTGCCCAGTGGATCAGGTTCACGTCCTTCACGTTCAGTACCGGGTCAAAGCCGCGTCCATGGGCGGTAAAGTCCTCGTGCTTGCAAAAGCCCTTGAAGTAAAGCGGCTTGCCGTTCAAAAGCACCTGTGTGCCCCGCACCTCAATGCTGCGCACGCCAAAGGTCTGGTCGTAGACGTCCGCCCCGCAGGTGATGTGCAGGGTGTACAGGTAGGGCGTGCCGGGCTTCGGCTCCCAAAGATGCACCTCCGGGATGGTGATCGTGTCCGCTGCACCTTCGGCGCTTGCAACGGCGTTGCCGTCCGCATCCAGCACCGTGACATGGACAGGCGCGCTGCCGGTGGTTTTGACCGCGTACTGCACCGTGCCGTCCACGGCGGGCACTACGGTCACATCCTCGATATACTCTTTTGGGGTGGTGTAGAGCACCACCGGGCGGTGGATGCCTGCATAGTTGAAAAAGTCAAAGTTCGGGCGGTTCTGGGGTGCGGCGGTGCGCTTGGCGGCCTCCACACTGGGGATGCCCGCATTGTCTGAGCCAAAGAAGGCCAGTTGTCCGTCCTCGTTGCCCACAGGCAGGGTGCTGTGGTTCACCCGGTTGTCGCAGGCGACGGTCAGCAGCGCCGTTTCGCCGGGGCGCAGCAGGGCGGTAACGTCTGCCTCAAATGGAGTAAAGCCGCCCTTGTGCTGCGCAATAAGCTGGCCGTTCAGCCAGACTTTTGCGGTGTGGGTCACCGAGCCGAACCGCAGCACCACCCGCTGCCCTGCGCAGAAGACGGGCAGGGTGACTTTGCGCTGATACCATGCCCAGCCGTAGTGGCGGCGCAGGGCGGTGGTCTGGTCGTTCTGGTCGTTGTAGCTGGCAGGTACCGCGATGGGCTGGGCGTCCGGCAGGGGCTTTGCGGGGTCGAACTGGGTTTCCGCGCAGCTGCCCAGCGCAAACGCCCATGTGCCGTCAAGGCTCAGCTTCAAGCGCGCTTCATTCTGTTCAGGATATAACATAACGCTTTCCCTCTATTTCTGCAAAAAATGCGGGGCGCGGGTACTGCCCACGCCCCG
>OLOA01003970.1_pt1 | contig 11611 bp, 9 predicted proteins | sample 1672201 | NCBI WGS metagenome assembly OLOA01 (sample SAMEA3136658, study PRJEB25190) | human gut metagenome
GCGGTATGATTGCGGCAGGCGGAAAATCGGGATTTCTTGGAGCGCTTGCTGCAGGCTTCATTGCAGGCTATGTGATTCTGCTTTTGAAAAAGGTATGCGATAGGCTTCCGGAGAGTCTTGAGAAGCTTGCACCTGTGCTTTTTTACCCGGTATTCGGTATACTGATTATGGGTGCCGGCATGAACTTTGTGGTTGAGCCTGTCATGGGTGCAATCAACACGGCACTTAATTCGGGTCTTGCGAGCATGAATGGAACCAGCAGGATTTTACTTGGCTTCATACTAGGAGCAATGATGTCGGTTGACATGGGTGGTCCCTTCAATAAGGCGGCGTATGTGTTCGGAACAGCTTCAATTGTTGCCGGCAACTATGATATAATGGCAGCGGTTATGATAGGCGGTATGGTTCCTCCATGTGCCATCGCATTTGCAACAATTATTTTCAAGGACAAGTTCACAAAGGAGGAGAGACAGTCGGGGCCTGTCAACTTCATTATGGGACTTGCGTTCATTACGGAGGGAGCTATTCCGTATGCAGCCTCCGACCCACTGCATGTACTGCCTGCCTGTATAATAGGTGCGGGAATATCGGGTGCGTTGTCAGAGCTGTTCAATTGTACACTCATGGCTCCGCACGGCGGAATCTTCGTATTCCCTGTTGTAGGCAATGCACTCATGTACATTGTTGCACTCGCAATCGGAACAGCAGTGTCAACGGTATTGCTCGGACTTTTCAAGAAAAAGGCAGCATAACCTAAATATAATTACAGATGATTTAAAAAAATTACATTATAAATTATGATTTTGCCGACGGATAATTGCAGGATATAGCAGCCTGCAATGCCGTGGCAGCACCGGAAGGAGAAAAAAATATGAAGACATTTTCTTACACAATCAAGGACGCACAGGGAATCCACGCAAGACCGGCAGGGGAGCTTGTAAAGGCGGCAAAGGGCTTTTCGAGTGAGATTAAGATAAAAAAGGGCGGCATGAGTGTTGACGCAAAGAAGATTTTCGGCATCATGGGACTTGGAGCAAAACAGGGCGATACAGTAGAGTTTGGCATAAGCGGTGAGGATGAGGATATTGCCTGTGCAGCTATCGCAGCTTTTATGGAGTCTAATCTGTAAAATTATTTACTGCTTATTAGCGGCATATTGCAGGCGGTGTCCGTGATATGCAAAAGGAGAAAACGGAGGGCTGTAGTGTGGAAAATAAGCTTGACAGCATACTTTTCACACCTGCAATTTGTTTCTGAGCGAAAACAAATTGCTTTGATGGCAGATGGGAAACCGCCTGTGCGGATTTCTCATCGCCTTCTCGCAACAAATCGCTCGGAAATGAGGATTAGTATGCAGGTTTATCATGGTAAAAGTGTTTTCGGCGGGATAGCCATAGGAAAAATCAGTGTTTTTTCAAAAAAAGAGCATAAAATTGTCCGGGTTAAGATAAATGATACAGATGTGGAGCTTGCACGTTTTGAGGAGGCGAGGCAGACGGCGCTCACACAGCTTGCAGCCCTTTACGATAAGGCCTGCAAGGAGGTAGGTGAAGCGAATGCGGCTATATTTGAGGTTCACCAGATGATGCTTGAGGATGATGATTTCACGGATTCGGTTAATAACATCATTACAACGCAGCAGGTAAATGCAGAGTATGCTGTCGGTGTCACGGCGGATAATTTTGCCAACATGTTTTCCGCAATGGATGATGAATATATGCGCGGAAGAGCTGCTGATGTAAAGGATATATCAGAGCGTCTTATATCTATCCTTAAAGGCGGAAGGCAGGGGCAGGTTAATGTCGATGAACCGGTGATAATCCTTGCAGATGACCTCGCACCTTCTGAGACAGTCCAGATGGATAAGGGCAAGATTCTTTCATTTGTGACGGTTCACGGCTCGGTGAATTCACATACAGCTATACTTGCGAGAACCATGGGCATTCCGGCACTTGTTGATACAGGACTTACTCTTACGGAGAATCTAGATGGAACGGAAGCCATAGTGGATGGCTTTGACGGAGCTATATATATTGAGCCGGATAGGGAGACCTATGACAGGCTTTCAAAGCGTAAGAGGGAGGAGGATGAGAAGAAGGAGCTGCTTCTCACGCTTAAGGGAAAAGAGGATGTGACACTGGACGGACAGCATGTCATGCTGTATGCTAACATAGGCAGCACGAGTGACCTTGCTATGGTCTTAAAGAACGATGCGAGCGGAATAGGACTGTTTAGAAGTGAATTCATATACCTTGGAAGGGATGATTTTCCGACTGAAAATGAGCAGTTCCAGATTTATAAGTCGGTGGCAGAGACTATGGCGGGTAAGCGCGTCATCATAAGAACTCTTGATATCGGTGCCGATAAGAAGGTTGACTACTTTAATCTCGGTGAGGAGGAAAATCCGGCACTTGGCTACAGAGCGATAAGAATATGCCTTTCACAGCCTGAGATTTTTAAGACACAGCTTCGAGCAATTCTGCGTGCCGGTGTATACGGAAATATTGCAATAATGTACCCTATGATTACCTCTGTAAAGGAAGTGAGACGAATTAAGGATATCATGCGGGAGGTTAAGGCAGAGCTTAAGGAGCAGGGAATAGCCTATGCTGATGTGCTTGAGGGCATTATGATTGAGACACCGGCTGCGGTCATGGTCAGCGACGAGCTGGCAAAGGAGGTTGATTTTTTCAGTATCGGAACAAATGACCTCACGCAGTATACCCTCGCCATCGACAGGCAGAATCCGAAGCTTGACGATTTCTACGACCCGCATCACCCGGCAGTATTAAAGATGATACGGATGACTGTAGAGAATGCACATAAGGCAGGAATATGGGCAGGAATCTGCGGAGAGCTGGGAGCGGACACAACACTTACTGAGGAATTTATAAGGATGGGTGTTGATGAGCTTTCTGTATCTCCGGGAAGTATTCTTCCGCTTCGTAAGATTATCCTTGAGACCGATGTCGAAGCGTATAAGAAGTCAAAACAGACAAAATAATACAAGATTCACTCGACATAAACAGATGAAGGATGTCTCTCATTTGCAAATGAAGATTAAAATAGGCAACAGATTAATTCAGACTGCGTCACCATCAGGTGGCGCTGTCTTTGCAGAGTAGAAGAAGTAACTGCGAGGGTACAACGCAGCTGCAATAAGAGGAAATTATGCTGACAGAGCAACGATATGAAACAATTTTACGAATGTTGGATGAAAGAGGAAGTGTGACGGTCACAGAACTGAAAGACCTGCTGGATGCTTCGGAATCTACAGTGCGCCGTGATATCACAGCTCTTGGCAAAGCCGGCCGTCTGATCAAGGTTTTTGGCGGCGCCGTTGCGATGGAGCATATTATGACAGGCAGTGAACCGACGGTCGCCCAGAAGGTAGAAGTGAATAAGGAAGAAAAGTGTCGGATCGCGTCTTATGCAGCCAGCCTGATCGAACCGGAAGACTTTATTTTCCTGGATGCCGGTACCACAACGGGATACATGATGGATTATCTGGAGGAGAAAAACGCTACATTTGTCACCAATGCGGTGGTGCATGCCCAGAAGCTGGCTGAGATGGGGATGAAAGTGCTGTTGGTAGGCGGAGAGCTGAAGAGTTCCACAGAAGCGATTGTCGGGGGCCAGGCGACGGAGATGATCCGTCGGTATCATTTCACGAAGGGATTTTTCGGTACCAACGGTGTGACGAAGAAAACGGGATTTACCACACCGGAAGCCAGTGAAGCGGTTGTCAAAGAAATCGCTATGGCTCATTGCCGCGACCGATATGTTCTTGCGGATCATGACAAATTCGGCAAAGTCAGTTCCGTAACCTTTGGAGCTTTTCAATCGGCAATTATCTTGACGGACCGCAAAGTTCCGGGACTTGAGGATGTCGGGAATGTGATTGTGGTATAAAGAGAATGAAATATTGCTGGCACGGAGTATCAGCAAAATAAATTATGAAAAATAAAAATCCACTTTTGTAGAAAAGTCTATGAAAGTGGATTTATTTTTCTACAAAAGTAGACGAAATAATAAAAGTGTAAATAGCATGAGGAAAAAAGTCATATATATTCTGAAATTAGGCATGAAATAGCTGGATTTTAGGGATTATATGGCTTTTTTGCGTTAAAAAACCATGTGGCACGGGAATTGCTTTTATATTAGGTATCAAAAATAAAACAGGGGGAATAAAACATGAGATTGGAAGGAAAAACAGCAATTATCACAGGTGCAGCGAATGGTATCGGTGCAGAAATTTCAAGACTTTATGCACAGGAAGGAGCAAAGGTTGTTCTGGCGGATTTGGCGTTAGAGAAAGCACAGGAAGTGGCAGATGCCATTGTGAAGGAATCTGGCTCAGAAGCCATCGCTGTTAAGTGCAATGTGGCATCAAAGGAAGAAGTCCAGAACGTGGTGGATATCTGTGTGGAAAAGTTTGGGAAAGTGGACATTATTGTTAATAATGCGGGAATTACTTTACCGGCCTGCCCAATTGAAGATATCAGTCCGGAACAGTGGAAAAGGGTGCTGGATATTGATTTGATGGGAACAATTTATGGCACTCAGTGTGTGATTCCGATTATGAGAAAGAATGGCGGCGGAAAAATTATCAACATGGCATCCATTGCAGGACAGGTAGGCGGTGTATTTACAGAAGCGACTTATCCGGTATCAAAGGCTGGGGTGATCTGCCTTGCGAAAGCCGTTGCCAAACAGGTGGGAAAAGATAATATTACTTGCAATTGTATAGCACCGGGGACGGTTTTGACAGCGATGACCGAGACACTGGGGTCGGCAGACGCTTCATTGAATGTACCGCTGCACAGACTTGGAAATGTCAGAGATATTGCCAATGCAGCATTATTCCTGGCATCCAATGAAAGTGATTTTATCACAGGCGCCACTATTGATGTCAACGGCGGCATGGGAATGAGATAGCCGGTGACAGAAAAATCAATTTGTCATATGAAAAATGTTAAATCTGAGACAGCGTTGAAATTCGGTGTCGGGATTTACAGAAATAATTCAGAAAAGAAAGTCTATGAATGCGGAGGAAAGAAAAATGATGGATATGCATGAAAAAAGAGAAAAATTACAGGAATATTTAAGAGAGCCGGGTTGTACACCGATTATGTGTGCATATGATGTATTAAGTGCAAAATTAATTGAGAATGCAGGATTCCCGATTGTTTATACAGGCAGTTTTATCACAGGTGCTTCACAGTTTGGCATGGCAGATGTAGGACTTGTTCAGCTGAAAGATTTACTGCCGCTGGCAAGAGAAATTGCCAAAGAAGTTGATCTTCCGATTATTGCGGATGTAGATAACGGCTGGTATCATGCAGGCAATATCTGGCGTATGATTCATGAATTTGAATATGCAGGTATTTCCGGTATTCAGGTGGAAGATGGTATTATCGGCAAACATGTAGGCGGCGAACCGATTGATATGTCAAAAGAAGTGATGTGTGACCACATTCGTGCTATGGTAGATGCCAGAACAGACAAGAATTTTATGATTATTGCCAGAACAGATGCCCTCTGGCTGAAAAATGATTGGGAAGAAACAATTGACAGATGCAACGCTTATCTTGAAGCTGGTGCAGATGCGTGCTTTATCACATTTGCAGGCTCCATCAAAGAATTGAAGGAATATAGAGACCGCATTAACGGGCCTGTTGTCACAACAGCCATTCATTTTGAGGATTCTATTGCGGAGGAAACAGAAGCCGGAGCTAATATGTCCTGTTATTGGCCGACAGCATTATATGCTGCGTTCTCGGCGGTTAGAGCAACCTTGGAAAAATTCAAAGAAACACAGGATATCACAAAAATTGATTATGATTTCGAAGAACATGAAATCATGGACATTCTTCCATATGATAAATACTACAGAAATATGGAAAAATTCCACGGCGCGGATCAGTATAAATAATTCGTACAAATGATAATGGGGGGAAATCATGTTACAGGTTTTATTTGTTTTTTTGACACTGGCACTGGTTATTTTTCTTGTATTTAAAAAATGGAATATCATTCTTGTATCCATCGTGGCAGCGGCAGTTCTGGCAATTTTGGATGGACAAAATATTCTCACAGCTTTAACGGATACATTTATGTCAGGTGCATCCACCTATGTCAAAAACTTCTTCCTGCTTTTCTGTGTAAGTGCCTTATTTGGTAAAGTAATGGAGGAAACAGGCGCAGCGGCAGCTATCGCAAAGTGGCTGACAAAGCTTTTGGGTGAGAAATTTGCGATTCTGGGTGTATTTTTTGCAGGTATGTTATTAACTTATGGCGGTATTTCAGCACTGGTTATCGCGTTTACCATGTATCCGATTGCACTGGCGGTATTTAAGAGCGCAAATCTTCCGAGAAGACTCATTCCGGGCGTTATTGCCGCAGGCTGTTTTACATTTGCGGCGACTGCATTTCCGGGTACTCCTCAGACAATTAATCTGATTCCGCCTCAGTATATCGGCACAACGGTGAATGCAGCGCCGGTTTTAGGTATTGTTTGTGGTTTGATCGGTACATTTTTACTGGTTATTTATGTTTATCATGAAGGCTCCGCTGCCAGAAAAAAAGGCGAAGGCTTTGAGGCTGATGAAAAAACAATAAAGATTCTTGCAGAAGCAGAAAAATTAGGGGACGGTGTGAATCCGATTCTTGCGCTGGTTCCGATTATTGTTATTATTGTTCTTCTGGTAGCAGCAAAAATGAATGCACATATCGCATTGTTGATTGGCAGTATTTTATGTGCAGTGCTGTTCCACAAAAATCTGAAATTATCAGGCATTCAGGAATTACTTGTGGCTGCTATCGGCAGCGGCACCAATGCAGTTATTACAACCGGCTGTATCGTTGGTTACGGTACAGTGGTATCTGCCAGTGCAGGCTACGCTATTCTCAGTGATGCGCTGATTCATATGGGCGGTAACCCGTTAGTGTCCTTTGGTATTGCCACAACTGTTTTGGCCGGTGCAGCCGGTTCAGGTACAGGTGGTCTTGCTATCGCTATGTCTAACATTGCACCGGAATATATCGCCATGGGAGTTAATCCTGAGGTATTGCATAGAATCGGTACAATGGCCGCAACAGGTTTGGATTCCCTTCCTCACAGTGGTGCAGTTGTTGTGTTGCTGACATTATGCGGTATGACCCATAAAGACTCTTATAAACAGATTTTTGTTACGACTGTTGTGATTACATTGATTGTGGCTTTTATCGGTATTGCCATTGGAAGTGTTATGTATCCGATAGGATAGCAGATAAGAATAACCATATATTAAAATCCAGGATATGAATCATAGTTTTTATAAACCATAGAAAGAAGGTATGGTATGGGAAAATATGCAGATATAACAAAAATGACAGTGGATGAGAGGCTGCAACAAATTGCAGATATGACGCAAATGTCAGAATCCGATATCGAGATTTTAAAAAAGAAAAATGCTCTTAGTCTTGAAACGGCTGACAGTATGATTGACCACGTTATTGGTACTTATGCTTTGCCAATCGGTGTAGCCAGAGGTTTTGTGATTAATGGCAAAGAGTATGTTGTTCCGATGGTGTGTGAGGAACCATGGGTTGTCAGCTGTGCGGAAAAAGGTGCGCTGCTGGCGGCAGAATGTGGCGGTTTCAAAGCCACCCATACGGGTTCGGTGATGATTTCGCAGATTCAGCTGACAGGTATTAAAAATATTGAAACCTGTTCTATGATGATCCTTGAGCATAAAGCAGAAGTCTTGGCTAAAGCCAATGAAGCAGACCCGGTTCTTGTATCCATGGGCGGCGGTGCTTTTGAGGTGGAGACAAGACCTTTGCAGACAGAGGAAGGACCGATGGTGATTGTTCATCTTTTGGTAGATACAAAAGATGCCATGGGCGCCAATGCAGTGAATACAATGGCAGAGAAGGTGGCTCCTCTACTGGCTGAAATTACAGGCGGCAGACCGTATCTGCGAATTCTGTCCAATCTGGCAGTACATCGTCTGGCAAGAGTCCGTGTGCATGTAACAAAGGAAGTGCTGGGCGGAGAAGCTGTTGTGGATGGTGTTTTGCAGGCTTATGCATTTGCAAACAATGATCCATACAGAGCTTGCACCAATAATAAAGGTATCATGAATGGTTCTAGCCCGGTGGCATGTGCAACAGGAAATGATATTCGTGCACTGGAAGCAGGGGCTCATGCATATGCAGGTATCAGCGGCCATTATCGGCCGATTGTTCACTGGGAAAAGGATAATAACGGCGATTTGAATGGTATGATTGAATTGCCGACGGCTGTAGGTATTGTAGGCGGCACAACTAAAACCCATCCACTGGCTGGGGTAATGCTGAGAATGATGCATGTGGAAAGTGCAGAAGAATTATCGATTGTCATCGCAGCTACAGGACTTGCAGAAAATCTCTGGACACTTCGAACACTGGCAACCGGCGGTCTTCAGGCTGAATTTGTGCCATCATTGGAAAGAAGACAGGAAACAGAAGAATAGAGTAGTTTCGAAACAATCATTAGAAATGGAAAAACGTCCGTTAGGGCGTTTTTCTGTTATATTTTTGGTATTTTTTAGCTATGGGAAAAAGAGAGATGAAAAGAATTATCCCGAATGAGTAATGAACTTTTGAGATATTTGTTGTAAAATAGAAAGGTAATATAATTTTGATGCATGGGGAGGCATGTCAAGGGTACACTTTGTTTTTATGAGGTAAAAAGGGGGAGCAACAAGCATGCAGGATGAAATTGAATTATTACATATGATTCTAAAAAACTGCTTTGGAAATATTTTTGTTATAGATAAGGATGCCAATATTGTCTATGTGAATGATAATGCGGCCAATGCCCTTGGATTGCCGGCGGAAGAACTGATGAGGATGAGTGCCTATGAGTTGTTGGACAGAAAACTGGCAAGCAGTGTGGCTGCTTTAAAAGTGCTTGAAACGAAACAGGAGCATATCCAAGCAGTTACTTTTGCAAATGGCAATACCATGGCGGTGAATGCCCGGCCGGTTTTTGATGAGAATGGTGATATCAAAAACGTTGTTGTTTTCAGCCAGGAGCAGAAGGTCATCGAGCATTTTATGCAAAGTATTCAGCATGAAAATCAGGTCATCAGTCAGACATTATCCCATGTGCTGCAGGATTCAGAAAATAATGAGCTGATTGCTGTCAGCGATACGATTAAGCACTGCCTGATGATGGCAAAAATAGCCGCATATCGGGAGAGTACCATTATGCTTTATGGGGAATCTGGGGCCGGCAAAGAGGTGATTGCCAGATATGTACATCAAAATAGCCAGAGAAATAAGAAAATATTTTTGCCGGTTAACTGTGCGGCTATTCCACATGAATTAATGGAGTCGGAATTTTTTGGTTATGAAAAAGGGGCTTTTACAGATGCCCGCAAAGCAAAGGCGGGACGTATGGAGGTGGCATCAGGAGGAACGCTTTTTTTGGATGAAATAGGGAATTTGTCATTACCTATGCAGGCCAAATTACTAACAGCCATAGAAAAACGGCAGATTTCACGTTTGGGAGCAACGGATATAATTCCTATTGATGTTCGGTTGATAAGCGCAACAAATGTAAATATCCGAGAATTGGTGGAGGAGGGTAATTTCCGTCAAGACCTGTTGTATCGTATCAATACGATTGAGATTACTATTCCTCCATTGCGGGAAAGGGGAGAGGATGTTCTCTTACTGGCTGATTATTTCTTACAAAGGTATACTCATAAATATAAGAAAGAGATAAACGGACTGAGCCGCGAAGCCAAGCAGAAACTCATGCGTTACCATTGGCCGGGTAATGTCCGCGAATTGCAGCATGCCATAGAACGGGCAATTATTCTTTCGGACTCGCCATTGTTAAAGCCTGCAAATTTCATGTTGCAGCCACAACCCGAGAAGAGGGTGAATACGGATGAGATACTGAACTTGGAACAATTAGAACGCAATGCCATAGAACGTGCTATGAAACGCAGCGAAGGGAACTTGAGTCGTGCAGCGGAATATTTGGGGATTACCCGTTACGCTCTTTATCGGAAACTTGAAAAATTAGGGTTATGAGTCGTTTACAAACTTTACGGATGATAGCTTGTATGTTATTAATGGGGGTAGTAGCTATAGCTGCATATCTCTTTTATCAACATTCGCTCTATTTTTGCTTGTTTTTTTCGCTGATGATTATGGCAGGTATTATCATTTATATCTGTCAGTGGCAGTATAAAACGACCCGTATGATATCGCGAATGATAGAAGGTATTCGTTATGCAGATTTCTCTTTGAGTTTTTCTACCCAGCACAAAACTCGTACAGAACAACGATTGGCACAAGAAATAAATAATGTTGTTGCTGAATTCCGTACTCGGTTGTCCGAGAATGAAGAGCGATATCAATATTATGAAACATTATTGAATACTGTTGACAGCAGTTTGCTGGTAGTAGATAGTCAGTGCAATATACATTGGATGAACCGGGCAGCCATGCAGGATTTGTGCGGTTATCGTATTCATTCTGTCAGGGAATTGGCTCTGTTAAATTCTGATTTTCCTACTATTATCCTGTCATTACAGCCTGGAGAAATTAAAACAGTACGAATACATAAAGGAGATATTATACAAGAATTGGCTGTTACGGTATCCGAATATTCCGCTCAACATGGTACGGAACTCCGGTTGGTTAATTTAAAGAATATCCATGCTGTATTGGAGGAAAATGAGATGGAAGCATGGCAGAAGCTGATTCGTGTACTCACTCATGAAATAATGAACTCCATTGCGCCCATTATTTCATTAAGTGAAACATTAAGTGAGCGTGCTGTACAAAATGGTATGAATGAGAGAGATTACAATATCATGTTGCAAGGGATGCAGACTATTCATAGAAGAAGTAAAGGGTTGCTGAATTTTGTGGAAAACTATCGTAAACTTTCTCGTCTGTCTGTTCCGATACTGGCTCCAGTAAATATAGGTGATTTACTGAGTGATATGAAAAAACTGTTTCCTAATAAAAACATACAATATATATATAAAGTAGAAAACCCAGAAACGACACTGATGCTGGATCGTTCACAGATAGAACAAGTATTAATCAATTTACTAAAGAATGCAGGTGAGGCTTGTGTAGAGCAAATCTATCCCGAAGTTATCATTAGCACACATTGTGATTTAGAAAAACATCTATTTTTCCTTTCTGTCTGTGATAATGGTAGTGGCATTCTTCCAGAAGTATTGGATAAAATCTTTGTTCCTTTTTTTACAACGAAGCCAACAGGTAGTGGTATAGGACTCAGTTTATGCAAACAAATTATGAATTTACATGGTGGAAGTATCTCGGCGAGTAGTGAAATCGGAAAGGGGAGTTGTTTTACACTGAAATTTCTTTGCTGCGGATAAAAAAAAGTTTTAAGATTAATGTTTTGATTTATAATTTGATAAGTAATAATGCGAAAAAAAGTAGAAAAAAATCGCTTTAAATATTTGCATATATAAAAAAAAGCCGTACCTTTGCATCGCTTTTGAGAGATAAAGCGATTGAAAAAATAAAAAAAAGATTCGGGGTGTAGCGCAGTCCGGTTAGCGCACCTGCTTTGGGAGCAGGGGGTCGT
>OLOA01003971.1_pt1 | contig 11610 bp, 21 predicted proteins | sample 1672201 | NCBI WGS metagenome assembly OLOA01 (sample SAMEA3136658, study PRJEB25190) | human gut metagenome
CGCCTTGCAGCCGTCCCCGTTGGTGGGGCAATCGTCCCGCGTGCAGTTCCTGCAAAAGGGGCTCTCTGAGTCGATGTACTGGCCAGGGCGTTCCTTTCCCCCGTCTACTTCGTTTTTCATACTCCACCGCCTTCCGGTAGCATTTCAAAGTCCATCTTCTCGGTCAGCTCGGCGATAAAGCTCTTTACCGCTCCGGGGAGCTTCTGGTAATCGTCCTCCCGCTTCTGGCACACTTGGAACGATCTCTGGAAATTCGATGCAACCACGGACTGCACCGTTTCTGCGTCCATCAGCGCCCATTCCTTGAGCTGGGCGGGGCTTCCCACCGTCCGCTGTACCGCCGGTGGAAGCTTCCGGAACTCGTCATCCGCGCCGTACACGCTGTTTCTCAGTGCACCTGCAACCAACCCCCACGCCTCCATCTGGGTCATCTGCTGAGGCGACTGCATCCGATGGAGCATATCTTTCAGCTTCCCGATGGTGGGCATAAAGCCGCCGGTATCCGTCGCTATGTACGCTTTTGCAGCTGCGGCAACGGCCTCAAATGGCTCTTCGGAAAACATATCCGCCCAAAGATTGACTTTCACGTTTGCCGCTTCTTTGGACATTCCCCGGAAAGAATCGGGATAATTTGCCTGTAAAAGCGTGAGAATCTGGTACGCTTCCTGTTTATCCATTCCCAAATTCCTCCCTGTACATCTCCGCCAGACGGTCAACGCCGCTGGTGTAGCCGCCCGGCTTCTGGTTTGCCGCAGGTCTAGCCGAATTCTGCTCCCTGGAGAGCCAGGAGTTGACAAAGCGCATGATCCCGGCTTTTGTTTTCCTGTTTTTGGGATTTGCCAGAAGCCAGCCACGCATACTCCGCAACTGCTGGGCTACATCCACGGCGGGATACAGACCGGACAACTCGGCAACCGTCTCCACGGAAATCTCAAAATCCGTTCCGTCAACCAGCGGAAGCACTGCCGCAGGCGGGGGGCTGCTCGGCAGCTCACCGCAAACCACCGAAGGTGGTATATAATTATCCTTTGCCTTTTCCTTTGTCTTTTCCTTTTCCTTTGTCTTGGTATCGTTCGTACACGGTTGTTCGCCATCGTATACGTCCGTATTCCATCGTTTGCGGATGTTATCGGAGTTTTTCTTACACCGGCTGTCGTATGTTGCCTTATCTCGGTCTATCTGTGCTTTCAAAGTTGGAAATACGAATCTTTCATTACCACGGAGTTGCGGTGCTTCGCCCGTCTTGCTGTAGATTAGGCAAGCCGTGAAAAGCCTCCCCCTCTCCGTGTCATTCAGTTCCTCCATACTGTCCAGATAACTGTGATAAGCGCAGAAATATTCAATCGCCATTTCCTCGCCTCCCATGTTCTATCTTGTGGCATGGAACGCAAAGAGTTATTCCGTTCGGCACAGAATACCGAAGATCAAAATAAATTGAATACGGCTTGATGTGGTGGGCATTTAATTTAACGCCTCTCGCCCCACAATGCTGGCAAGTGTAATCGTCTCGTTCAAAGACGTTTCTTCGCCACATTTTGTACTCCACACATCTGCGTCCTTCTGCCGATTGCCTTCGTTCCGTGTCAAGTAGTGGCTTTACGCTTTGGAATGCGCACATTGCGGCACTTACTGTTGTTTCGGCATCCGGCTCAATGCCGGTAAGGGCGTATTTGCAAATAGCGTCATAAGCTTCTGCCCTTGCGGCCTTGTTTTTTATCTTGAAAACCGCTTCAAAAAAAGAGCGGTAAAAAGTGAATTGGTTTCTTACTTCATCTTCCATATCTAAGCCTCTTTAATGATGGAGTACCGCGCGAAGCACGTCCGCTCCCCGTATCGGTTCTTCCCGGTGACGGTTTCGCTCTTGATAGGTACGCCCTGGGCTTTCAAATCCCAAATTCTAGCACCCAGACGGTAACAGCCGTACTCGGTAACAGCCTCGGCCTGAGTGATACTTCCATAGTCCTGCAAATGCCGCAGGATACGCTCACACTGTGTCACGGCCTTACCTCCCGTATTTCAACCTGTATGTAATCCTCGTCGTGGAAATTGTGGGAAACGCTTTTCAGCCAGCGCCGGTTATCGTCCTCGATGACACGGCCTTTCATGGCATCCACGATCATCTTTCCCATGATTGCATGGTTGTCGATGTCCAGCCGGTCGTTCCAGTAGAACGTCACGGCTACGGGCAGCTTAAAGGGTGTTCTGCGAATGCCCTGGGCGTTCATGGCCGCCAATGTAAGCCAGTGCCATAACTCGGCGTCTTTCTTCCGCAATGCCCAGTGCTTCCCGGCGTAGTACGCATTCATGCCGTACTCCTTCGCCCACTTCTTCTTTTCCGCGCCGGTCTTCGGGTAGGCGATTCTGAAAACTTCTTTTGCCACGATTCTCCTCCTTTTGGAGTTGGCGGTTTCACCTCCCACCGCCAAGGGAAAATGCAAACTATACTGTCAATCTTTTTGAGGAAAGATTGATTTTTCCGGCCTAGAACGGCAATTGCGCGTCTTTGTCTTCCAGCGGCGTAAAATCGCCGGTGTTGCCGGAATAGGGGGTGGAGAAATCGCCGTATGAGGACGCAGGCTCACCTCTGAGGGGCTTGTCGCTGGGCAAGGTATATTTGCCATCCTCCACGCTATCCACGCTGATAGCCCGGAAGGGGCGCACTGCCCAGCCGGATTTCCCGTTGTATTCCCACTGCTCGTTCCGGAACAGAATGCCGATTTCCTTCTTTGCAAGGGACTTTTCGTCCCAATCCCAGGTATATCCCCGGTTGGACTCTTCAACGGAGGTAACGAAACCCTTAAGGATGGATTTCGTCCATTCGTCCTTATCGCTGCCGTCGTTTTTGGGCAGCCACAGGCGGAGTACGCCCTTCCACTTCTTGTCCTCCCGCTGATTCCGCTTGAAATCCTCGTCGTAGTACCCGGCAAACTCACCGGCGGAGATATCAAACAGCACGCACAGTTGGTCGCCGTAGTCGTTGCGCTGCACCGCCGCCCGCTTGATCGTGCAGACGTAAGCCCCGAGGGACAGCTTCTGACGGTCGCTGAATGCCTGTACGTTGTTCCAGTTGTTCGGTTTGTTAATCATTTTTTTCAGTTCCCTTCTTGTTTAATTCGTAATATTCCCGAATGGCGGTATCCACGGCTTTCAGATCGTTATCGATCTCAGCCGGGAACATGTCCATAGGAGATTTGCATGTGGTTGTGCCGTCGCTCTGGGTCACGAAAACGTGTTTTTTCCCGTCCGTATAGCAGAGCAGGACAATGGAGAAAAGCCCCTCCACGGTCAGCTGGTTGTCCAGCATCTTGCCAAGCGTCTTAGCTCGGGTCTTTCCGGTGTTGCTGTCCTGGTCTGTATGGTGCAGGAAATAGACAATCACGTCCGGCGGGGTCTGGGTGATGACGAACTGCACCAGATTGTAGAAGTGCAGCGCCATGTCGGTATACTTGCCGTAGCCGGTTTCTTTGGCTTTGGAAAAAGCCTCGAAGCACATGAGGTACTGGCTATCGTCAATCACGAACGCCTTTTTAGCGCTATTCTTGATTGCACCCATAATCTTGCCGTAATCGGCGGTATTTGCCACAGGAAGCTTTTTCCGGAAGGGGAGCGGCTTTCCTGCCACGTTGATAACGCTGACGTCGTTAGGCTCAAAGTTCCGCAAGCTGGCAGATTTGCCGCTGCCGGATTCCCCTAAAATCAAAACTGGAATGCCAATAAGTCAGCCCCCCTTATCTGATTCTCAGGCTCTCGCCACGATCTCCAAGAGTTGCAAACGGGAGTTCATTCCCTTGTGCCAGATACTCCCGGATTTTGGCAAGATCAGGCGTTCCGGGCTTGAGCCATGCCGCCGGAACCTCGTCCAGCAGCTCCACAGGCTGAGCGCCGCCGTTTTTCTGAATATTGAAAGAGAATAGCGCCGTCTTGAATTTCGTCCGGCCTGTGGCCTTCATGGTATCAAAAAGGCGCTGCTTCAACGCCTTTTGACGATTGTTGATAGAGGTTTTCCGCTCCTGTAAACGCTTGATTTCAGTATCGATCTGGGCGGTATCCCCATCCATGCTCTTGATGATCTTTGCGTAGCTATCGGCCTTGGTATCCATATCGGCCTCGATCATCTCGATGGTATCGAATACGGCCTCTTCCGGGATTTCCGGGTCGAGGAGCATTTCAAATACGTTCTGCCATTCCTTGCTCATTTCGTACAAAGTTATCATGTTGACTTTCCTTCCTCAATTTGATATATTGTAGATGCGACTATGTTTGTTATCTCTGTGTCTTGCCGTCCCCGGTGCTGTAACATCGGGGGCGGCTTTTTATCGCCATCTGATGCACCGTCCGATACCGGCACCCATCAGGATAGCGCACACCCACATTGCGGGAACTGCCGCCTTGTCTGCCAGCAAATCGGCCTGCTGCCACCAGAAAAGCACCAGATTCAGCCCCGCATAGGGGAGAACACGGAAAACGCATTCCTTGATATTGAACGGCTTCCGGTTCTCCGGCGCCGGCTCCCACCGGGCATCCATGGGTTTATTCCTGCTTGCCATATCATCACCCCCTGACCGCATGATTTCGGTGGACTACGTCGAAAAGCTCCACGTTTTCATCGTCAAACGCCTTGCGTTCCTCCGTTTCCATGCCCAAGGATTCCCGCAACTTGACGTTTTCCTCCCGCAAGCGGCGGAATATCTCCGCCATGGTGCGAAGTTGGGTCGTTTCGTTGGGTGTCATTTGGCGTTCTCCTTGTAAGGCTTCAAATCCCGGGCATCCACATACTGAAATCGATCCCCGAGACGATAGAGATTATCCATGGGGCCTATTGCTTCCAGCGTAACAATATCCCCTATTGCAAAGCTATGACGCGGGATATAGCGTTTCTGTACAACCACAAACTTGTCTCCAACCTTGGGCTTGCCCTGTTCACGCTTGCTCTCCTTTGGCTTGTCCTCCTTGCGCTTCTTCTCAAAAAGCCGCTCAACGGCGACCCTTGCGCCCTCCGCTCTGCTGTAGGTATCCTTCGGATTGCACCGGGCTTCTGCGGTCTTTACGTCCCGCCCGCCACGTTTCAGCGTGGCCGTGGTAATCATCCCGTCAAAGCGGAGTTCCACGGTGTATTCCCGATCAGACTCTGCAAGGCCGGAAATCATATCTTCGTACCAGCACCAATGCCCAAGAAAATCGTTGCGATCCTCCTCCATGTAATAGTAAACTCCGCTATTGTTGATTCCGGATTTTATGATCGTCATGGTCTTTCCCAGATACTTGTCCATATAAGGGCTCCAGTTCTTCTGCGGCCTCTTGCTCACGATCCACACCTTATCCCCAACTTTGTACGCCATAAATAACTCCTTTCAATTTCGGCATTCTGCCGTAGATTTCAAATCACTGCCATTCCCTCGCAAACGCCCGGAGCTCCTTCTCGGAGTACCCCAGGGTTTTCAGAATCACCGCCGGGTTTGGGTGGAGGGTGGTCACCAGCTTTCGAAGGACGCTTACCCGCATTTCGGTTTTTCCTTTTTGGTAGTTCAGCAGATTTTGGTACCCCTCGCCGATTTTTTTACCAAGCGCCGACGCATTATCGCTCTGAATCCCCGCTAGGGGACAGCAGCGGTCGATTTCCCTCCAAAAATCCTCCACTGCGTAGCGCTCGGCATACTGCCGGATTCTAGGCATTTTATGTCACCTCCTGTCATACCATCAAGAGCCGGAAGGTCTCTCTGCCCTTGGGGGTGACCATCGTCTGCGTGCCGCTCCACTGGGTCTTCTCGTTGAACGTCTCCTTGACTTCAAACAGGCCGCCGTTTTTGCCCTCGAATGGTAGCAACTTGCCCTTCTTGTCCCGGTACAGGTATTTCTTATCAATCAGGAACTGAACAAACTTCTTCGGCGGTACGCCCAACTCTTTGGCAGTCTCCCGGAAATTGGTCAGCAGGTTGCGATCGACCAATTCGTCAAAATAGTCCGCTTTTGGCTGCATTATCTGGTTTTCGACGGTCAGCCGGGAATTTACGGCTTCCAGAGCCTTGCGCTTGTCCGTTTCATCCTTAAGCGCGGTTACAACCTTAAGCAGGTAGTCCGGGCTGAGAATCGCCGCTTCCAGCGTCTCCGGGGTCATGTATGCGCCATGTTTGCGGATGGAGGGGAGGACTTCGGAGGTGACCCATTTACGGAAGGGCTTCGCCCCCGGTTTGTCTGAGCGCAGGATCACGTTATACAGGCCGGATTCGTTGATGACCGTCATGCCCTGCGCACCTCCAAGGGTGTCAATCTGACTGACGCCCTTTTCATCGGCGTCTAAATGGTCAGCGGCCATCCGGTGGTTACCGATGCCCAGAGCGTCGCATACGTCTTTCAGCACGAACCACGGTTCGCCGTCCTTCTGTACTGTGCGGACTTCTCCGCCGTTGTAATTGAAAATCTGTAATTCGTTCATTGCGCTCCCCTTTCCTTTACTTCTTGCCTTTCGGCTTTGTTCGGGGGGGCAATGCCATCCACTAACCCCCGAACGCTGTACCCCAGCGAATAGCAAGCAAGCGCGATTCCAATTATTGAAAGAATCGTGGAAGTGCTCATGTTATTTCTCCCTTCTTCTGAGATTGCTTCTCTCGCCCCCGCTTGATGATTGCTTCCAAAGCGGTCTCCATCCGCTTCTGGATATTGGGTGGCTTCCGCTTCCCATTCAGAATCATGGAAATGTACGCTTTGTTCACGCCCATTTCGTTTGCCAGCTGCTCATAGGTGATCCGCTCATTGTGCATCCGCCCGATGAGCCGCCCCGTCCATTTTTCGGGCATCGTATTCCTCCTTTTAGTTAAAAATGTTGACTGCGGTGAGAAACCGTGCTACAATTTCATGCGTTCCCTGTGTAACAACAGAAAGGGGTGATTTGATGCGGAGCCATTGGCGAAGCAATCTTTTTGCTCTGGCGTTCCGAACTAAGGCAACTGCATGATGCGCATGGAGCACAGCAACCAGATATGCTGTAAGTGATTGGCACGGCTAAGAACCGTAAGACAATTTACGGATTCGGCATTTCTCCCGGCCTAATGCAACTGCCCGGGAGCCGCCGATAAAGTAATTTCGGCGCGTGTCGGGTTGCCGCCGTGTTTCGGTAAAAAATCTGGAGGGAAAGCGTCTGCGATTGTCCGCAGGCGTTTTTTCTTTCCCGCCGCAGTCATTTTATGGTTGCAAAAGTTAACAAGGTATGCTACTATGTACTTGCGAGGAACAGAATAGCTTTGACGCAGGACTTTTCGTCTTGGGTCTGAGGTTTTGTTGCGTTTGTTAACTTTGCTGCTATTGTAACACTTGTACCTCGCATTGTCAAGCGCAAATGTTGCGTTTGTTAACTTTCGGACTATTGCACAATTTGGAGGTATTATTTTTGTTCTATTTTCGCTATGTTGATTTATGCAACAAAATTAATAAGTCCCCGTCTGCGGTCGCCGAGGAGCTAGGTTTTAAGCGGTCTTCCGTCACAAGATGGGCTAATAATTCGGTTCCGAGGCAAGCGACCTTACAAAAAATCGCCGATTATTTCGGCGTCACCGTTGAGTATCTCAAGGGCGAGGAAACAAAAAAAGACCCCGCCACGAATGGCGAGGTCAGCCCCGAAAAACGGGAACTTCTGGATTTAATTGATAGCCTGTCCGACGATCAGTGCGGTAAGCTTTCCAACATTATCAAGGAGGCTATAAATTTATTGTGAGATTAACGAAAGATTCCAAATATGTGCTGGATATCCTGATTGCCAATCCCCCGCTCGGGAACTCCAACACATATAACGTAATAGCTTGGATGGGCGTTATTGATGAAAAGAAAATTCACAGCTATTCAGATTATACCGGCATTCTGGCATACCTTGCCGAATGTAAATGTATCGAATGGGTGAACGACGCCCACAGCGATTTCCGCTTGACGGAGAAGGGGCGAAATTATAAGGAACTTCGGCACAAGGAATGGCGGTCAGCCATTTTCCACGAGGCAATCGGTTTTTTCCTCGGCGCCTGTTCCGCATTGTTTGTGAAGTTTCTTACAGATTTGATTTGGTGAAAAGTGGACACAGGCACGCTCCAACCTGCATCCAACCAAAACAAATGGCAAGTCGCTTTGCGGCATTACACAGTGTTCGCACAGAATGCAGTTGGCATTAAGGCAGGAGTCTTTGACTTCGCTTTGCAGATTCTGGCATTTTTGGAGCAGTTCTTTTAGTTTTCGATTCTCTTTTCTGAGCGCTCGCTTTGTAACAAACATTTTACCCTCCTTAGCACATATGCAGCCTGTTCATCAGTTAGGGAAAGAATATTCTCCGCCAACTGTTCACGAATGTTCGGCAATGTTCTCCTTTCTTCCATTATATCACGGTTTACTCTGTTTCGCAATGCATTTTTCGTCACTGGCCGTTCCTCCTTTTATATTTAGAACAATTGTTTGCATAACATACAGTAGCACACTAAATGTCCAATAAATCGGACTAATTAAAAAATTGCACAAAAAATCTTTCTATTCATTGAAAATATGTATCGCCCGTGGTATTATTTTACTGTAGAATTTTATGGAAAGAGGTATCTACCATGAAAAAATTGATTGCTTTTCTGATTTGCATATCCCTGTTTCTAACGGGGTGCGGTGCGCCCACGGCTGAGACGCAGCCAGAGACCACGGAGGCCACGCCTACAACGGTAGCCACGGAAGCACCTACCGAAGCAGCAACGGAAGCGCCCACGGAAGCGGTCGCCGCCGAAGAGGGAACCATTGCGGAAACCGTGGTGTATGACGATGGCACTTTCAAACTCACGGCGAAAGAAATTGACTATTCCGATGACTACAGCATCAAAATAAAAGTCCTTGCGGAAAATAACTCTGATAAAAACGTTTCTTTCACTGGAACTCAATTCTCAGTAAATGGAATCACAATGTATTGTGGATTACATGAAAATGTGGCTCCCGGCAAGAAATCAAACGGTTCCATTGATATTACCCGTGAAAATTTGGAAAAGTACGGAATTAAAAGTATCGCAACTGTAAAGGCGCAAGATGCCTATATATACAACAAAGATGATAAGAAGACAATTACAAGATTCCAGTTTTCCCTTGAAACTTCCATTTCTGACGGATATGTGCAGGAAATTGATAAGTCCGGCCAAACCATATATGATAAAGATGGCATAATTATAAAGTACCGTGGAATTGAAACGGACTGGACGGATAACGAAATTCTTTCATTCTATGTAGAAAATAGAACAGATTCCGATATCAATATTTTTTCCGATGACGTTTCTGTAAACGGATTCATGATTTATGGTAGCATGGTTGCGCACGCATACGCCGGGTGCGTAACGTATGACGGGCTTAGTTTCCTATCATCTGATTTAGAGGAAAACGATATCGATTCTATAGAGGAAGTTTCTTTTTCTTTGCACGCATCCGATAGCGAAACGAAGAAGCGGCTGTGGACTACAGATGAAATTACAGTCGGGCGGGTGCCGCAGCAAGACTCCACTCCCAATACCGAAGCCGCAACGCCGGCCACTGAGGCGCAAAACGAAGATACAATAAAAATCGGTAATTTGGTATTCCCCGTTGATAAAGATAGCACCATCAAAGAAGCGGGCGAATGGCTTACAGATATAACATTGCCAGATGGAAACACTTATATTGGTATTTACGTGAGGCAATTCTCTGGGGATGAATCCGATATCATGCGGACATTTAAGCCAAAAACCCAGCATTCGGCGTGTGTAGAGGCTTTAGTTGGGAACAACGCCGCAGCAACCGACCATACAACCTGCAAAATCCTCGGCGCCACGATCAATATTGATCTTGTCGCGTCGTCCGGCGGCCTTACGGGGATAATTGGAACATTTGATGATGGAGAATATATTTACACAATCATATATGCCTTTTCCGGTACGGGTTCTGCATCTTCGCACGGCGAGCAATTTGCAGAGTTTGCCAATGGCATCACCACGGAAAAAGAATCTCTGGAAATTACGTCCGTCAAGTGATGATTGCCCCGCCACCCGTGCCACAAGGTGGCGGGGCTTGCCGCCGGTAACGCCGTGTGTCCCTTGCCGGTTGCACTTTCACAATAGTTTTTTCTATTGCAAAAGTAAATACACAAATCGTAGAAATGAGTTGCGTACCGTAGATTTGCGAATCAAATTGAAGGGAGATCGTTAATTTTGTATGTGGAGGAACAAATTTCGACGTTGCAACAGCTAGAGCCGGAATGCGAGAAGCTTGTCGCGCGAATCAAGGCCGCGAAGCACCAGCAGTGCAAGACTATCCAGCAGCTTGCCGATGAAACAGGGATACCGAAAGCCACATTAAGCAGATTTTTTGCCGGCACGCTGATGCACCCCGGATTTACGGATGTGTGCGCATTGTGCGTTGCCCTTGACATGCCGGTGGACGAGCTTATGGGCATTACCGCACCGCCCAGCGACAATGCGGCAGCGATTGACCTCTTACAGCTGGAACTCGATCACAAGGATGAAATGCTGCAAGAAAAGGACAACGCAATATCCCGCCTTCTTGATCGGAGCCGGATACAGGAGGCGGGAATATCTGCCCGGGATACCAGAATCCGCAAGCAAAGCGAAGCCCTTTCCGAAAAAGACAGTGCGCTTGCATCCGTGCAAAGGGAAAATAAGCCATTGATTTACGGGCAGTGCGCATTAAACATTCTGCTGACGGCGGTGCTCGTGGTCTATATGGTGCTGGATGCCCGGAACCCGGAAATGGGGCTGATTCGCTCCGAAAAGATTTCTGCGGTAATTTTATTTGGCGCGGCAGGAATCGCCGCTGTTTTTATGCTCACGGCATTTTTAATTTTCCACAAGCTCTTAAGTGGAGGTGAACGGGATGGCAAAAAGAAAAAAGGAGCCGGAAATCAGGCTCCCAAAAATTAAGCAGCTCCCCTCTGGGGCGTGGCACACACGTGTATTGATAGAGAATCGCCGCGTATCGATTACGAAAGATACATATGATGAATGCGTGGCCGAATATCTCGCCTTGAAAAACGGCCTTGTGGAAGTCCGCGAGAAGAAGGACGGGAAAGACATCACGCTGGAAGAAGCCGTTAAAAGCTACATTGCATCAAAAGAGGGATTCCTTTCCCCATCCACCATTGCAGGGTACGAGAAGTTCAAGCGGAATATGCTGCTAGGCATGATGAAGCGGAACATTTTCACAGTCTCCAATGACCAATGGCAGGCCGCTATCAGGCAGGAACACAAGGCCGGGAAATCCCCGAAGTATATCAAAAATGGGTGGATGTTCTTTTCCGCCTGCATCGTCGCCGCCGGTGCTCCGCGCCCAGAGGTGATGCTGTATCCCCCGGAACACAACGAACGGGCATACCTCACGCCGGACGAGATAGACAAGTTTGTGGAAGCTATAAAAGGCCACCGATTTGAAATTCCGTATCTGATGTGTCTTTCATCCCTGCGCCGTTCGGAAATGATCGCCATGGACTGGGCAAACATAGATTTGGAAAACAAAGTGATGCACGTTCGCGGCGCAATCGTCATGGGGGCGGGGCTGGCCAGCCTCCCCCAAGTTCTCGCGTGCTCGCTGATAGCCATCGTTTTGCCGACCGCCATCAGC
>OLOA01003981.1_pt1 | contig 11587 bp, 9 predicted proteins | sample 1672201 | NCBI WGS metagenome assembly OLOA01 (sample SAMEA3136658, study PRJEB25190) | human gut metagenome
CCTACCCGGCCACCGACACGCTCAACCCGCTACACCCTCGTTCGTGAAGAGCCGGAAAACCGGATGCGCTTCCTGACGCAGATCTACCGGGCCATGCGCGATGCGCTGGGTGATGATTTCCCGATCGGACTGAAGCTGAACTCGTCCGATGGTGTGGAGGGTGGTTTTTCGGAACAGGACGCCTTGTCGGTGATCGAGACGATGGCGGCCATGGGGCTCGACCTCGTGGAGATTTCGGGGGGAACCTACACAAAGCCGCCGGTCGACGTTGTGGACGGTGTCGACCCTCGCCGTGGCACGATCTTCTTCCTCGATTTCGCCCGGCGCCTGCAGGGCAGGGTCGACATCCCTGTGGCTCTGACCGGTGGATTCCTGGCGGCCCCCGATATGGAGGAAGTCCTGGCCAGTGGGGCCGCTGACATGATCGGCATCGGTCGCGGTCTGGTGGTGAGTCCCGACCTGCCCAACAAGATTCTGGATGGGGGCAGTCATGAGACTGTCTCCTTGCCGCGCGTGACCACTCCGGTCTCGGCGGTTGATCGTGCGCTGGGCTCCATTCTCGTGATCAGTTGGTACGAACACCAGATGTGCCGACTTGCCGAGGGTAAGCAGGTCGCATCGAGTGGGGACGCCACGGTGGCGCTCATGAGTACGTTGAGGAGTCATGGTCTTGGCGCGCTGGCGCCACGGCGGAATTCGGGAAGGAAGTAGCGATGACTGCATCGCACGACGACTGTGCGCTCGAGAGCCTGCTGATCCTCAATCAGTGCATCCCGCTGTTTGAGACCCTGAAGGATCCTGAGCGGCAGTCGATTCTCGTGCGACTCATCGAGCACGGCCCGCTGACCGTCAATGAGGTGGCCGAGAGTTCCTCACTGTCGCGTCCCGCTGTGTCACACCATCTGAAGATTCTTGAGCGCAACGGATTGGTCTCCATGACGAAGGAGGGCACCCGCCGGATCTGTCGGGCGGAGACCCAGACCGGGCTCAGCCTGCTGAAGCGGCTCGTGTCGGCTCTGGAGGCCGATCTGGCTGAAGTCCCCGGCGTGGCACACTGACGACAAGTACGGTTGCGCACCCAATGTCCAGGAGAACATCGGCATGACATCTGCCTCATCCACCCATTCGCGTGAGCGTCACATCCTGCTGGGGGTGACGGGCAGCATCGCTGCTTTCAAGGCCGCCCAATTGGCGTCTGACTGGGTGAAACAGGGCCATCAGGTGCGCGTGCTGATGACCGCTGCCGCCGCGCAGTTCGTGTCGCCGCTCACCTTCCAGTCGCTCACCCACCAGTCGGTGCGCATCGCGATGTTCGACGACTCGGGGGCCAGCCAGACCGCCACCGATGACGGCATGCATGTGGGAATCACCCACATTGACGATGCCAAATGGGCCGATGTGTTCGTGATCGCCCCCGCCAGTGCCGATGTGATCGCCCGCATCGCGGCCGGCATGGCCAACGACCACCTGACCGCCACCCTGCTGGCCGCCACCTGTCCCGTCGTGCTGGCGCCGGCGATGAACACGCGGATGTATGACAATCCGGTCACCCAACGCAATATGACCACCTGCCGCCAGCTGGGCATGAGCTTCGTCGAACCGTCGTCGGGCCTGCTGGCCTGCGAGGACGTCGGCAAGGGGCGGCTGGCCGAGTTGTCCGACATCGAGTGGGCCGTTGACGAGGCGCTCGAGGGCATGTCGGCACCGCGTTTCGATGCGGACGTCGCCGGGCCCGGTCGGTCCGGGGCGGCCCGTGCCGAGGCCCCGCGGCCCACATCTGATGTCGAATCGGCTGGTGCGACGCCGTCTGATGCGGGTTCGTCTGACGCTGGGCCGATCGATGCCGCGGTGATCGATGCGGCGATGGCGGACGCCGAGCACTCCACCACCCTCGTCGTCCCGGATTCGGTGACCTCCGATGTGGTGGTCCCCGATGCCGGTGCGATGCCGCCGCTGCGCGCCGGAGGGCCGGCCGGTGGCGCCGAGGGGCTGCTGTCGGGGGTGCGCGTGCTGATCACCGCCGGGCCCACCCGCGAGCCGATCGATCCGGTGCGCTTCCTGAGTAACCATTCCAGTGGCCGCATGGGCTATGCGCTGGCCAGTGCCGCGCACGACCTGGGGGCGGCGGTGACGCTGGTGTCGGGGCCGGTGTCGTTGCCCGAGCCGGCCGGCGTCACGATGGTGCAGGTGCAGACCGCCGCCGAGATGTTCGACGCCGTGACCGCCCGCTTCGAACAGGCAGATTTGGTGGTGATGGCGGCTGCCGTCGCAGATTTTGCGGTTGCAGCGCAGGCTGACCAGAAGATCAAGAAGCGCGGGCGTCGAGCGCTGACCCTGCAGCTGGAGGCGACCCCCGACATCCTCGCCTGGTGTGGTGAGCATCGCCATCCCGGCCAGGTGCTGTGTGGCTTTGCGATGGAGACCACGGAGCTGGTGGCCTACGCCACCGAGAAGCTTGCCCGCAAGGGCGCCGACATGATCGTCGCGAATTCGCTCACCACGCCGGGGGCCGGTTTCGGCACCGACACCAACGTGGTCACCATCCTCACCGCCACCGACGGCGAGCCCCACCGCGACGACCTGCCGATGATGACCAAGCGCGAACTGGCCGGCCAGATCCTGGCCAGGATGGCGGCCCTGCGCGTCAGCGCGTAGAAGGGGAACTGCGCATCAGCGCGTAGAAGGGGTTACCGCGCGTCAGCGCCGGGGGAGATTGCGGCGCGTCGTGAGGTCATCGGCCGTCAGCACGCACCGGGGCGACGCGTCCCGCGGGCCCGTTTTCGTGAGCGGTGGCGTCCCCGCGCGTCCGTCGGTGCAAGATATTCCCATGCTCTACACCACTCATCTCGAGATCGACCTTGATGCACTGCGCCACAACGCCCGGGCCATCAAGCAGCTGGTGGGTGACCGCAAGGTGCTGGTGGCCGTGAAGGCCGATGGCTACGGCCACGGCGCGGTGCCCATCGCCCGCCTGTTCCAGCGCGAGCACCTGGCTGACTGGTTGGGCGTGGCCACCGTCTCGGAGGCGATGGCGCTGCGCGAGGGCGGCGTCACCCTGCCGATCCTGAAGCTGTCCCATGCGTTCCCCGAGGAACTGCCCACCGCCATCGACGCGGACATTGCGCTCACCGTGGTGGACGAGCAGAGCGCCGACGAGGCGGCCGAGGCCGCCAAGGTGGTGGGCAAGCCGGTGAACGTGCACCTGGCGCTCGACACCGGCATGCGCCGCATCGGCGCCGAACCCGAGCATGCGGTGGCGTTGGCCCGCCACATCGACGAGGACGCCCTCAACCTGCAGGGCATCTTCACCCATATGCCGGTGTCGGACACGACCCAGGGTTACGACTTCACCGTCGAGGAGCTGGCGCGCTTCGCGAAGGCCGTCGACGACGTCCAGGCCGATCGGGCAACCCGGGGCCTGCCGGCGGTACCCCTGGTGCACGCCGCGGCGTCGGCCGGCGTGCTGGGCCACGACCTGTCCGGGCTGACGATGGTGCGCCCCGGCATCGCGATCTACGGGGCCTATCCCGACGCGCAGACCCCGCGCACCGCCGCGCTGCGTCCGGTGGTGACGATGCGCTCGAAGGTGAGCTTCATCAAGCGCATCCGGGCCGGCGAGACGGTCAGCTACGGGCGCACGTGGACGGCGCCCACCGACCGCTGGATCGCCACCGTGCCGGTGGGCTATGCCGACGGCTTCAACCGGCTCAACTCGAACCGTGGCCGCATGCTCATCAACGGCCGCAGCTTCCCGGTGGCCGGACGCGTGTGCATGGACCAGACGATGCTTGACCTGGGCGAGGCCGACGACCACGGGGTGCACCGCGGCGACGATGTGATCATCATCGGCGCCAGCGGCGACGAGTACATCAGCACCGACGAGCTCGCGGAGCTGGCCGGAACCATCAGCTACGAGGTGACGGCGGTCATCCCGCCGCGCGTTTCGCGCCAGTACTTCGATTCCGCCGCCGAATAGGGGCGCGCGATGGATGGGTGGATGCACCGCATCGGGTCGGCGCGCCGAGCGCGGACGGGTCGGTCGCGGGGTGGTCGCCGTCTCGCGGGTCGGGTACTCGCGGCGCTGTGCGCCCTGACGGTGGGCCTCTCGTCGTCGGCCATTGCGCGTGCCGACGACGGCCTGTGGTACCTCGACCAGTTCGGCGTGCGCGACGCCCATGCGCAGGGCCTCGACGGCTCCGGCGTCACCATCTCGGTGATCGACAGCCCGCTGGTATCGGACTATCCGGCCTTGTCAGACGCCAATATCAGCTATGACACGGTGCCCCAGTCAACCCGCGCGCCCGGTGGTCGCTCGGAGGGATACGACGCCTGCTACCAGAACGGGCAGAAGATCGTCGCGTCGTTCAAGTCGGGGCAGGCGATGGACCCGGACGCCCCCGGTGATCCGATCTTCATCACCCATGGCACCGAGATGACCTCGCGGATCGTTGGCAACGGGAAGGGCTACGGCAGTGATCCCGGGTTCGAGGGCATCGCGCCGCGGGCAGCGGTGAAGTTCTTCGCCAACTCGGGCGGTATCGGCAGCGGCGACGTGGCCGACAACAGCTGCGAGGGCCCCGATGGCTCGGCCCTGGGCGCCGGTGCCCGCGTGGTGAGCATGTCGTTCCTCACCAGCGTCGACGCCGATGACTACCCGGGCTTCCTCAGCGCCCTGCAGCACGGCGTGATCATGGTCAGCGCCCGCGACAACAGCCAGGAGCCCGGACTGCCCGACATGGTGGGCGATCCCTCGCGGTTGACGGGCCTGCCGGGGTTGGTGACGGTGAACTCCATCGGTCCGTCCGGTCCGCTGGCGCCCAGTTCGGACACCACCGATGGCTCGGTGGCGATCCTGAGCCCGGGCAATGAGGTGCTCATCGCCCCCGCCATGGACACCCGCGTGCTCGACGTGGCCAACGGCGGCACCTCTTCAGCGGTGGCGAACCTGTCGGGGATGCTCACCCTGGCCCTGCAGAAATGGCCCGACGCCACCGGGAACCAGATCATGCAGTCGCTGGTGGCCAATACCCGCGACTCGGACGGCACCGCCACCCTCGACGAGGGCCACGAACGCGGCTTCGGGGTGGTTGACCTCACCAAGCTGCTTGCCGTTGACCCCACCGGGTACCCCGACGTCAATCCGATCCTCGACCAGGAGGTCACCCGCGCCGCCGAGCACGGCGAGACCGCCGACATGTACGACGCGCAGTGCGCGGCCGATTCCGCCCAGACCACCGAATACCAGTTCGGCGACGTCACCATGAAGGTGCCCTGCCAGGCCGGCCAGTTCAAGCAGGAACTGGTGCGCCAACAGGACGCCTGGGCGGCGGTGCAACAGTGCCGTGCCGACGGCGGAGCCGACTGCATGAGGCTGTCGGCCACCAACACCGCGCCGGCGGTGAGCAAGCAGGCCGGCGCGGTGCAGGCCCCCGCGGCGCCCGTCCGCACGTCCACCCATGCGGGTGTCTGGGTCGCGGCCGCCACCGGCGCACTGGCAGTCGTTGCGGTGGCCACCGGCGGTGTGATCCTGCATCGACGCCGACGCTCGTCCCACTGAGGCGGGGGAGGGTCGCCTGTCTGATTCCCGAGCGGTGCAGTGCTGGTGGGGACCCACCCCCCGGAAGAAGATGCTGAGAAAGGCCCGCACCCTCTGCGGCCGAACCGGAACCGGCCTAGCGTGAAGGCGTTGCTTCATTGCGGCGATGGCGCCGCAAGGGTCCGAAAGGGGCAGGGTCATGGTCCTGTTGGCAATAGTGAATCTGGCAGCGGCGGTGCTTCTCATCGCGATGGGCGTCCTGGGTCAGCGGCACGCCCTGCCGCGCAATGGCTGGGCGGGCATCCGCACCGCCACCACGATGACCAATGACGACACCTGGGACGCGGCTCATGTGGCGGCGGCCCCGGCGTTCGTGATCGGCGGCCTGGTGCAGTTGCTGCTGGCCGCCACCGCACTGGTGCTCGCCGGCAACGACGACCTGAACGGCGCCGGCGTCGCCATCGTGTTCACGGTCGTCTGGCTGGTGACGCTCACCGCAGCGGTCGCGATGGCCGCCGTCGTCGGCGTCCGGGCGTCGAAGGCGGTGCTCGTGCGCCAGCAGCAGCAACTGGTGGCAGTCGGCGCGCACGGCCATTCCGCCAGCGCCTCCGACGAGGTGCTGGGCGCCGAACCGCCCGGTGAGTGGATCAGCCGCGATCCCGCCCGCACGGTGGCGGCGATCGTGATGGCGCTGGTGCCGGCCGCGCTGATGATGGTGTTGCGGTCGTCGGTGTTCGCCGACCTGCCCGCCAAGGTGCCGCAGCACTGGGGGCTCAGCGGCCCACCGGACGCCTGGGTGTCGAGCAATACCGCGTTCTGGTTGGGGTTCGTCGCCGCCTGCGTGCTGGGGGTCGCGGCCATTTCCGTGCTGCTCGTCGCACGCACCGCGCGGGCCCGCCGCGGCTACTACTCGTTGTTCACGATCATGGCGTTCATCGCCAGTGGCGGATGGCTCGCCTCGGCCCTGTACGGCATCGGCATCGCGATCGGCGGCTGGCAGAGCGGCCTGATCATCGCGGCTGCGGCCGTGCTCGGGCTCGTCGCCCGCTACATCGTGCCTGACGCCTGATCCCACCGGGCACCTGATCGTCCCGGTCAACGATGCACACGAGTTGGGGGCGGGTGAAGCACCGTCAACGATGCTTCACCCGCCCCCATCCTCACGTGGCTTCGCGCGCCTCAGTCGTCCTCCTCGGACCACTCGGCGTCGCGCACATCGGACTCCGGCTGCGGTGCCGGCTGTTCCTCGTCGACAACCTGCTCGGGGCCGGGCAGTTCGGGCAGGCGGCGCGGGGCGAACACATCGCGGGCATAGCTCGCCACGGTCCAGGTGAACCAGCCATCGGTCGCCATGCCGACGCCGCCGCCCACCAAGGGGATGCGCTTGCTCATCATGGCCAGGGTCTGCTTGCCGCCCGAGCGGCCCACCAGGGTGGCCAGCACCTGCTCGGCGATGCGCTGCTCCAGCGCCGAATCCAGCACGGGGGCGGTGGCGACGCCCAGCGGGGTGCTCGGCAGCTTGCCGGCAGCCACCAGGTCGTCCACGTCATGGCGTCCCAACAGGGTCATCCAGATCGCCTCGCGCACCCGCAGGTCCGACAGGTCGTAGCCGCGCAGGTGGGCGATGGTGGCCACCATGCGCGTCTGCACCACGGCCACGGCGGCCAGGTTCGCGGGGATGGCGGCAATCGCGGTGACCACGCCACCAAGGTTGCTGACGAAGCCCTGCGCGCCGGCCATCGCGACGTGATTGCGCACCAGCGAGTCGAGCGCGGCCTCGACGTCCCCGGTCTTGTGCTCCAGGGCATGCCCGGCGGCGATGCGCGCCCCCGGCAACGGACCCACGCCGTCGATGGCATAGTCCGCCAACCGGCGCAGCAGGTTCGCTGACGGCCCGGGAGCAATGGTGGGGGCCATGGCAACGACCGTGGCACCGATTGCACCGACGGTCGAACCCGTGTTTGACCTCTTACGAGTGGGCATGGATACCTCCTGTCCAGCTCCCTCCAACGTAGTCGCACCGCCAATCCTCGGCAGCAGTAGGCGTCACCCAGATCGCCCTGATCGCGCGCGGGCCGGCCAATCCCCGGCGCAGGTGCCGCCTGGCCCGCATGCTCGTCCGTCGCACACCCGGTCCGTCCCGCATCCCTGCCGGCGACGATCCGGCGCACCTGCACAGATCCGGGCGATCGGCGGGCAGGCACGCCTGCTGGCGTCGCCGTGTGGGTGAGTGGCCCGGCGATACTGTGGGCGCACGGATATGGGACATGCACACATGCAGGTTCCATCTCATCGACGATTCATGGTCACCGACGTCCCGGGCCGGTGGGCACCTGCTGCACCGGTTCAGGCCCCAGTGATCTCGGGCCCCAGTGATGGAGCCGGGCAGGGCGGGGCCGACAGGGCTGGCCGCGAACAAGACCACACGAACAAGGCACGACCACACAGGCACGACCAGGCGAATGAAAAGGGTGAGGAGGACGAGATGGGCGAGACGGCAAGGCTCGAAATCGACGGCGAGGTCTATGAACTCCCGGTGGTGCAGGGCAGCACGGGTGAGAAGGCCATCGACATCAGCAAGCTGCGCAACACCACCGGTCTGATCACCCTCGACGAGGGTTACGCCAACACCGGCTCATGCCGTTCGGCGATCACCCACATCGACGGCGAGAAGGGCGAGCTCAGCTATCGCGGCATCCCCATTGAGACGCTCGCCGAGCACTCCACCTTCATTGAGACCGCCTGGCTGGTGATCTTCGGGCGCCTGCCCACCGAGCTGGAGCGCGAGCACTTCAGCGAGCTGCTCAGTCAGAACGCGGCGCTGCACACCCAGATGCGTGCCCACTTCGCGGCCTTCCCCGAGCAGGCCCACCCGATGGCGATCCTGTCGGCCATGATCAATGCGATCTCCACCCACGACCGCCCCAAGATCGCCCCTGACGACGATGCAACCCTCGAGCGCTACGCGGCCAACCTGATGAGCAAGGTGCGCACGATCGCCGCCGGCTCGTACAAGACCTCGATCGGCGAGCCGCTGATCTACCCGCGCCGCGACCTGCTCTACACGCAGAACTTCCTGCACATGATGTTCTCGCTGCCCTACCAGGAATATGAGGCGAGCCCGCAGGCCGTCCACGCACTCAACCTGTTCTGGCTGCTGCATGCCGACCATGAGCAGAACTGCTCCACGTCCACCGTGCGCATGGTCGCCTCCGGTGAGGCGAACCTGTACGCCTCGTGCTCGGCCGGCGTGGTGGCGCTGTGGGGTGGACGCCATGGTGGCGCCAATGTGGCCACGGTGCAGATGCTGCAGCGCATCCGCAATGAGGGGCTGAGCCCCAAGCAGTTCCTGGCGCAGGTGAAGGACAAGGAGTCCAACATCCGCCTGTCGGGCTTCGGGCACCGCATCTACAAGAGCTACGACCCGCGCGCCCGGCTGCTCGAGAAGGCCGCCACCGAGCTGCTGGACGCCACCGACAGCAAGGACCCGTTGCTGCCGCTGGCCCAGGAGCTGGCCGCCGAGGCGCTCAGCGACGACTACTTCGCCGAGCGTTCGCTGTACCCCAACGTCGACTTCTACTCCGGGGTGATCCTGCGCGCAGTGGGCATCCCGCTCAATATGTTCACCGTGATGTTCGCGATCGGACGCATGCCCGGCTGGATCGCCAACTGGCGTGAGATCAACAACGACCCCAACGGACGCATCTACCGTCCGCGTCAGGTGTACACGGGCCCGCCCTATGTGCAGTGGCGCGAGTACGCCGACCGCATCTCCCAGCCCGGCGAGTAATCGGGCGACGGGGGGGGGGTACTTGGAGCCGAAAGGCGTCCCGGTGCTATGGCACGCGGGCCCGGATGGCTGAGGGATTCTCTCAGGTTTGTCACAGGTTCACTGGATCCTGCACGCTCACAACCACGGGAAACGCGCTCCGGGAAGTCCAGTTCCTGAGAAAACTGAGCCAAAGTTTTGGTTTTTCTCAGGTTTGGGTTCATAGTGGTGGACATGTCAAAGACACTCTCTCGGATCGCATCCGTCGCTTCGGTTGCCGCGCTCGCCGGCAGCATCACCGTCATCGCCGGGCAGAACGCGTCCGCCGACAGCGTGAACTGGGACGCAGTCGCAGCCTGCGAGTCGGGCGGCAACTGGGGTACCAACACCGGGAACGGCTACCAGGGTGGCCTGCAGTTCTCGTCCAGCACCTGGAACGCATACGGTGGCGGCCAGTACGCCTCCAGCGCCAACCAGGCCTCGCGTGACCAGCAGATCGCGGTCGCCGAAAAGGTCCTCGCCGGTCAGGGCATTGGTGCATGGCCCGTGTGCGGCGCCAACGCCGGTTCCGCCGGCTCCTACACGTCAACCAACACCGGTGGCACCGCTGCTTCGACCAGCAACGCGGCCAGCTCCACCACCCGCAGCACCGCTCGCACCGAGTCCACTTACACTCCTGCGCGCGCTGCCTCCACCGGTGGCAACTACACCGTCCAGTCGGGCGACACGCTGAACACCATCGCAGCTGCCCATGGCACCACCTGGCAGGCCCTGTACGCGGCCAACAAGTCCAACATCACCGATGCCAACCTCATCTACGCGGGCGAGACCCTCAACGTCTGATCCTCACCCCCGCACGTTCGTAAGTCCCCCCGAATCAACCACTGAACGTCCATAGCGTCCGGTAGGGCCTCGCAGTCTCTGGCTGCGGGGCCCTCACCATGTCCGGGGTCCCGCAGCCCCTTGTCGGGGGCGGCGCGGGCCCTGCCACCGTTCGCGGGGTGCGTGGCCCCGGGACCGATGGACGTCAGGCTGCCGGTGGCAGTGGGCGGCTTGATAGCCTGCACGCGGTGGCCGAATCGCCCCCGGACGTGCGATCACGGGGCGGCCACCGATGATGTTGAGGGAGATCGCTCCCCCCAAGAAGGACGTGCACCATGACGCAGGACAACAGCGGATCTGCCGAGAAGCCCTTCCGGCTCGGCACGAACTACCAGGTGGAGACCCCACTGGGCCACGGCGTGGTCGGCACCACCTGGCGGGGCACCGGAGCCGGCGGTGCAGAGCTCGCGTTCACGGTGCTCAACAAGCGATTCGCCTCGAACCCACAGGTGGTGCGCCACCTGCTGGCCCAGCGTCCCGTGCTCGCCACCGTGCGCGGCGACCACGTGGTGCCGGTGGTCGACATGGTTGCCGACTCCGACGTGGTGGCGGTGGTCTCGCCCTATATCAAGGGCACCGACCTGCGTTCCCGCCTCGACGACGAGGGCACGCTGCCGCCCGCCGAGGCCTGCCGCATCATCTCCGAAACGGCCCAGGGCCTGGCGACGCTGCACGCCACCGGCCTGACCCATCGCGATGTGAAGCCCAGCAACATCCTGCTCGACGACACCCAGCAGCCCGCCTCGGCCAAGGTCACCGACTATGCCGTCGGTGGCATCGTCGAGGAATGGGCCGGCGGCGGCCACTCGGCCGTGCTGGCCAGCACCCCGGCCTATCTGTCGCCCGAGGTGATCGCCGGCGATCCGGTGACCGTCCAGTCCGACATGTATGCCCTGGGCGTGGTGCTCTACGAGTCGCTGTGTGGCGTGACCCCCTTCGCGCCGCTGCAGCCCGAGGGCACGATGCAGGCCATCCTCACGCTCGATCCCGGCCGTCCGCGCGGCGTGGACGACGCCCTGTGGGAAGTGCTGTCGATGCTGCTGAACCGCGATCCGCGCCAGCGTGGCAGCGCGGACGCCCTGTCGTGGCGGCTGTCGGAACTGCAGAATGCGCTTGCTGACGCCCCGAAGCTGCCGAAGCTTGACGTCTCGCCCTCCCCGACGCCCCTGCCGCAGGTGATGGCGTTCCCGGGTGCGGCGCCCACCACGGCCCCGCAGATCGTGGGGCAGGTGCCCGCCCCGAACCAGCCCGGCCCGAATCAACTGGGTCCGAATCAGCCCGGCCCGAACCAAGTGGGTGGGGGCCAGCCCGGCGCGCAGGGTGCAGGGTTCCAGGGCCCGGCTGCCGGCGTGCTCGCCGCGGGCGCCGTGATCGGGGCCGCCGCCGCGGCGGTGCCGACC
>OLOA01003984.1_pt1 | contig 11583 bp, 10 predicted proteins | sample 1672201 | NCBI WGS metagenome assembly OLOA01 (sample SAMEA3136658, study PRJEB25190) | human gut metagenome
TCCATGTGTTCAGCCTAGTTCATAAATATGTGTCCAGGATTCTGGGTACATATCAAAGTCCGTCGTTTTATTATGATATCCCTCATTTGCTGATGCTCCCAGATATTTCTCAAAAAAATTCTTCGCAGCTTCAAGATCATTCACATACATCGCAACATGCTCAATTCTCATAAATGCAACTCCTCATTATCTTATACGCTACACTCAGCTAGACAAACTACTATATGCATGCTTCTATAGGCATGCTATATAAGCTATTTTAACCCAATGCCACATTTTACACAATGGCATAAAAATATCACCTTTATCCATTTGTATGAATAAAGGTGATATCCCGTTAAAAGCAACGTCTGTAATCAGCCCGTTACACAATTTCATTCTTAGAGCATACCCTCAAGTGTCTCTCTGATAGCCTTGATAAAGTTCTCACTGTTGAGGACTGTTGGGTTCTCGAGAGTTGTGATGAGAGCCAGATCCTTTGTCATCTTGCCATCTTCTATAGTCTTGATGGTTGCAGCCTCGAGCTTGTCTGCAAAATCCTGAAGTGCCTGGATTCCATCAAGCTCTCCACGCTTTCTGAGTGCTCCTGACCATGCGAAGATAGTTGCAACTGAGTTGGTTGATGTCTCCTCACCGGCAAGGTGCTTGTAGTAATGTCTCATAACTGTTCCGTGTGCTGCCTCGTACTCATACTTTCCATCAGGGGATACGAGAACTGATGTCATCATGGCAAGTGAACCAAATGCTGATGAGATCATATCACTCATTACATCTCCATCATAATTCTTACATGCCCAGATGTAACCGCCTTCACTCTTCATAACACGGGCAACCGCATCATCTATAAGTGTGTAGAAGTACTCAATACCTGCTGCATCGAACTGCTCCTTATACTCTGCATCGAATATCTCCTGGAAGATATCCTTGAATGTATGGTCATACTTCTTTGATATGGTATCCTTTGTGGCAAACCACAATGTCTGCTTGGTATCAAGCGCATACTTGAAACAGCTTCTTGCAAAGCTCTCAATAGACTTGTCCACGTTGTGCTGTCCCTGAAGAACACCAGGGCCATCAAACTTATGTATAGTCTCCTTTATAACCTGTCCGTCATCGCCTGTGAATACAAGCTCTGCAGTTCCAGGACCTGGAACATCTATCTCTACGCTCTTGTATACATCACCATATGCATGTCTTGCGATGGTGATAGGCTTCTTCCAGTTCTTAACACATGGCTCGATTCCCTTTACTACGATAGGTGCTCTGAACACTGTACCATCAAGGATCGCTCTGATGGTTCCGTTAGGGCTCTTCCACATCTCCTTGAGATTGTACTCCTTAACTCTTGCCGCATTAGGTGTGATAGTAGCACACTTTACAGCTACGCCATACTTCTGTGTTGCGTATGCTGAGTCAAATGTTACCTTGTCATCTGTCTCATTTCTATGTACAAGTCCAAGGTCATAGTACTCTGACTTGAGATCGATAAATGGATAAATAAGCTCATCCTTTATATACTGCCAGAGAATTCTGGTCATCTCATCTCCATCCATCTCTACAAGTGGTGTGGTCATCTGAATCTTTTCCATGTTTTATGTCCTCCATCTTTGTGTTTTCTAAGTTTTGTTATATACTCACTGCCGATTATAAACTATAAGGGGCTATATTTCTAGTTTTTTTGAATTATACATACCAATTATTAATTTTCTTAAGCCCTATAACCATATTCTTGATCAGCTATTTTTTTCAGCCTTACACATATCCATATATTCCTCTCACGGATACTTCCCCGGATATTATATCGTGAACCTCGCCATCGGCATCCCTCACCAGAAGTCCTCCATCCTTTGAAAGTCCAAGCGCCGTGTACTCTGTCTTTTTATCCCCCTCTATTACATACACCTGCTTATCCCTGTTCACAAGATAACTGTTGTACTCATCAACAAGGAATCCCAGGTCCTTATTCTTTATAAATTCGTCATATAGCTTTTCAAATTCATTTGACACCTGTGCAATGAACCATGATCTGTCACATCCCTTGCCATTTTCCAGCAGTATTGATGTGGCCTTGTCTGCTATGTCCTCAGGGAAGCTTCGGTTATACACGTTTATGCCTATTCCCACAACAACATAGCTTATGTCAGTTCCCTCGGAACTCATCTCTGTGAGGATTCCGACCATTTTTTTTCCATCAGACAACACATCATTCGGCCATTTAATCTGAGGCTTTACTCCATCCACCTTGCTGAACGCTCTGGCAAGTGCCACCGCCGACACCAGAGTTATCCTTGACACACAGGAAATATCTATGTCCGGCTTGAGCAGATACGACATGGATATTGTCGTGCCCTTATCAGAATTCCAACTGTGGCCTCTTCGTCCCTTTCCTGCAGTCTGCTCATTTGCCACGAACAGAGCTCCGTGAACACAGTCAGTTTCCCCGACTATCTTGGCACGGGTGTTCGTTGAATCCGTCTCATCATAATAGTAAAGCTTTCTGGCAAATGTTCTGGTCTCAAGATACTTTGAGATCTTCTCCTCAGACATTACATCAGGCTCACTCACCAATCTGTATCCCTTGTTGTTCACGCCCTCGATCACATAACCTTCATTCTTGAGTGCCTGTATGTTCTTCCACACCGCTGTTCTGGATACCCCCAACAGCTCACAGAGCTCCTGTCCTGACACATATCCATCACTGTTCTGCAGCTTTTCAAGTATTTTATTCTTCATCAGTTCTTACCTTCTCTCTCAGGATATCGTATACCGCCTCACATTTGCCTTTTGCTCCGGCAAATGGAACTATGTAACTCTCCCTGCCTCTGTCAAACTTAATTATATAATACTTCAATTCAGGATCAGGCTCTATCATGATATACCCTGTAATAGTCTCATACGGTATCACCTTACTGCCTCTCTTCTGAATGATCGTTACAACATCCTGACCAAACAGATATGTCATATCATATGCAGACTTTCTAAATGAAGCCTTGACCACATAAAATCCATATGCCATGGCCGCAATCGCAATAGCAGCCTTTATCATTCTGTAGTGACCTCCCATAGCCCACCACACAACTGCTATACCTGCCAGTACAAATATTATGCCAACCACCCTGTACGCTATCCTGGTGCTCTTTCTCTTGACTACCTTCTGTCTGATGATTCCATCTGCCTGAGTTTCCTGTTCTTCACGCCTTGCGCGCTCCAGCTCGTCCACGAGCTTTCCAGCCTGTCTGACAAGCACCTTCTGCCTGTAGGCTCTCGAAGTACCATTCTCTATGCTGCTTATATTTCTAATCTCTTCTCTGTGTTTTTTATTGTTCTTTTTTTTATCACTATCTCTACTCATTCCATATCCCCTGCCAGGTCATGATCACTACTGATATCATCCCGGTTCGTATCCATGCGCTTTATGCACAATTATTTTCTCTTTTTTCATCACTTTTACGACTATACTTATATTAGTTCAGAGACTAATATATATCAAGTTTTCAGCATTACAAAAGTGTTTACATTTTACCACGTTTAATCACCTTTTTTCCATATATAAAATCATTAAAAGGTGATTAACTAGCAAACACACGATATCGTGAAAACAACCTGTAAATAACAATTTTGGAGAGGTGAATTACATGAAGAATTTTATCGCACGCATCAGTGGCACAAAAGACCTCACTGAAGGAAAGCCTTCAAAGCTTATATTGAACTTTGGTCTGCCCCTTCTCTTTGGTCTGATATTTCAGCAGTTTTATAATATGGTGGATTCTGTCATAGTCGGTCAGAAGCTGGGAACGGACGCGCTGGCGGCGGTGGGTTCCACCGGAAGCATCAACTTCATGATACTCGGATTCTGTATAGGAATCTGCAATGGATTTGCAATCCCTGTTGCCCAGGCTTACGGTGCGAAGGATTTCAAGGCTCTTAAGGCTTATATAATCAACAGTATATGGTCATCCGTTGCACTGGCTGCTGTTATAACAGTGGCAGTAAGTATCTTTACCATGCAGATACTCAAGGCTCTCCGAACACCTTCGAATATCATCGATGATGCATATATATACATATTTATAATATTCCTGGGCATTCCGGCAACCTTCCTCTACAACCTGACCGCCGGGATACTGAGATCACTCGGAGACAGTATCACACCTGTCATATTCCTTGTGGGTTCATCAATTGTCAACATAATACTTGATCTTATACTTGTTGTTCCTATGGGCGTCGCCGGAGCTGCAGTTGCCACAGTAGCTTCACAGGCAGTGTCAGGAATCATATGTACGATATACATGACAAAGAAACTGAAGTATCTTGAATTCAGTAAAGAGGATTGGACATTCAGCATGCGCCACTGCCTTAAGCTCTGCGGTATGGGTCTGCCTATGGGCCTGCAGTACAGCATAACCGCCATAGGCAGTGTCATTCTTCAGACCGCAGTCAATGATATGGGTTCAACATATGTTGCAGCCGTATCAGCAGGAAGCAAGATTTCCATGTTCATGTGCTGTCCTTTCGATGCAATGGGCTCCACCATGGCAACATACGGAGGTCAGAATGTTGGTGCCAGACGTCTTGACCGTGTTGATCAGGGACTTAAAGCCTGTATCAAGATGGGAATCATATATGCCCTCGTGGCTCTGGCTTTCTCCATCGTGTTCGGAAAGCAGCTTGCACTTCTCTTTGTAAAGAAGGAACAGATAGAGCTTATCGGCTACATATATGAATTCGTGGTTATCAATGCCGCATTCTACATATTCCTGGCTCTTGTGAATATCGTAAGATTCATGATACAGGGGCTTGGCTACTCGACTTTCGCCATACTTGCAGGCATATGTGAGATGATTGCTCGTTCTGTTGCCGGTTTCGTGCTGGTACCTCATTTCGGTTTCATCTGCGTATCACTAGGAAGTCCGCTTGCATGGGTATGTGCTGATCTCTTCCTGATCCCTGCGTACCTGTGGGTTATGAAACAGCTGAGACGAAAGTTCGGGGAAAATAAAATTAGCCGTGCCAAATCCGCAACGGCAACAATATAATCGGTTTATGAACAGACTCACTTGTGTCTCAATCACATGTGAGTCTGTTTCATTTGCACCCTATTGGGATACTAAAGTCTGTTCTGCATCCTTTCCTGTTTCGGAGTGATCCCCCTCCATTTTTTATACACCCGGATAAAATAACTGCTGTCCGAAAAGCCATTTTCCTGCGCAATATATTCCATGGAATAATCCGAATACAGCAGCATGTTCTGCGCCTTGTTGAGCCTTATATACAATATGTATTCCTTACACGATCTTCCATAACGAGCCTTAAATGATCTGGCAAAGTGTGAATAACTCATACTGCACATTTCTGCCAGATCTTTAACCTCAATCTGTTCTGACGAATGCGCATCTATATATTCCAGTATGTGATTGAAATACACATCACCATCCGACCTCTTATACTTAAAATCTCCATTTGTTTTCATTTGTCTTGCCATGATGATGAGCAGCTTATATATCCCAGACTGAACCGCAAGCATGTACATCTCCCGTTTTTCCGTATACTCCTCAAATATATCCTGAACAATATCTGCCATACTTTCTTTTAGTTTTTCAGACCTTATAACCATACAGAAATCTGTAGTCTCCGTCCTGTATACAAAGCAATCATACATTTTCCTTATATAAGTCTGGGGAATGCCCAGTGTATACATATTAAACTTTATGACCGCATACTTCACCGATTCCGTACAGGTCTTATCCGCCTTTATACTGTGAAGCTGCAGCGGATATAGGTAGCACATATCCCCTTTTCTGAGAACCGTCTCTCCATCATTGCAGATCACCCGGATAGATCCGCTGACTATATAAAGCATCTCACTGTAATAGTGCCAGTGCAATTCAGAATGCACACAATCTGTGTAAAATATATCATATGGCTGTTTCATCTCATCAATGTACTCAAATATTTCCATAGCAGTCTCCCCCTACGATCCAAGTTGTATCATGATAGGTTTATACTATTTTTTGCTCTTTATATAATACAATTATTACATTTATTTGTATATGATAAAAGCATATCAAACACATACTAATGAAGGAGAAAATAAGATGCAGAAAGCAGCAAACAAGCACATATCGCATTCAGCACAGAATCTGCTGGATTATTTATCGGAGATTTCTGGTAAAAAGATAATAACAGGTCAGCACACACAGACCAATTCTATGGAGGAGATTGACTATATATACGAACAGACAGGCAAATGTCCGGCACTCAGAGGTTTCGAGTTGCTTGGATACTCGCCAAACATAAACTATAATGATGCATCCGCAGAATGTCTCACAGAGGTATATGAAAATCAGGATACCCTTGACACCGCTCTCGAATGGGCAAAGAAAACAAACGGCATTGTCACTTTCACATTTCACTGGTTCTCTCCGGTTGGAGGTCGTGACAAGAGTTTCTACACAGAGCACACTGACTTCGACGCTGAAAAGGTGCTCATTCCAGGCACAAGAGAACGTGATGCTTTCTACCACGATATGGACATCATTGCAAAGGAGCTCCGGAGATTCCAGCTTGAAGATATCCCTGTTCTGTGGAGACCTTTCCACGAATCAGAGGGAACCTGGTTCTGGTGGGGTGCAAAAGGCCCTGCTGTTGCGGCAAAGCTTTACAGACTCATGTTCGACTACTATACAAATGTACTGAACATCAACAACCTTATATGGGTATGGAACTGTCCTACAAAAGGCGTATACCCTGGAGATGACTTCGTTGATATTGTCTCCATGGACATATATCTGCCGGAATACACAGCAACCGATTACAGTGAAGAATATACAAAGCTTGTAGAAGCTACCTCTCCGAACAAGGTTGCTGCCCTTACCGAAGTCGGATATATACCGGATATACATCTTCTGGAGAAGTCACACACTCCATGGGCATACTACATGACATGGTCTGAAAAATTCTGCATAGGAGAAAAATTCAATTCCAACGAAAATCTTAAGGCTATGTATGACAGCCAATATGCTGTTACCGGAAAGTAAGTGGGTAAGTCTGTTATATGTAACGGCTGTAATGCTCACTTTATAAAACGACTTCAAAAATCGTTCCTCCAGACGGATTAGACTTAACTGCAATATTGCCATCATGCACTATCACGATCTCGCGGACAAGAGCAAGTCCCAGTCCTACGCCGCCAAGCTCACGGCTTCTGGATTTATCCACGCGAAAGAAAGGTTCAAACACGCGATCCTTCAATTCTTCCGGGATACCATTTCCGGTATCCTCTACTGACAGGTAAACGTGTTTTTCCTTCTGACGCGCTGTCACTGTAACCCGTCCTCCTGTGCGGTTATATTTTATAGCATTCTCAACAAGATTGTATAACATCCTGTAAATAAGGATGTCACTTCCTATCATCGTTACATCCGTACATTCTCCAATAAGTTCTATATCCTTTTCCTGTGCAAGAGGTTCCAGATCCGCCAATACCTCATCAACAAGCGCGTCGACCATTATTTTATCATCCCGGCTCACAGTTTGAAGCTCACTCATATCAAGAAGTGTCTTTACCATTTTGCTGAGTCTCTCATTCTGTTCAGTGACCATCTTTATCGTCTGCAGAGTAACTTCGTCATCTCCCGGATGCCGGGAAGAATTATATGAATCAAGCTGTATCTGCATTAAAGACAGTGGAGTTCTGAGCTCATGTGCTGCATTTGCAGTAAACTGTCTCTGTATCTCAAATGCATCCGAGAGGCGTTCAAGCATCTTGTTATATGAAACGCTGAGCTGGTTCAGTTCTTTAACACTGTTTTCTTCTATTCGTGAATCCGCCAGATTCTGTGCCTGTACCTCTTCAATTTTATCAGAAAATTCACTGATAGGCTTTAGTGCATGCCCACTTATAAAATATGTAGCTACTCCGCCAAGCAGGGCCAGCAAGGCAGAAATTATCAGGCTGTTTTTCTTGTAATCTGCCTTATTATTGTACACCTTAACAGAAAAGTCATTTGCAAATTCATCCCACTTATCCTCCGGAATACTGATATATATTTCATCAGTACCGCTCCCATTATCATCTCCCTGGGCATCAACGGTTTCTTGCAGAGAATCAATATAATACACTCCATTTTTATAGACAAGCAAAGTAAGGCATCCACATATAAGCGCAATATATAATGTGATTATACAGGTAAGCCTCCACTGCAGCGACATTCTTTTCATCTGTCAGACTCCTCTCGTATTTTATACCCTTCTCCCACCTTGTTCAAAATCGGATCATATCCAAGCACTGCCTTAAGCTTTCTTCTCAGCGAAGACATATGTACTCTGATTGCTCCACTGAAGCTGTCAACCGAAGCATCCCAGACATGCTCCATCAATTCCTCCTGGCTTACCGGTCTGCCAAGATTAAGAAGCAGATATTCCAGGATTCCATTTTCTTTTCTTGTAAGGGGAACCTTCTCTCCTTTTGCGTATGCCTCACGTTTTATCGTGTCAAACTTTATGCCACCGCTTTCCAGACATACATCCTTCTGTACAAATTTTCTTCTTGTAAGACTTCTGATACGCGCCTCAAGCTCCTGCAAATGAAATGGTTTTTCCATATAATCATTTGCACCTGCATCCAGCCCTTCAACCTTATCCGCAATTTGTCCCCTCGCAGATAATATGATAACCTTTGTCTCCTCATTTTTCTGTCTGAGTTCCTTTAAAATCTCCATTCCATCCATACCCGGCAGATTCAGATCCAGAACGATCAGGTCATATTCCTCTGACAGAATGCATTCAAGAGCCTCTTCTCCGTCATAACAGGTATCCACCTCATACCCGGCATCATACAGGCTTTTCGCAACCATATCACATATCTGCTTCTCATCTTCAACTATCAATAATCTCAAAACTGTCACCTGTTTCTTAACAAAAATCCTTCTTAACAAAAATTTTACAACAGCTATTGTATAATATCCAAGTCAGCTGGTCAACAAACACAATCATGAAAGGAGTTGCAATATCTTGAAGTACAGGAAAATGTCTCAGACCATTTTACTCATCACGGGTATAGCGATGATTAGCTATGGTGCAGTCAGAGGTGAAGCAGCTGCCGTGCTCAGCAAAGCAATAAAATTATGTCTGGAGTGTGTAGGAATTGGATAAGAACAAATCACTGTCAAAAAAAACAGCCAGAATACGCGGATGGATACAGGCAGCAGCCACGCTGCTTACCAATATTCACATCCCCAATTTATTTAAAGGCAAGATCTATCAGGGCAAAGCAAAAACAGTATGCGTACCAGGACTAAACTGTTACTCCTGTCCTGCTGCAACAGGAGCGTGTCCCATCGGTGCATTTCAGGCGGTCGTCGGATCATCCAAATTAAAATTTTCTTACTACATAACCGGTTTTTTCATTTTAATCGGTGTGATCCTCGGAAGATTTATATGTGGGTTTTTGTGTCCATTTGGATGGTTTCAGGATCTGCTTCACAAAATCCCCGGGAAAAAGTTTTCCACAGCCAGGCTGAAACCACTAAGATACCTGAAATATATAATCCTTATTGTTTTCGTTATACTTCTGCCGATGCTTGTAACGAACTCCATAGGAATGGGAGACCCGTTCTTCTGTAAGTATATTTGTCCACAAGGTGTTCTGGAGGGTGCTATACCACTTTCACTTGGAAATGCAGCTATACGCTCTGCACTCGGAAAGCTGTTTTCCTTTAAATGCCTTATTTTAATTACAGTTGTCGTTCTGAGTATTCTGTTCTACAGACCCTTCTGTAAATGGATTTGTCCTCTCGGCGCAATCTACTCATTATTCAACAAGGTCAGCCTTATGAGTATCAAGGTTGAAAGCAGCAAATGTGTCGGATGCGGTAAGTGTTCAAAGGCATGCAAAATGGATGTAGATGTATGCAAAACACCAAATCATCCAGAATGCATACGATGCGGAGCATGTATGAAGGCATGTCCAAAAGATGCGATCCACTATCAGTTTATGGGAAAGCCATGTTCCCCAAAAGGACATAAGCAAGCTTCCAAAACCAACATGTAACAATCAACCACACTAATATTATTTAAATTATTATTTAAAGGAGCAATTATTTATGAAGACAAAAAGAACATTAATATCTATTATCACTCTCTGTGCAGCATTATCTCTCACAGCATGTAACGGATCAGGATCTGCCACCACTGAGAATTCACAAAAAACCCAGACAGAATCCACCACTGAAGCTGTGGACAATTCCAACACAAAGCTGGATGATCTATATCAGCAGGAGAACCAGATCTTTGCAGATCACCAGGATGTATGGAACAAGGCATTTGGCATGGCGAATAAAAGCGATGCCGATCCAAGCGGAGATTATGCCGATTATCTGGCCGGCATAATAGAATCGAACAAGGAATCCTTTACGGATGATGAACTGAAAACACTTAACGATGATATCGAAACTATCAGACAGATTGAAAAGCAGATAGATGAAATTGAAAATAAAAACGCAGGATCAGAAAGCACCGACCAGAACGACAGTTCCGAAGAAATCACGCCTTTCAAGAGTTTCTCCGGCAAGAATTTTGACGGTAATTCTGTTGACGAAAGCCTGTTTTCCAATAATGCAGTAACTGTCGTTAATTTCTGGTTTACCGGCTGCAAGCCTTGTGTCGCAGAATTGTCTAAGCTTAATGAATTAAATGATGCCATCAAATCGATGGGCGGCGAGGTAGTAGGTATCAACACAGAGACATTTGACGGAAACGAAGATGCTATCAAGGAAGCCGCAGCCGTTCTTGACAGCCAGGGTGCAAAATACCGCAATATCTCCGTTGACTCTGATTCTAGCGTAGGCAAATATGCCTCCGACATCATGGCATTTCCTACAACCATACTAGTCGATAGAAATGGTAATATTGTCGGAGAACCTATGCTTGGAGGAATCGACAATCAGGACAACTATGACTCTCTTATGAAACAGATCAAGTCAGTGATCGACGCTGATAACAAGGATAAATAATTATAGTTGACTTTAAATTGAATATACTAATGAAAGGACAAGAAGCCTTTCTGCTTTTCAAAAAAGGTCATCTGGTTTTCAAGAAACCAGATGACCTTTTCCCGTGCAATAAAATTTCATATGCTTACTCCCTTCTTTTTGCCCCCCGTCTTTTACACTTCGATTCCCATCGCACGTATTGCGTTTAAATTTTTTTCTGCACGCTCTGCCTTTAACCGCGAAACTTCTTTTTGGGTTGCTTCATCTTCAAAAAATTTCCCATATCTTTCAATATTGTCACAAAACCGCCTTTCATACCAAAGCAGTTCCTGTTTACCTTCTTCTTCTGTCATTTTCCCTTCTGAAACACGTTGCATCACTATTCTTTTTTCCTCATGAAAATCACTTTGCACTTTCACTCTATAGGATTCTTTATTCGGATACTTTGCCGGCAAAATAAATACATCCCCATTACATTCAGTTTTTCTGCTGATATACAAATTACTAAAAGCATATAACTCTAAATAATCCACGCATGTCTTTAAATCCACCACCTTGTCAAATGCCGGAATTACATAATGCTCAATTCCTG